>OFHM01002533.1_pt1 | contig 10330 bp, 7 predicted proteins | sample 1521311 | NCBI WGS metagenome assembly OFHM01 (sample SAMEA3504083, study PRJEB24116) | mouse gut metagenome | biome: mouse gut; feature: mouse-associated habitat; material: faeces | place: Denmark | collected 2011 | reverse complement strand
CCGGCGCTTATGCGGTGGTGGAAGGCGTGGGCGACCATGGCTGCGAATATATGACCGGAGGAAGGGTGGTAGTGCTGGGCCATACCGGGAAGAACTTTGCGGCCGGGATGAGCGGCGGCATCGCGTATGTACTGGATGAAAATAATGATTTGTACATCAGGCTGAATAAGGAAATGGTTTCTTCCCAGGAACTGACCAATAAGTACGATGTGCTGGAACTGAAGGAAATGATTAAGGAGCATGTGGCTCTGACCAATTCCAGGAAAGGGAAGGAGATATTGGACCATTTTAAGGATTATCTGCCTAAGTTTAAGAAGATTATTCCCCATGATTATGAGAGGATGCTGACGGCTATCGTGCAGATGGAAGAGAAGGGGCTGAGCGCGGAGCAGGCGCAGATAGAGGCGTTTTATGCGGACAAAAGGAAGTAGGCGGGTGTGAGATGAGAATTTAGGCTGAGAGAATATTCTGACAATATTTTCTGTTCAAATCCTAATGTGTCGAACACTCCGTCAAGCCCAGTAAAGCGAAATCATGTCGGCGATAGCGCCTCCATGATTTTGCGGTCTTGGTTCCATGGCACAAAAAGATTTTCACAGAAGATATTGTCAGAATATTCCCACAGCTTACCCTTTTACAATTCCCCATTCCCCTATCATCAGAAAGGAAACAAAACCAACTTATGAAAATCACCGGAGTCATCGCAGAATACAACCCATTCCACAACGGCCATCGATACCATCTGGAACAAACCCGCGCCATATCCGGCGCGGACTATATCATTGCCGTAATCAGCGGCGACTTTATGCAGCGCGGAGTCCCGGCCCTTATCCACAAATATGCCCGCACCGAAATGGCCTTGCAAAACGGTGCGGATCTTGTTCTGGAGCTTCCTGCCGTCTATGCCGCAGGAAGTGCGGAGTTTTTCGCCATGGGCGCCGTATCCCTTCTGGATAGGCTTGGCTCCGTGGATTCTCTTTGCTTTGGAAGTGAATGCGGCAGCTTAAAACCGCTCTCCCGCATCGCGTCCGTTCTTCTGAAAGAACCGGAAGAATACCGCTCCGCACTGCAAAAAGAATTAAAAAAGGGCCATTCTTTTCCAAAAGCAAGAAGTATAGCGCTGCAAAACTTCCTTCCCGGCCGCCCGGATGATATCGATCTCACATCTCCGAACAATATCCTTGGCATCGAATATATCAAGGCTCTTTTCAAAAGAAACAGCCCGATCATTCCTCTCACTCTTCAAAGACAAGGAAGCAGCTATCATGAAAGCGCCCTGAATGGCTCGAATGACTCTATGTCCTTTAGTTCCGCTTCCGCCATCCGGGACAGCATCGGTTCCTGTTCCGGCCTGTCCGGTATCCGGCGGCACGTTCCGCCATCCGTGTTCCAACTGCTACAGGCATCTTACGGAAAGAGCTTCCCCGTAAACAGCGGCGATTTTTCCCTGATGCTGAAATACCGTCTGCTGTTGGAAAAAGAAAACGGCTTTGCCCATTACCAGGACGTAACCACTTCCCTATCCGATAAAATAAAGAAACACCTGTATGATTACGAAAATTTTGAGCAGTTCTGCAGCCTGCTAAAATCCAGGGAAATCACCCATTCCCGAATCAGCCGCTGCCTGACTCACATTCTTCTTGGCATAACATCGGAAAAAACAGAGAAATATACCGAAAAAGATTATGTTTTTTATGCCCGTATTCTTGGCTTCCGCCGGGAAGCAGCCCCCTTGTTCGGCATTTTAAAGGCTAACGCATCCCTTCCCCTGATCTCCAAACTCGCGGATGCCTCCCCCCTCCTGAATGAAACAGGACTCTCCATGCTGGAAGACGACATCCGCTCCGCTCATATTTATGATTCTGTGGCATGCCACAAATTCCAGGCATCTTTTATCAATGAATATTCCCGGCAGCTGGTGATTCTTTAAAACAGCCCTAAGCCGTTCCTTCTTCGAACTGGGAATTATATAGCTCCGCATAAAACCCTTTCTTCGCCAAAAGCTGCTCATGATTCCCTTGTTCGATAATATCCCCGTCTTTCATAACCAGGATCAAGTCCGCGTCACGTATAGTGGAAAGCCTGTGGGCGATCACAAAGCTGGTGCGTCCCTTCATCAGATTGTTCATCGCTTTCTGTATCCTCGCCTCCGTCCTCGTATCTACGGAACTGGTCGCTTCATCCAGGATCAATATCCGGTTGTCTGCCAGAATCGCCCTGGCTATGGTAAGCAGCTGCTTCTGTCCCTGCGAAACATTGCTGGCATCCTCGTTCAGTTCCATCTGATAGCCTCCCGGCAGCGTCTGGATAAAACGGTGCGCATGGGCCGCTTTCGCCGCCGCAATCACTTCTTCATCCGTGGCATCCAGCCTCCCGTAACGAATATTTTCCATGATCGTCCCTTTAAACAGCCATGTATCCTGCAGCACCATGCCAAATCCTTCCCGCAGTTCGCTTCTGTTAAATTCCCTGATATCATGCCCGTCCACACGGATGCTTCCTTCATTGACATCATAAAAACGCATCAAAAGCTTTACCATCGTTGTCTTTCCTGCGCCGGTAGGGCCTACGATCGCCACCATCTGGCCGGGCGCTATCCGGCTGCTGAAATCGTGGATAATGATCTTATCTTCCTGATAGCCGAATTTCACATGTTCAAAGCTGACTGCCCCTTCGATCTTATCCAGCCGGACAGGATGGGCGATTTCTACATCCTCTTCTTCCTCATCCAGAAATTCAAACACTCGCTCCGCCGCGGCCGCCATGGATTGCAGCATATTGGAGACCTGGGCCACCTGAACGATCGGCTGGGTAAAATTCTTTACATACTGTATAAATGCCTGGATATCCCCCACTTCGATCGTTCCTTTGATCGCCAGGAAGCTGCCGCTTACCGCTACCGCCACATATCCAAGATTTCCGACAAACATCATAATCGGATGCATCATTCCCGATAAAAACTGCGACTTCCATGCCGACTGATAAAGGGCTTCGTTATTTTCATTGAATTCCTTCAGCGCCTGTTCCTCCCTGTTAAACGCTTTTACAATGTTATGCCCTCCGTAAACCTCTTCTACCTGTCCGTTTACCTTGCCAAGATACGTCTGCTGCGCCACAAAATATTTCTGGGAAAATTTTACCACGATACCGATCAGCATACCCGATACCGGAAGGATTACCAAAGCGATCAGCGTCATAACCGGGCTGATGCTGAGCATCATGATCAGTATCCCTATAATCGTCGTCACCGATGTGATCAACTGGGTGATGCTCTGGTTCAGGCTCTGCCCCAGGGTATCTACGTCGTTGGTAATCCTGGAAAGCACCTCGCCTACCGTCCTGGATTCAAAATACCGGAAAGGCATCCTGTGAATCTTCATGGAAATCTCTTTGCGGAAACGATAGCAAAGCTTCTGGGATATTCCCGTCATAATCAGTCCCTGTACGAAGGAAAGGCAAGCGCTTAAGAGATATACGCCGAGCAAATACAACAAAATCCGCCCGATCTTTTCAAAATCGATTCCTCCCGTTCCCGATACCTTTGCCATCAGGCCATTGAATAATTCCGTGGTCGCCTTGCTTAAAATCTTTGGCCCTGCTATATTAAAAGCCGTTCCTCCTATAGCGAATATCAGAACCGCGATCAGCCCATATCGGTAAGAACCCATGTAGCGCAGAAGCTTCCCCGTGGTTCCTTTAAAATCCCTGGCTTTTTCCCCCGGCATCATAGGCCCTCCCGGGCCGTGTCCATGGTGCATTCCCCGTCTTTGTCCCGTATTTTCACCGCTCATTATGCTCTCCCTCCCTTCAATTCATCTTCCGAAAGCTGGGAACGGGCGATTTCCTGATACGCCCCGCATGACGCCAGCAGTTCTTCGTGCCTTCCAATACCGGCGATCCTTCCCTCATCTAACACAATGATCTTATCCGCATGAAGGATCGTGCTGATCCTCTGCGCCACAATAATCACCGTTGCATCTCTTAGCTTCTCGCTCAACGCTTTTCTAAGCGTCACATCCGTTTTGTAATCCAAAGCGGAAAAGCTATCGTCAAACAGGCATATTTTAGGATGTTTCGCAATCGCCCTGGCAATGGACAGCCTTTGTTTCTGCCCTCCGGAAACATTAGTTCCGCCCTGCGAGATTCCGCTGGCAAATTTTTCCGGCTTGCTTTCAATAAATTCCATAGCCTGTGCGATCCTGGCCGCCTCTTCCATATCTCTGTCGGTAATAAAATCCCCTCCGAACTTAATATTGGACTCTATATCGCCGGAAAAAAGAACGCCCTTCTGCGGTACATATCCCAGCATATCATGCAGTTTATGTTGGGATATGTCTCTGATATCGATCCCGTCGATCGTAATCCGGCCCTCCGTCACATCATAGAAACGTGGAATCAGTCGGATCAGCGTGGATTTGCCGCATCCCGTACTTCCGATGATCGCTGTTGTTTCTCCCGGAGAAGCGGCAAAATCGATCTCTTCCAAAGCATTCTCATCGGCCCCCGGATATTTAAAGCTGACTTTTTCAAAACGAACGACTCCTTCCACATCTTTCAGGCTTTCGTCCATCGTCACCTCTTTATCGTGAATCGAATTTTCCATATGCAGCACTTCCTCAATACGCTCCGCTGCCACTCCTGCCCTAGGCAGCATAATGGATATCATCGTAATCATAAGGAACGCCATAACAATCTGCATTGTATATGTAATAAATGCAAGCATATCGCCGACCTGGAGGTTTCCTGCATCCACTCCCATAGCTCCAAACCAGACGATCATCACCGCCACGCCGTTCATAATCATCATCATAACCGGCATCATAAATGTCATAACCCTGTTTGTAAAAAGCTGGGTTCTCATCAGCTCCCTGTTCGCCTTGTCAAATCTCTCTTCTTCAAACTTCTCCCTGCTGAAAGCACGGATCACCGGTATCCCCGTTAAAATCTCCCGCGATACCAGATTCAGTTTATCCACCAGGCTCTGCATGATTTTGAATTTCGGCATGGCAATGCGCATCAGCGTAAACACGAGCAGCATAATCGAAAGAACGGCAACGATAATAATCCATCCCATGCCAGTCTTTGTATTCACCACTTTAATAACGCCGCCGGCTCCGACAATAGGCGCATATAATACCATGCGCAGGAGCATCACCGATACCATCTGTATCTGCTGGATGTCGTTGGTGCTTCTCGTAATCAGGGATGCGGTAGAAAATCTGTCCATCTCCGTATCCGAAAAAGAAACGACTTTATGGAACACCCTTTCTCTCAAGTCCCTGCCGGTCTTTGCAGAAGTACGCGCCGACAACAATCCCGATAAAATAGCCGCCGCCATCATTAAAACGGAAAGCGCAAGCATCCCCCCGCCTTTCCCGAGCAAATATTCCGTCTGTACGGAGGCGGTGCTTATCCCAAGAGCTTCATATTCCGCCTTTACTCCATTTACCGCCATCTGCGTTATCATGGAACCGCTCATTCCTTCCAGATCCATATCCGTTCCTTCGGATGCGGTCAGAAGCACAAGCTTTGCCATAGGCTCTTCCAGGCTTTCGCTTAACCCGCTTACAGCCTCTTCCTCCGCTGCCAGTTCATAGGAACCGTCCTCCAACTGCCGGTAACTGGAACGAAGCAGCGCTTCTTCCTCCTTCATCAGCGAAGCCAGCTTCTCCATCGTTTCCCCGCGCATACGTTTCGGCACGGCGTTTTCAATCCCTCCCTGTCCGATGCCCACATCCACAATATCAGCCGTAAACTGCGGCAGAGCCAGATCGCAATATGCCTGTAAAATCAAAAGCGCTATGATGGCCGCCACCGCTGCTTTCGATTTCTTCAAATATCTCAATACTTTGAACATCTTCTGTCTTCGCCTCCTCCATATATATTCATAAAGTTTGTGGATGCTATGCAGACACAAACTTTACAAATTGAAAATTTTAATTTTCAATTTAATATCCTACTCTGACTTCTTCGCTATTGCAATTAAAAATATATTAAAAAAATATAAAAGAGCGTTCATCAATTCCAATGAAACGCCCTGTCTCCTGTCAGCTTTTGCCGGTATGAATCACGTAAGATGCTTTAATATCTTATCAATATCTTCTTTTCTTCCAAGCACCATAATATGTTCATCCTCCCGCATCACATAATTAGCACCCGGAAGCAGATCCAGCTTTCCGTCCTTTTTCATACCAAGCACATTGACATGGTACTTCGCCCGTATATCCACTTCCCCGATGGACTTTCCTGCCCAGCTGCGAATAATAGGAATTTCATAAATAGAATATTCTTCCGTCAATTCGATATAATCAAACACATGGTTCGCGCTCACCCTGACCGCCAGCTTTTCAGCGATATCCCGATCCGGGTAAATAACCTCATCCGCCCCGTTGCGCAGAAGAAACTTGGCATGGATATCCCTGTTCGCTTTACTGATTACATATTTTGCCCCCAGTTCTTTGATCAGGCTCGTAATCTCCAGGCTGCTTTGGAAATTAGTGCCGATACAGACAAAACAGATGTCAAAATTCCGGACGCCGAGGCTTCTTAACACATCTTCATTCGTGCAATCCCCTATTTTCGCGCTGGTGACAATAGGAAGCAGATCCTCCAGCATCTCTTCCTTTTCATCCACGACCATAATCTCATTGTCCAGCTTCGCCAGATTTGCACAAAGATGATGACCGAACTTTCCCATTCCTATAATCAGTATCGATTTCATATCCTCTCCTGTCCTTCCCTCAATTTCTTCTTAACCTATGATAATTTTTTCCGCGGGCAGCTGTACCGGCGCAACCTTTTTGCGCTCCGTAAAAGAAAGAGCAAACGTCATACTGCCGATCCTTCCGCAATACATCAAAAAAATAATAATGACTCGGGCAACTATATTCAACTGTCTGGTAATGCCCGACGACATTCCGACCGTGCCTATCGCAGAAAACACTTCCAGCAGCACATCTTCCATCGGAAAACTCTGCATGCCGCATAATATAACGGCTGCCGCCCCAGCCAGCAGAAGCTGCTGGGTAGCCATAATAAACAGGGATGCCCCTAATGCCAGGGTCAGATTCACCATAAAGATGGCGCTGGCTCTCTTTAACACGTCATCCTCCAGCCGCCGGCCAAATGCATTGACCCCATAGGTTCTCTGAATAGAAGACCACAGGTGCAGATACATCACAATGATCGTAGTGGTTTTTACTCCCCCGGCAGTGGAGCCCGGACTGCCGCCGATAAACATCAGCACGATCGTCACCAGCTTGCTGCTGGCGCTCATCCCTCCTACGTCGATCGTATTAAAACCCGCCGTCCTGGCCGTTACCGAAGCAAATAAAGAGGTCAATACTTTCTCCCCGACCCCCATATCCGCCATCAGATGATTCCTTTCAAACAGATAAATGAGCAAAGCGCCCCCAAACAGCAGAGAAGCCGTTACCACAAGAACGATCTTCGTATGGAGGAGATATTCTTTAAAGCGCAGTTTTTTCTTCTGCAAATCATCCCATACGAGAAAGCCGATGCCTCCCGTGACGATCAGCGCCATTATAGTAATATTCACAAGAACGTCTCCCGAATAAGATACCAGGGAAGAATACTCCTCCGTTTTCCCCATCAGGTCGAAACCTGCATTGCAAAAAGCGGATATGGAATGGAATATCCCATTGCCAATCCCCCTGATCCATCCCATCTGCGGAATAAAACGTATGGATAAAAGAACCGCTCCGACTCCCTCTATCAGAAAAGTTCCTATCGTAATCTTCTTCACCAGGCGGACGATCCCTCCTATTTGAAGCATGTTCATGCTCTCCTGAAGGATTCCCCTTTCTTTCAGACCGATATTTTTTTTCATCAGCACTGCCACGAATACTCCGATCGTCATAAATCCAAGGCCGCCGATCTGTATCAATGTGAGAAGAACGGTCTTGCCGAAAGCCGACCAGCCGCTGTAAGTGTCCACCACCACCAGCCCTGTTACGCAGGTTGCACTTGTTGCCGTAAAAAGCGCCGTCAGCAAATCAACGGCCTTCCCGTCCGCTGACGCTATAGGAAGCGCCAGCAGCACGGTACCGGCCAGTATGATCCCTAAAAAGCCGATCGCAATCGTTCTTGTTGCAGTTAATTTGTTATGCCATTTCTTTTTTAACATATTCTTATATCTCTTTCACCTCAAAGAAGAGGATCATCGCTCAAAAGATGGTTTTGTATTGTATCTATAATATGTTTTGCCACGTCTTCCTTACTCATAACCGGAAGTTCCCGGCATCCGTCCCGCGTGATCAGTGTAACGATATTCGTATCCGTGCCAAAGCCGGCACCTTCCTGCTTCAGATTATTCGCCACGATCATGTCCACATGTTTCTTTTCCAGCTTTGCCCTGGAATTTTCCAGCATGTTTTCGGTCTCCATCGAGAATCCGCATAAAAACTGTCCCTTCCTGCGGTTTTCCCCGAGAAATTTTAAAATATCCTCCGTCCGTTCCAGGGCGATTGACATTTCCCCTTCCGTCTTCTTTACTTTTTCTTCCGAAACGGAAAGGGGACGGTAATCCGCCACGGCCGCAGCTTTCATAATAATATCCTGCTCTTCATAGCGTTCCTTCACGGCTTCAAACATCTCTCCGGCCGACTCCACCTCTATGACACGGACAAAAAGCGGCGGTTCCAACTGTGTCTTTCCGGTAATCAGCGTGACTTCCGCTCCTCTCTGCGCGCAGTGTTTTGCAAGGGCATACCCCATTTTTCCGGTAGAATGGTTGGTAATAAACCGAACCGGATCGATTTTTTCACGGGTGGGTCCTGCCGTAACCATGACCTTTTTCCCTTCCAGATCCTTTTCAAAGCGGATTTCCCTTAAAATATATTCCAACAACACCTGCTCGGAAGGCATCTTGCCCTCCCCCACATCGCCGCAGGCCAGATATCCCGTATCGGGCGCTACCACTTCCATACCATAATGCCTCAATTTTTTGATATTGTCCTGCACCACAGGATTGCGGTACATATGGGTATTCATGGCAGGGGCAATGATCTTTTTGCATTCGCACGCCATCACCGTAGTGGTCAGCATATCATCGGCTATCCCATTGGCCAGCTTTCCGATGACATTGGCCGTTGCCGGGGCAACCAGCACCACGTCCGTGCGTTTCGCCAGCGAAACATGTTCAACGCTGTACTCAAAATTACGGTCGAAAGTATCGATCAGGCATTTGTTTCCTGTCAATGTCTCAAAAGTAATCGGATGAATAAAATTAACCGCATTCCTTGTCATTAAAACCGTAACATCCGCATTCAGTTTCTTCAGCATACTCGCCAAATATGCTATTTTATAAGCGGCAATACTTCCCGTCACCGCAAGTACAACATTTTTTCCACGCAGCATATGATTTCCTTTCTCCTATTTTGCATGTCCTACAACCTTTTCCGTAATTCTGGCCGGCTGCGGGGATACCCGAAGCAGGGCAAGGCTGACTGCACCGCCGATCACAACGGCAACAATAGTCTCCGGTATCCCGTTTGCCGCAATGATTCCGAGTATCATAGAGTATACCACATCAACGGCTACGCTCTGTGCCGCCGCAAACTCTTCCCTGAAGCAGAAAAAGATCAGGTGCATCACTAATAGCGTATTAATTAAAGCGCCTGACGCACATGCCAGCGGAAGGGCTATGGTTCTCCTCATTTTTATATTCTTTAACAATTTTTCTATACCGGTAAATACGAAATAGGGAATGACTCCCACAAGTATCCTTGGCACCAACGCAATTACCACGCTCCAGCCGTTTCCTCCGATATCCCCTACCTGGTAAAAAGGGGAAAACGCAAAGGAAAGAAGGCTCGGCTCCAGCGTATTTTTAATCAGACTGGTAATTCCGAAAGTAGCTCCCAATACCGCACCCTTTTTCGGTCCAAGAACGATGGATCCGACAATGACCGGCACATGGAGCAATGTCGCCTTGATGACAATGAGGTTAATATAACCTACATTTGGAATGAAAGTCATGACCGCGATAATTGCCATAAAAAGCCCGGTCATAACCATAGATAAAGTTTTTTTGTTATTCATTTTTCTTCCTCCTGTTATCATTCTCTTATTTTAGAGATACAATACGATAAGAAGATACCATATTTGAGCGGGATTGTAAAGGTTTTTGGCGAACAGCAGTTTTGAGGGGGGGGTAGACGGAAATCCATTTTAAAAAGCGCCTTGGCGGCGGAAGCAAACGAGGGGGCGGGAACAGCAGGAAAAAGGGGCTGGCCGGGGGCGGAGTTTTTTGCTGGAGCTTCCAATCAGATTTCACTAATGAAATGGGTATATGGTGTTCAACCGGACG
>OFHM01002524.1_pt1 | contig 10361 bp, 4 predicted proteins | sample 1521311 | NCBI WGS metagenome assembly OFHM01 (sample SAMEA3504083, study PRJEB24116) | mouse gut metagenome | biome: mouse gut; feature: mouse-associated habitat; material: faeces | place: Denmark | collected 2011 | reverse complement strand
CCCGCCTGCCAGCCATTCTTTAAATACAAATTCCACCTCCGTCAGTTTCAGGTTTTTGACTGTTCCCTTCTCTCCTATCAAAGCGAACAGGCCGCTGTACCCATATTCGTACTCATTTTCCAAATTCACGATAGAATGTCCGCTGCCGTCAAACGTTCCCTCAAAAGCTGCCTGGCCGCTTCCGACCGGATGGTGGGAAATACCACTCATATCTAAATCCTGCATGAGCCGCACCGTCTGTCCCTCATAATCCGCACCGCTGGATACCATATGTGCAAAATTCTCAAACTCCGCCGGATTTTTTATATATATTTCCGCCGGAGCAAGCGCCATCCGGGCTGCCCTGAGATCCATAACCTGCCTCAGAATAAGATTCTTTTTCTCTGCTTCCGTCCAGGTTTCTCCGGTTTCTTCCTCCAGTGTATCCAGATGCGCAAAAATCCATTCCGCAAGGCCGCGCTTCTCAGTAAAAGCATCCCAGGATGCTTTTGTATACTTTTCGGAGTCCGTCACTTTCGCCGCCTCGTCAATTTCAGCCTTCAGCATGGGCTTATCCCATTCCCTGATATAATCGCTGAATACCTTAATGCAGACATTTTTAAATCCCAGATTCTGTCCCTGTCCGTCCGTCATTGTGGTGGTATCTGTCCATTCCCCATTGCTGTAGAAGAAAGATTGCCCAGGTTCTGCCGTATACGCATCACCTGCTTCAAAATATGTAACCGCGCTCCCTCCATCCTTCGGTATCAGCTGCACAGATACTGCGTAGTCTATGCCGCTCAAGAGAATCACGCCGGTATCCAGTGGAATCGTATGATATCCGGGGGTGTCCAGGCTTCCCTGCTGGGAATATGCCAGAGTACCGTCGGAGGGTTTCTCCAGTTTCACATCAGGATTATCCTTTGCAGGAATGTCTCCTGTGTAAATCTCTATCAGATAATCATAGTCTTTAAATGCATAAAAAGAAACTGCTTTCAGCTCCTCCACATACTCTGTATGAAAAATATTTGCCGCCTTCTCATAACCGATTGTAGCCTGCGCCGTCATACTGATGGACTTCTTCATAATTAGACACCGCATCCGCCTCAAAGCTGCAGAATTCACCGAGAGTCGCATCCTCATAAGATATCCAGAAATACCCGCCGTCTCCCCAGGCGCTGCCCCAGCTGTTTCGGCACAGCCAGGCTCCATTTGCTTTTGGCTTCCTTCCTTTGTCAGAAAAATTGGATTCTGCCGACGTCGTGTCATGGTTGTCATCCCACCCTACAATGCTCACCGAATGATCTATGTCATGCTTATCCGCATTGTATACCTCCTCCAATGCAGATGCTAAAGTACCATCGCCTGTATAATAAGAGCACATCACCGCGCCGTTATCCATCACAGCACGTTTCACCCTGTCCATCGTCTCAAGGCGCATCCGCTCCTTTTGAGCTTCTGTCTGCCCGCTCTCTTCCGGCATACTCAGCACACTGGCATTTGTCAAATGGCTCACCGCCTTACTGCGTTCTCCCTCTGCCAGATCCCTCATCTCGCCTTCTGTTGTATATGCATAATACGGATAATCGCTTTCCGCCGCTGCGCCATACCAGCCTGCCAGCTGTGCCACAGCCATCTGATAATTGCCTCCTCCGTACCAGAGATACTGATTGTCTTTATTATCTGTTCCATCCCCAAGCGCTGCGTTCCTTTTATGAGAAAAATACGAAAGATGCCGCTCGGAGTAGTCCACGCTTCCGACATTTGCCAGCCCGTTCTTCACCATATTCGTCTCTACAGAAGCTATCGCCGCATGCGCCCAGCAAGTCCCCCATTGTCCCTGGTTCCTCACACCAGGAAGCTCTCCCTGCTCACGCATATCGTATGCATCCGGAAGGACACTCCTTGCTTTTACACGTGCAGCCCCTCCTTCCTCCGAATAAAGGGATTCCCCTTCTACCTCATTTCCGTCCTCATCTACCCATGCCATTGCCTGGTAACCATAATCGGAAGCTTCTCCTTTTTTCTCCAGTCTGTAGACTGGAACCTGCTTCTCTGCCACATTCTCTATAGGCTCCGCCATAGATACTGCCTGCTCTATCCCTTCCGCTCGTACATAAGTTTCCGGCATCCCAGCCAGCACCATAACTGCTGCCAGCAGGATGCTTATTCGCTGGTTCTTTAAAAATTTAATTTTCATCTTCTACCCCTTCCCCGCATATCGCTGCTCGAAATCATATGGATATAGGATAATCGTTTTCCATAGGTAAAGTCAAGCAATTTCTGGCACTGGATTACGCCAAACCCTAGAGCCTGTTTGAAAATTCATTCCTGTCTTTTGTGTTTTCATCATATTTATATGGTGCTGTTTTTCATTTTCAAATACTTTCTGTAAAACTCATCATCACTTAATCCCGGTTCTTTAATTAGAATATAATATTTCTGCACGGTTGATACGTCTATTTCCAATATATCTGCCGTTTCCTCAGCCGAAAGTCCCTTTTCCATCTTCTTACGGATAAGATTCCACAAATTTAGCCAGCTGCCCTTTTTTACTCCTTCTTTTATTCCCTCTTCCCTCGCATCTTCGCGTTCCTGTTGGATATGAAGTTCTTCATTATATTCATAGATTCCCACTTTTATCACCTCCGCACGGTTTTTCCTTAAAAAATCGGCAAGTATGTTTTCTTTAATAGCCCCGGCAACAGCCTTCTCCATTGCCTGTGACAATGGCATCCCTCTGCTATACTCCCGGACTTTGCTCACAAAAATCATGTATTCCCACAATGTCCGGCATTTCCCCATCAATTCCATATTATAGCCTGGATTAATATTCAGTACCAGTATCTTTAGCTCCAACGCTGGATTATCTACCGGATGAAAATATAAATCAGACAGTTTCCGCTCGCTGCGTTCCGGCAATTCTTTTGTTCCATTGTAAAATTCCACAAATCGGGGTTCCGGTATCTGCACCGGACGGGAACGGTATAAATTCTCTAACTGCACCAGCCCGGAATACACATCTGCCACATAGAAAAGATTCCGCAGTGGCATATTAGGGTTATTTGTGGATTGGTGCTCATACAGGGTAAGCTGGTCATGCAGAAGAAACGACACATCATTTTTCATATTCATATAGATAGCATTTTCCAACGTCGTCACTACCAATTCGTCTGGATTAACATAGTCTGTGCCATTCAAGGCATTATACAGTTCCAAAAATTCTTTCTTTTCCTTAAAAATCATCCGGAAAATCCTGTCTTTGTAAACACGCACAGGCGCAGGCGCTGAGCCTGCCGGCTGCTTTATGGTTACTGATTCATTTTTTATTTTACTCATCCATTGTCCTCCTTTAAACAGTAGGGAGGACGCCTGTCTCTTTTAGAAATCCTCTCCGCCTTTTTCTCTGAGTTTCAGCATCGAACATTTCTAAGAACGGCAGACTTGCCATAGATAGAGAGTGACTATATGCCACAAAAAGAATCTGTTTAGAAATAAAATGCTTATGTGCAGTATAGCACTGTTTAAAGAAAATGTCAGCCCCTTTTTCACAAAGTCAAAGCCCCCGCTACAAGCAGTCACTTGGCTCGTTGCTTGCGGGAATAAAAAGCATCTTGAAAGTAACTGTTTAGTACCCTCATAGTTACTCTTGAAATTACAAATTCAGCTCTTCCCTGAACGAATATTTCATTCAGAAAAAAGCTGAATCCAACCTGTTTCTATTTTGTTTTTCTATTTCAAAATTCTAACTTTCTTTCCCTGTCCTTTCTTTTTCAGCAGTTTTTTATATGCCTTTAATTTTGCTTTCGGCACTTTGATAACTGCTTTCGCATGGATTCTTTTGAAAGCTTTCTTTCCAACTTTTCTCAGTTGCGTTGATTTGATGGTGATTTTTTTCAGCGATTTGCAACCGAAAAATGCTTTCGCGCCTATAGCTGTCACTCCTTTTCCAATCACCACACTCTTCAACTTCTTGCAGTTCTTGAATGCCTCGGAAGCAACAGTTGTTACTTTATATGACTTCCCGGCCAGAGTCACTTTGTCAGGAATTTTAACGTTGGACATTTTCTTATCGGACGATTCTGAATACTCTGCATAGGCTGCTCCTGTCACTTTATATACCGCTTTACTTACAGGATCTGTAACTTTCATCCCAACAGAGGGCGGTCTTGACACAACTGCCTGAACTGGCGGTTTGACAATCGGCAGTTCAGGACGTTCGGGCGCGCTTATCCCGCCTGGATTCCCAGGCTGGACTGGTTCTTCCGGCTCATCCTGTTCCTCTCCATCTACAGTAATACTTGCAACTTTAAATCCCCATGTGTTCCCGGCGTTATCCGATACCAGTTTAATCTTCAATATATTTCCCGGAACTGCAATTGTTTTCCCCGCCAATTCTTTTCCTGTATACCGTCCCATTTCTGCTCCATCTCCACCATAGATGTAAAGAAAATCAAAATTCTCTTCAACCTCTGTCCGTTCATCAAATCTTACATCTAAGCTGTCCGCCTTTCGAGGTAATGTATAAATCCAAAAATCTGAACACTCATTCAAATAATTATGTGGGCTTTCTAATTCCTCAACAGAAGATACCCGATATACCGTATTGCTAACTGCCACCTCACAGGCAGCGCTGACATCACTTCCATCCTTTGCTTTTGCCGTGATTATGGCAGTCCCTTTTTTCTGTGCTGTGATTAATCCTGCGTTGTCCACCGATGCAATTTCTGCATTTGATGTCAGCCATTCTATCTCTTTGTTGTAAGCATCCTCCGGCCAGATATTGGCTTCCATCTGGTACGTATCTAACGCTTCCAATGTCAATTGCGTTGCATTTAGCCAAATACCAGATACTGGCTCCTGTACAATAACAGCACAAGAAGCGCTTACATCACCCACTGTTACCTTAATTGTTGCATTTCCCACTCCTGACGCAGTAACAACTCCCCCATCATCGACTGTCGCTATATCCGTATCTGTACATTTCCAGGAAACTTCGTCCGTAAAATCTGCTGGTTCTACTGAAAGCGCAAGTCTGGCTGTATCGCCTCTGTTCAGGGTTATTACTTTCTGATTCAGGAAAGCCGCTGCCGCCTTTATTTCTTTTGCCACAAATCGGATATTCTGTTCTGTTGCAAAAGTCTCCGCATATGTTCCCGGTACACCATAGACCGTCATTTTTGCCGGATAACTGAATGCCGTTGAGGCTATCGAAGTTGTAGCACGTGGTATTGTGATAGAAGTAAACTTCACACTATTCTTAAAAGCATTTTCTCCGATACTCTTGATGCGGTACGGCAGTATCAGGCTTTCCAACGCATCACAATGCTCAAAACAAGAGTCTGGAATAGATGTAAGCCCAACTCCTAATGACACTTCCCTAAGGGCATCACAATCTTCAAATAAGCCGTATCCAATAGAAGTCACCGTATCAGGGATGCGGATGCTTTCAAAGGCATCACAATTACTAAACGCATTGTTTTCAATACTTATCACTACATCAGGTATTTGAAAACCTTTAAGCGCACTACAATTTTTGAAAACTTCCCTTTGAATTGTTTTTGTGTTTTTGCTCCACTTGATAGTTTCCAAAGTTGTACAGTCTTTAAAAGCACTTTGACCGACGCTTTTCACTGTTTCTGGCATTGCAATTCTGGTCAAAGCGATACATCCCTCACACATGGAGCGAGGAATATTCTGCAATCTTTCTGGTAAAATTACCTCTTCCAAACTTCTGCAATTCGAAAAAATATAAATTCCAATGTCTGCAGTAGAATTTGGGATTTTTATACTTGTTAAACCACAATTTCGGAAAGCATTTTCATCTATTGAAATTATGCTATCAAGTAACTGAATTTGCTTTAGGCTCTCACAGTCCTCAAATGCTCTCGCCCCGATGCTCGTTACGCTATCCGGAATACTTACCTCATTCAGATATAAACTGCCTTTCATTATCTCTACCGGTATCTCTGTCATTCCCCGCTCAAATACTACTTTCCTTATACCGCTTCCTTCAAAAACACCATTCCCATTCCAACCGTGAATGCTCACCGTCCGCGGTATGCTGATTTCTTCTACTCCCGTGTTCCCATCCAAAATGAGATCTCCCAATTCTGTTACATTCGGCGGCAGCACCATACTGCTCAGCACTGACCCAGCAAACGCTGAACTTTTTATCGAAGTTACCGTATCCGGCAGCACCATACTCTTCACGCTTTTATTTCCTTCAAACGCGCCATTCCCTATTGCAACTACCGTATGTCCATCAATTTCATCTGGAACAGTCAGAGCCGCCACATTTCCTCTATACCCTGTAATCGTCGCATTCCCTTCGTCGTCGACTGTATATGTGTAAATTTCCACCGGATTTCCGGTTTCATCCAGACCATACAGCCCGTTTCCGCCATACCATCCGCTACCCCCATAACGTGAGTTCCATCTGGTATAATAGCTACTTCCCCACTTCAGACCGCGGGTACATCTTGCTACCTGTCTTCCGTCCTCGTAATGCTTTACCACCCGGATTGGACTGTTATTTTCATTATAGATTGTCTCATTCAGACTTATACTTCTTTTATAAAATCCAAAGTTTACCCCTGCCTCTGCACCATATTCTGCATAAATATAAGCAGCATAGTGTGTACATCTGCCCGGCAGATTTCCATCACTAAACGTACTGCTTTTCAATACCGCCCTTCCGCCTGCCTTTGCATATACATAAGCTCTCAAGATATTCCCCGGAACATCTGTAATCCCAAACTGAGCCTGGATTCCTGCAGATACGGTTGCCTCTACTGTCAACGTAAATGCCTGCGTCTGAAATCCTTTAATAATACGGAAACCTCCTGCATCAGAATACCCGATTCCGGCCGTCAGATATCCTTTCTGTATGCCTGTAATTGCCCCTGATGCTTCAAGTTCCAGATTCATGCTGAATCCCCCGACTCCCGGCACTGTTGCCTTAATCATCGGAATCTTCCCCAGACCGGCCGCTACTGCGCTGTCGCCTTTAATTTTATATGTAATCTCCGTATCCCCCATTAGCTTGGCATACGCTTCCCGTTTGCCTAAATTGATTTTGTATTCAATCTTGGGATTCTTCATTTTCAACGCAACCTCCGCCGTCAGTCCTCTTCCAAGATTCACCTTTTTTAATACACTCAGCGATCTGCTTATTTGCCTGACCGCACGCGGAACTGCTCTTTCTTTTGAGTTTTTATCTGCCGATTCATCAATGTAAGTAATCTCTGCATCTTCTTCCGCTTCTGCCTGTGACAAATCTACATCCACTACACCCTGTGCGTCAATATCTTCAAAAATATTTTCTGCATCCGACTGTGTAACCTGAACACTGGTAATATTTCCTTCCGTTGACACATCACCTGCAACATAAGCCCCCGGCAATCCGTCAAAATACACGACAAATTTATCTCCGCTTTTTAGCGAGATCGGACAATCTGTAATCCGTAACGTATCCTCATCTTTTTCCACGAGTATTCCCTGTGGAATCTCTTTTACATCCGCATCTGCGAATTCATATTGATTTTCATACTCTTCATCAACTGTCATTTCCTGCATGACTACCTGTGCATCTTCTATCATTTTTCTGACTTCACCAGCCGTCACTTCTGCTTCTGGTGAAAACATCCCATTCACAGCCGCAAACCATTCACGGTTCAGCGCTACCTGCGCATCTGCCGGATAACTGCAATTGTCTGCATCATCAAAGGTATATGACTCCGATTCTTCCAATTGATAACCCAAGCAGAAATTCAGCGTATGTGCTGCAAACTCACGGGTAACCACCTCATTTGGGGCGATTTCACCGCCAGCTTCTACATCTATCAGCCCAAACTGCACTGTCAGCAAGACATCATAATAATACTCTGATTCCCCTGACAAATCGCTAAAATAATTATCCGGATAATTTTCATCCTCTACAGACATTTCAAAAATCAGAGCCAAATCATGAAGCCATTCTGCCCGGGTAATTATCCCATTTTCTCCATATACAATTCCCGTACCTGCTTTTGCCGTTATCTGATTCACAAACAAAAATGTGAAAAACAACAAAACTACCACTATAGATATGCTTTTTTTCTTTCTAAAACTACTTTTCATATCCTCAATTCTCATCTCTCTTTCCGCATTATTTTATCTTTATTCAAACTCTCCGCAATCCATAGATACACTTTATTTTTTTACTGTACTAGCTCATCCAAAGCGAGACTCATCCGCCATTTCTCCCAAAAAACTCCCTTATTTTCCTCTCCGCGCTGCTTTTCATATTCCCATAAATGCGCTCTGTCTCACTGATACTCCGTATACTCTCCAGCAAATCAGACGCAAACTCGTAGCCATATATTTCACTGCACTGTCTCATATATTCTAAAATCTCCTGCGCCGATTCCAAAGTATCCAGAAAAGCGCAGAACTCTTCGTAGCGGAAATCCCCTTCTGTTTTCTCGGCGTCTGCCATAGTTTCCTGCCCTGTCACCTCGGCCGGAGTTCCGTCCAGAATATACTTTTTTACAATAACATCAACGCTTTTTATCGCGCGCGCTATATTTTCCGTCAACCCTGGAAAATCGGTGATTCCTGAAACCATATAATTCTTTTTCCGCTCTTTAAAATTAACAAACATACGATTTTCAGAACAGAATTTTTCTCCAAACAGGTTCATAAACGTAACGTCTGCAATGATCCCTGTGACAGAATGCCCCTCTGGCTGATAAATTTCCAGCGACGCCGAATACTTTTCAGACCCGGACACCATGTGAAGCGCAGTAACACGGAATGGAAGCTTTTGCCCTGAGTTGCCTACATCATATCTGAAATCGTTACTTATAGGGGGATTGGGAGTCGCCGGGGGTACGTCCGTTCCAAAGAAACTCTCTGTTTTTGGATAGACATTCCCCCTTTCTGGGCTGGATTCTTCTTCCGTTCTCGGCTTTCCCGCAAATCCCCCGACGATAATCATGATTTCTCCGATGATAATCATCGTGCTTCCTGTCCCCCATCCCATCACATCTCCCCTGATAATCTCCGATGCCATAACAAAATTAGCGAAAAAGTACAGCATCGTGACAACCGCTATCAATAAACCGGCCGCGCATTGCCCTTTATACATCAGAATGCCTGTCCCGATGAAAATTAAAATCATTATGATATTTTCCAGCATCCCGCCGCCCATTAGGCCGCCAAAATCTGCCGCCAGGTCATACCAGCTTATTTCCACCATGCCCCATGCTTCCAGTCCAGGCGCAAACATCCCCAGCAGCGCTAAAACCGCGCCTATCATTCCAACAATATTCCCAATCCCCATCTTTTTCCTCTTTCCTCTCTTCATCATTTTTCTCTATTTTGAAAGCCTCACAGCAGCCTGCTTACTATACTTCCCATACACCTTATATCCTGCGGAATCCACCTGGTAACCGCGCACTTTGACATAGTATCTCCTGCCCCTTTTCAGGCCTCTGATTACCCTTTCTCCATTTCCGTAGGGAACATACAGTGTCTTGCTTTTCCTCATGTTCTTATTTACGGAATAAGAAATCGCGTATCCCTGCGCCCCGGACGCCCTGCGGAAGCTTACCCGCATCTTTTTCCTGCCCAGGGCGTGCAGTCTGGCCTTTGACACTTTCCCCACTTTAATCTTCTCCCACTGTGCTGTAAGTACTTTGTTTCCGAGCGTATGCGCGCCAAGGGATGACAGTTTCTGCCCGTTTGCCGTCCATCCAGTAAACTGGTATCCCCTTCTCCACGGGTTTTTCAAATAGACTGTGACGCTGCCAAATATACCTGGGTTCTGGGAATTATTCACTCCTCCGTTCATCTGGTATGTAACAGAATACTTCTTCGGGGTATTGCCCACGGGAGCTTTCACATTTGAGCCGGACTGATTCCCCTGCTCTGCGTCTTCCCAAACCTCTACGCATATCGTGCCGTCGCTGTCATAGTTTCCATACCTGTCAAAAGCATAGATGTGGGTACGGTACGTCCCCTGCTCATAGTTGTGATCTGAAATATTTACCCGATAGGTAAACACGTCGCCGTTTCTCGTCCCTGCCGCAGCAGGATTCGTCTCCCAGTTTGGCAGAATATCATCCCTGTCGTTGTAATCCGTCCATGTCGGAAACTGCACCCTGTCAATCCCAGATTCGTCCGTTGCGCGGCAGCTTACCGTATAACCGTCTTTAGAGATATCTGTCACTTTGATGTCACGTATCTCCGGAACCTTTGTTTCATGGGAAGGCGTTGGATTCTTCCGTTGCTGGTAAACCTCAATCAGCTTTGCCCTCGTCTGGGGACCGCAGCTTCCGTCCACTGCCAGCCCATGATCGCTCTGAAACTGCTTCATTACATCCCTGGTCGCCGGGCCG
>OFHM01002515.1_pt1 | contig 10380 bp, 13 predicted proteins | sample 1521311 | NCBI WGS metagenome assembly OFHM01 (sample SAMEA3504083, study PRJEB24116) | mouse gut metagenome | biome: mouse gut; feature: mouse-associated habitat; material: faeces | place: Denmark | collected 2011 | reverse complement strand
CCCCAGCCACTCCCAGGAGGTGATGTCGCCGAAGATAAAGATATCCGCCGTTCTCCCCGCAGAGGCCAGGGAGAAATATTTCTTTTTCTGGTTCCTGTGCTTCATGGTTTGTTCCTTTCTGCACATATAAAAATATTTGTTTCAGCTGTTGACAAATATTTTTATATGTGTTATTATGTGATTGTCGGGAGGGCAAGGTATGAAAAGCTACTCATCAAGGGAAGTGATCGCGATACTGAAAGCAGATGGCTGGTACGAAGTGGATGTGACCGGAAGTCATCACCAGTTCAAGCACCCAACAAAAAAGGGGCGGACAACGGTAAAGCATCCGGACAAGGACATTCCACGTAAGACCCTTGACAGTATCGAGCGGCAGTCGGGGCTTAGATTCAGATAAGCCCCGGCTTCCCTCCCCCTTAAAATCTTGCAGGAGGTTTCATTCATGAAAAAGACCGAACGGTATGTATTCCCTGCCGTATTCACCTATGAGCCGGACCAGGAGATCGCGGTGGTCTTCCCCGACCTGGACGCGGCCACCAGCGGAACGGATGACAACGATGCTCTGCTGTCCGCGCGGGAGCTGCTGGGTTGCGTTCTCTACGGTATGGAGGAGGACGGCGAGGAGATCCCCGCGCCTACACCTCTTTCCCGAGTAGAGACCGCAGACAATGAACGGGCCGTCCTGGTGGACGTCTATATGCCGTCCATCCGCATGGCGAAGGTCAACCGGTCCGTCAACCGCACGGTAACGCTGCCCGCGTGGCTCAACGCCGCCGCTCTGGAGCGGAACATCAACTTCTCCCAGGTGCTTCAGGACGCGCTGAAGGCACAGATCAACGGCTGAAGAATACGGACCGCCGCCGGAGGGGCCCCGCCCTTCCGGCTTTTTTGTGCTTTACACACCTTTCCCTACCCCCATTTCCGCCAGCACCTTCTCGATCTCGGCGTAGTTTTTCGTGATAAAGTGCTTCCAGGCCCATTCCTCGTTGATGAGCGGCTGTCCCAGCAGCGCCCGGATGTCGTTGACGCACTCCACGCCGGAGCTGACCAGCTTGTCGATGCTCCCGGCGGCGTCCAGCAGGTCGATATGCTTGATCCTGCCCGTGTCGAATTGCACGAAGTCCCCCCGCCGCAGGCCCTCCAGGCCGTTCCGCTTCCGGTTGATCTCCTCCTGGAGGGCGTCCGCCAGCGGGTCCACGCAGAAGGTGAGGAACTGGTCCGCAGCGCTGTCCACGTTCTGCACGGTCCCGTTGAGCAGGCACGCCGGGATGCCGTAGGCCCGGGCGGTGAAGTCCGTCACATCGTCGATCATGGCCCGGATGTCCCGCGTGGTGTCGGCGTTGTAGGTTTTGGAGCCCAGGGCGGTGTACCTCATGCCCTTCCACATGGGCAGTACCGCGCTCTCCGCGCTGGCAAACTTCCGGAAGCCGGCGTTTCTGATCTCCTCGAAGGTCTCCTTAAATCTCACATCCCCCGCCGCGTTGGTGTCCAGCTCCAGCACGCCCTTTTCTCCCCTGGACCGCTGGTATCCCTTCATCCCGTACGCGATCAGCTTGGCGTAGGACTCATAGAGACCGTCCACCACCACCCTGGCGTCCTGAGCGGCCAGCTCGAAGAACAGCACCTCGGAGGCGGTAAAGGTCCGCCGGAAAGTGAAATCCCCCACCGCCACCTGAGAGAACACGTCGTCATACAGCGCGTACTCCCTCCGGCTGAAGCCGTCCGCCACATAGAGCTTCCCGCCGTTCTCCACCACCAGGGCCGTCCGTTCCCGGTAAAGCCGGTCTACCAGCTTGTGCCAGAAGGCGGCGCTGGTACGATTCTGCAACGGCCCCATCGAGGGGCCGTGCAGAATTTAATCGTGCATGGCCCCTCGATGGGGCCATTGCACGATCTTGGTTCTGGTTGGGGCTGAGGTTCCACAGGTAATACTCCCTGCCCTTGACCTCCTTCCCGCCCAGGAAGGTCTTGATCTCGCATTTGCTCACGGCGTTGGCTGTCAGGTTGACGCAGGACTGAAAGGCCAGCTCCCTGATGTAGCAGTCCGTGAACAGGTCGAACATGTCCTCCACCGTGACGGCTTCCGGCGCGTCCCTTGCCCGGAGCAGCCATTTGAAAAAGTTGAATGCCATGGCGGTCCTCCCTCATGTGATGACGCCCAGATCGAATCCGGCGGGAATGGCTTCGGGGATATCCCCCTCGACGGCCATAGCCGCCGCCAGGGCCATGAAGGGGTCCGTCTTGCGGCTCTTGCCCTCGATCTTGGCGTAATAGTAATTACCGGTGTCGGTTCCCTCCCTCCGCCCGGAGCGGACCAGCTTGGTATTGTTGGCCGCCCAGCGCAGGGAGGGCGTATCCCCCCAGACGAACAGCCGCCGGATAAAACAGCTGTCGATCACCGGCTGGGTCTTCATGATGTCGCTGGGCCGGACCAGATACACGTTCTTCCGCTCCCCGGCGTCAAACCCGACGCTCTCCAGCGCCCGCTTCAGCAGCGCGTAGCGGAAGTTATCCACCGCCAGCTTCCGGATCACGAAATGCTGGCCCGCCTGGGCGATGTACTCCGCCAGCAGTTCCGGCGGGATCTCCACATCGTCCACCGGCGTCACCTCACCCCAGTCCTGCCAGGGGGCCTTGACCCGCCCCAGGTCCGGACTGCGCAGGCACAGCCAGGAGTGGGAGATATCGAACCGCTCCTCCCCCCGCTTGAAGTGGAGGTCCACCGACGCCCAGTCCCGCATGGAGGCGAAGTCGATGCCCACGGTACACTGCCAGCCTGTGAGGTCCGGCAGCGCCCGGTTGGTGGCGGCAATGTTCTCCCAGTCCGTGACGGCCACGTCGCCGTCAGACTGGGGCAGATTCATCCGCTTGGTCATAAACGCCGTCAGCTGGCCGGGCCTCTGCTTCCACTCCCGGTATTCCTTCCGTATCTCCGCCAGGAGGTCCGGGCGGTAGGGCAGGGAGGGATTGGCTTTGACCCAGTTGGCTTCGTCATGGACCTCTTCCTTGCCGTCCAGACGGCACAGGAAGGGCAGCAGCCCCCCGTCCGGCTCCCCGCCCCGCAGGATGCCCTCCGCCTGCTCCAGCAGATCGTCCAGAGGCCCGCCCCGCACATCGCCGTTGGTGGTGTAGTAGGTCCGCCGTGGATGCCGCTTCTTCCCCAGGCCGGTGGTGAAGACGTTGATGTTGGCGTAGTTCTCATACTGGTGGATCTCGTTGAAGATGCACACCCCGGACCGGAGGCCATCCTTGCCCTTGGGGCTGTTGGTCCGGCCCTTCATGACGGACCTGGTTTTCAGCCCCGTCACCTGCACCTTAGTCCAGTGGAAGTGCCGTTTCAGCTTCGCCGTATGCCTTGGCGTCTCCAGCGCCTCGATCACGTCGAAGAGGGGCCGCATGGCCTGCTCCTCGTTGTTGGCGCAGATGTCCACGTCATACCCCGGGATGCCGTGGTAGGGGGACAGCAGCGCCATGCTCTCTAGGGCGATGCACCCGTCCTTTCCCGCTCCCCGGCCCAGCATCACCAGCGCGTCCGGCCACCGGGGCATCCCGCCGGTGCGGAAGGTACACAGGTGGAGGGCGAACAGGAACGCCTCCCAGGGGAACACCGTCTCGAAGGGAAAATACCGGGCCAGCCCCAGGTATTTTTCCAGCCGTTCCCCATCGGTGCGGAGGTCTTCCTCCTCGAAGCACCGCCGCACGTGGGCGCACAGCAGCTTCTGGTCCTCGCAGGCGCGGACCGCCCCGCCCTCCACCTGCTCCAGATACCGCAGGATGTGGGGATCCAGCTCACAGCTCATCGTCCCCGCCCGCGTCCATGATATCCCCGGGCTTGAAACCCAGAGCGGTGAAGAGCGCCATCATCTGCCGGGACACCTGGACGGACAGGGACACGCTGCGGTTTTCCGTCTGCCGTCCCCGGTCATCCACCACCGTCAAGCCCCGCCGGGCGATGTCCTCCTTCAGCTCCTGCCGCAGTACCCAGAAGTCCATGTACTCCTCCACCTTGTCGGCGTAGGCGTCCTGGTCCAGCCCCCGGGCCGCCAAGCTGTCCAGAAGGGCCTGCTTCAACGTTCGGAATGCTTTTCCCTGCCGGAAATTCCGGTTCTTTTTCTGTACCGGCACACTTGCCGCCTCCTTTCTACGCGAAACTTTGTTCTTTATCGCGCGGGACGTGCGCCGCCCCGCGTGAGGGCTTGTTTTTTCTCCCCTGTCAAGCACCCTGACGAGTAGGGCGGGGCAAAATTAAAACGCGAATTTTTTGACCGGGGGATGCTACCAGCGCTCCGGCGTCAGCGGTTCTCCTGCCGGTTTCACCGCCATCCTCTCGGGGTGGCAGACCGTCTCATGGCACTCCCGGCATACGGTCAGCAGGTTCCGCTTTCGCTCCCCGGCGGCCGGGTCGTCCACCCAGACGGACAGCCCGCACTCAGGGTATTCGTCCAAGTGCCAGACATGGTGGACGATAACGCCGGGCGTGTGCCGGTGGTTTTCCCGGCAGAGCTGGCACTCGTTGTGGTCCATGGCCAGCACCTGCCGCCGCACCCGCCGCCACGCGCGGCTGTCGTAAAAGCCGTTTGCGCTCATGCTTCCCTCCCCAGTGCCGGTCCGGCTTTCCGGCCCGGGCTGTCACCTCCGGGCAAAACAAAAAAGCCTGAACCGACATATCCGCATTTTGCGGATCATGTGGCTCAGGCTCTATGGCTCAGGCTCAGGTCGATATTCAGGAAATGCTCCCGCTTGCAGTGCCGGCAGTAGACAAACGCCCTGATCCTGCCGTCCGGCGGAAGCCGGAGGAGCTTCATCGTCCGGCAGTCTGGACAGAATACCCATCCGTCCTTTGAGACCAGTGTATCACAGTTTTTTCCCACTTGCAATAGCCTCCTTCGTTTTTGTCAGTTATTCAACTATGTTCCAAGGTTGAGATTCATATTTTAAATCGTCTGCAAACGCGGTTGTTTGCGCTTCGATATACCATGCGTACCGGTACTCCCCGAACTCGTTGGCGGTATGATAGAATCCCTTGCACCGGATGTCCTCCGGTACTGGGATAAATCCCTCGCTGTCCCTCCAGTACTCCGCCGGAGGCAGTTTCCGCACCAGAGACCGTGAGCATACCCACGTCCGTCCGCCAATGGGAATGACGATGCCATCGGTGGCCTCTTTGTTGAAGTACTTGGCCGTCCGCCGGTAGCTGTCCTGCGGGCTCCGCAGCAGAGGCTGGTCGTCCACGTTGCTGCCGAACCTCCACAGATGCCTGACCTCCGCCGGTGAGAAATCGCTGTCCCGCAGCACCAGATGGATGTGGTACCGATGATCCCCATGCCGCCCCTCGATGAGATACACATAGTCGAATCCCCGACCCCGCCACTTCTTCATCCGGTAAAGGAAGCTCCGCCACGCCCGGCGCACGTCCTGGAACCTCCCCGGCTCGTGCTCCCGGTCGAAGGTCAGGGTGTAGGTACTGCCCTCGAAGCCGAACAGCGCGAGGCGCAGCTCCAGCCGGTCCACCCGCGTCCGGCACACGGAGGAGTCCCGGGGCGGACGGAGGATTTTGTTTTTCTCCGTCCGCTCGTAGACGGTATCGCTGGAGGCGATCCGCGGGCGTATGCTCCGGCACTCCTTTACCAGCGGGCCTGCCCGCTGGCGGATGCAGTGCCAGACTTTTTCGCTTGACATGATTGGCACCTCCTTGTCAATTTTCACGACGCCCTCATTTCCTCATTCGACTGAGGAATAACAGTCGGCCGTCCCTCCTCATCCCTGGGGCTCCCCGCGTGCACCCACGCCATCCACTTATCCAGAAAAGCCGCGTGCTTTTTCGCGGGAGAGACCCTGCCGTCCCGGTCATTCCGGTATCCGCGGATCTGTAAAATTCTCAGATTCTTGCAGTTATTCTCCGCGTTTATCTCAATCGTGACATACGGAACTCTGGGCGCTGAATCTTTTCTCAGAAACAGGATCGTTGCTTTCCCATACACATGCAGGTCCGCGTATCCGCCAACGCAGTGTTTCAGGATACGCCCCTCCAGGATAATATCCTGCACACCGCCGGGAACCACGATGGACAGACCGTCTGCGGAGAACGCAAACTGTTTTTCCAGCTTCACGCGCCGCGCCAGGTACCGCTTCACCTTCTTCTCGTCCTCTATAATGCCAATCGCTGCCGCAGCTTTATCATGACGGTCCATGAGCTCCGCCGGCAAACGCACGTCATCCCGGGACAGATCGTATTTCAGCTTGCTGGCTGCCTCCAGGTAGTCCACCCAGATCTGCGCCATAACGTCCGTGCCCTCCTCAAAGGAGCGTATGTATTGGACCGCTCTGTCCAGTTTCACCCCGGCCAGACGCGCCCCTTTGCACACAAGCAAAAACGCATCGCCAAGGCCGCTCCTCAGCGCTGAAAATTCGGATATGTCCTTCACCAGCTCACGCCGCTGCAATAACCGGAAATCCTTCAGATCCTCAAAGCAGCAGAGCCTAGCCCTGAACAGCCGGAAATCGTGCTTGGACAGCCGGAAAAAGTCCGGCGCTTTGACCGCGCTCCAATCCAGGATATCCCCATGGGGCTTTCTGCGCAGAACAAGATCACTGACAATCTTCCAGTAGCCCAGCTTGACCAGAATTTCCATCTGAGGACGGCGCGTATACTCTCCCAGATATTGGATGAGATAGGCAACTCGAAAAGGCTCTAACTCCCAGTCGCAGCTGCCCGGCACTCCTCCGTATTCCGCGTCAAACCACTGATCGTACTGACAGTAGCGCAGAGAGCTTTTTACGATGTTCGCAGCCCCCATAGGCAGATAGGAGGCCTCTTTCTCATAAGGCTGTCTCTGAAAAGGCTCCTTGATCCGGTCCATCCGCGTCCACGGCCCATCAACGCCCCATTCGCCGAGCCAGGAAACTGTCCTGCGCCCCCACATGACCCGCTGTCCTGGCGCAAACGCGTACCGCCGGAAGGGGACAAAATCGACATAGCCGGCCAAATCATCGCAATCAAAGCTGCGGGAAAGCCACCCCGCCTGAACCAGCAGCCAATCCTGACAGACTTTTATCTGTACCGCCCGCTGGCGGGATGTCAGCCGATTGAAATTCTTGTATTTCCCAGCGGACAGAAGGGTTGCCCTCTGTCCGCAGTTCGGGCATTCACATGCCTGGCCGTGTTTTCTTTTGAAGAACTCCGGCCGGATAGCTTTATCCACAAAAAAGCCCTCCATACAGCTGGTACAGACACAGCGGCGGGTATTCCGGTCAATGGTCAAAAAGAAAACCAACTGCTCAAAGATCCTTCTGGCTATCGCCTCGTCCTGATCGCTCAACCAGCTTGGAAAAGCCTTCATCAGCGCCAGCTCCTCGGCCTGGGAGAGCGGCGTGCATTCTGGATTATTCACAGTAGCGCCTCCTTAGGAGAAGAAATCGGCAAAGTCCAAACGAATGAGCTTCCCGTCCTCTTCGGCGTCCGGTTCCAGCTGGATATGCAGCTCCATCTTCACATGCGCACCCTGGAAGTAGAACATCACAGCCCGATTGTATGCCTCCAGATCAGAGAGCGTCGATCTTACCCCAGCCACCACAGCCGCCACGCAGTCCTTGAAAGCGCCGCCCTGAACCACCGCCTGGGCAAACTCCTCATTCTGCTGGCAGAAGTCCCGCAGTACATCGGCAACATCCTTTTTTACAGCCGCCTCATATCTGTTTCCCTTAAAATCCTGATATTCTTTGTCCAGCTTCTCCAACGCCTGCTTCTGCCAGCTCATACCTCCGCCGCCTTTCTGATCGATTCTGATAATGTGGTCAACGCCTTTATCATACCGGCTTCCTTACCGCTGTCCTTGCGGCCATGGGCCTTGAGCAGGATGCCGCGCATCTTGTTGGCAATATCCATGACCTGTCCGAACAGCAGTTCAAAGGCCGCCAGATCCGCATCCGCCGCAATGGTCTCCTTCCGCTCCGTTTTGACCGCCGCCTCAAGCTTGGTCCTGGCCTCCTCCAGCGCAGCCTCTGCGGCTCTGCGGGCCTCCTCAGCCTTGCCCCTGGCGGCCTCGGCCCGGTCCACCTTCGACTGCATCTTTGAAATGGCGTCAGAGCGGGCCTTGTCCAGCTTCTCCTGGTCCACAGTCATCACCGCCACATCGACAGGCCTGGCCTTCAATTCCTCCAGCTCCGTACGCAGTGCGTCCGTTTCCGCCCTGTACTTCTCCGACTCGGCCTGTCTGGCCTCCAGATTGGCCTTGACGATGCGCATATCCGCCTCCATCTTGGCCCGGGCCTCCTCGGCAGTCCGGGCGTCCGCCCTGGCCTGCTCCGCGTCCTTCACCGCCTGCTCCAGCTCCCGGCTGGTCATGTCAGAAACGGACTTTTCCTCTCCGTTGACCACATGGATTTCTCCAATAAATTTTTCCCGCTCCTCCGGCGGTAAAGCCAGCAATGTCAATGCTTTGGTGGCCCCCAAATCCGACAGCGCTGTCGGATTTCGCCACTCCCTGGCCAGGCGCATGAACCGCTGCGCCGTTCGCTCGGTGAACTCCACACGATCCTCCAGCCACGACAGCCACTCCCCGTGGGTCAGCATCCCCTTCGCCTCGATCAGCCTGTCCCCGATACTCAGGATCGCGTCTCCCGCTGTCTGCTTCAAGGACAGTATTTCCTCGGTGATGACCTCTATATCCCGGACCTGCGGCGCGGCCTCCTCCTGTAATCCGGACACGGTCTCGATCATAGACCCCAAATCAAATCGCTTACCCATTTTCCCGTCCTCCCAACAGATATTCCGCCACGAACTGCTGATAATCTATGCTGGCGGCGCTTCGTGGGCTGTAGATGTGAAGAGGCTGACGCTGGAAGGTGCTCTCATCCACACGGTCCGTGCGCCGGATGGTGGTCCGAAATACCTTCAGGTCCCTGGAGGAGCGCAGAACCTCCTCCGCCTGATGGACAACGTCAATATTCCGCCACATGGTAATCAGCACGCCCGCCAGCGTCAGGCCCGGGTTGACCCGCTCCATGGAGCGAAGCTGCCGCAAAAGCTCCGCCATCCCCTTCACGGAGAACGCGTCCAGCTTGATGGGCACAATCACCTCATCCGCCGCCACCAGCGCCGCCCGGGCGCTCAGACTGAATGCCGGGGGCATGTCGATGATGGCAAAATCGTAGGTATCGTCCTCCGCGACGGCCAGCAGGAACTCCCGCAGACGCCACAGGCACTGGGCGTACTCAGGTTTGGGCGCGGCGTCCAGCTCAGCGAGGGACATACTAGCCGGGAGGATGTCCAGATTTTCGTACGCCGTCCGCTGGACGCTCTCCGGCCAACACGGCTCCGCCTCCCCCAGCAGCACCTCCCGGAGAGTGGTCCCCTCCTGGTCCGCGCCGAAAAAGGTGCTGGTGTTGCCCTGATGGTCCGCGTCGATGAGCAGGACCCGCTTCCCGTGCTGGGCGGCAAGGACCGCCGCCAAGTTGATCGCGGTGACGGTCTTCCCGACGCCGCCCTTCAAGTTCATGATGCAGATGGTCTTCAAAATCAGTTCTCCTCCTTCCCGTCAAAGGGCGTCCTCCCGCCCTCCGGCAGGGCGTGGAAAATGTTCTGCTGAGGGTCCGGCTCCCGCTTGGAGGGCGGTATGTAGGTCTGGTCTGCCTTGGAGAACCGCTGCTTGTCCCCGTCGAAGTCCAGCATCATATGCCGTCCTGACTCCCCGTCCTTGTTCTTCACCACGTCCAGTACCCGCGGGGACAGCGGCGCGTCCGGGACCGCCTTGTACAGCAGCATCACCACGTCCGCGTCCTGCTCGATCTGCCCGGACTGCCGGAGCGAGGCCATTGTGGGCGGCAGGATGCTCCCGTCCTTTCGCCGCTCCATGCGGCTGAGCTGGCTGAGGGCGATAATGACCTTCCCTGTGGAGCGTCCCAGCTGTTGGAGGCCGCTGGAGACCTGGCTGACCCGCTCGAAGTCGTTCAGGGGCCGTCCGCCCCGGGCCGCAGGGATCTTTTGCAGATAGTCCACCAGGATCACATCGTAGTGATGGGCCATGGCGTAGGACCCGATGGCGGAGACGGTCATGCCGTTGGCCTCGATGAGCTCCAGGCCCGGGGCCGTCAGGCGGGAGCGGAGCTCGTAGACCCGCTGGAAATCGGCCTCCTCCAGTTTTCCGGTCATGATCTGCCGAAAGCTCAACTGCGCCTGACAGGCCACGGTCCGGTCGTGGAGCTTGTCCGCCGCAGTCTCGTAGGAGAAAAAGCCCACCCGCCGTGTTTTGGCCCCGGCAAAGGCGATCTGGAGCGCAAATGCTGTCTTCCCCGCGGAGGGATACCCACCGATGACCACCATGTCCCCACCGGCGACATGGACCTCCTCGTCCAGGCCGCCAAAGCGCCATTTGAAGTACT
>OFHM01002511.1_pt1 | contig 10387 bp, 10 predicted proteins | sample 1521311 | NCBI WGS metagenome assembly OFHM01 (sample SAMEA3504083, study PRJEB24116) | mouse gut metagenome | biome: mouse gut; feature: mouse-associated habitat; material: faeces | place: Denmark | collected 2011 | reverse complement strand
CTGCAAAAGGATTGGATAATCTTAAAAATTTGGAAAACAGTCACAACGAAAATATGAGCAAATTTATAAGAAGCATTGGGGATAATAAAATTTACCTTAATGCGGTAAATATAATTATGCGTGACTTTATCGGCAGTGATTTGGAAAAGACAAACAGCGTACTTTACCTAAACGTACTGAAAAACAATATAAAAGCTGTTAGCACCGCATTATTTTCAAACCATACGAAAAATTAGAAAAAAACGACACATTCAAATTGTTTTTGCCATAAAAAACAACTTCATAAGATTTTGTATTGACATACGGCGAAAAAAAATATATACTTTAGTTATAAAATAATTTATTTTGCAGGGAAAATTATGTTTAAAGAAAAATTAAAAAAGGGAGCAAATCTTGTCAACTATGCAGACATTACTTTGTCAGACGGGACAGTCCTTAATCTTACATATAAAGATTTTATGATTGGTGGCTGCCAGATTGAGGATAAAACCACGGACGGGAAATTTGGTGTAGGTTATGCGATAGGAAAAACTCTTTCTATCAAACTGGAAAATAAAGACGAACGTTTCTCAAAATATGATTTTTATCAGTCCATCATTAATTTGTATGTCGCTATGGCGCTTGACAATGGCAGTATTGAAAAAATCCGTAAAGGAGTATTTTTTACCGTAGTTCCAGAAACACCGGGAGATATTATTGAAATCAGCGCAGTTGATGGAATGTATTTACTGGACAAGGATTATTCTTCCAGTACTACGGCATATCCGGCCACATTACAAAGGATTATTTCGGATGCCTGTCTGGACTGTGGCATTCCTATTGGATTCAAGCAGTTTGACAATATGAATTTTACAGTATATGAAAAGCCGGAAAAAATTACATACAGGCAGGCAGTTTCTTACGCTTGCCAGATAGCCGGCTATAACGCCCACATCGACAATAACGGATATATGCAGTTAATCTGGTACAACTCTGCGCTTTTGGACAGGTATAATTATAATGGTGGGAATTTTAAAACATACCAACACAATACTGTCATTGATGGCGGTAATTTTACGGACTACAGTACAGATACTATCATATCCGGCGGCAATTTTACAGACGAAGTTCCGGAGCATATTTTTAGGATTAAATCCCTGAATGTCAGTACGGACGATGTGCAGATTACTGGCGTAAAGGTGGTAGGCGATGATAAAAAAGAAGCATTGTTTGGGGAAACAGGATATGTAATCGAAGTTAGCGGAAATTCTTTTGTAAACGGAAAAGAGCAGGAAATAGCAGATTACCTTGGCAGACGTATTGTCGGAATGGTATTCCGCCCATTTTCCGCATCAATACTCGGAAACCCCCTGTATGAGCCTTTTGAGGTTGTAAGGGTCTCTGACAGGAAAGGGAATGTTTATAACTCTGTTATTAATTCTGTGTCTTATAAAATTGGAGGATATACACAGGTGGCCTGTCAGGCGGAAGACCCAGCAAGAAATGGCAGTCGATATGTATCGGCGGCGGCGCAGGCCGTTGTGGAGGCACGGCGGAATACAGAAAAACAGCTTACCACTTATGATAAGGCTGTGCAGAATATGAATCAGCTTGCGGCTAATGCTATGGGACTTTACAGAGAATCGGAAGTGCAGCCTGACGGAAGCTATATTTACTACCAGAGCAACAAGCCCATTACCAAAGACGAGAACGGTAAGTGTCAGTTCGAAGAAAATTCTGTGGTTTACAAAAGTGCGGCGGAGGGATTTTTTGTATCTACTGATGGAGGTGAGAGTTTTGCTTCTGGCTTTGATTCTCAGGGGAACGTCGTTGTAAATGTTGTGTCAGCTATCGGAATGACTTTTGATTGGGCGCATGGGGGGACTCTAACACTTGGAGGCGATAACAATATTAATGGCGAAATGATTGTTTATGACTCCGAAAGCAATATTGTAGGTAAGTTTAATAAAGACGGACTCTGGGCTTCTAATGGATATTTTGAAGGTACAATTAAATCGAAAAATGCTTATATAACAGGTGGACAGATTAATATAACAACCGCAGCGCAAACTTACGATACAATTAAGTTGAATTATGGGAATCAAAAAACCGATATTTCACCAAATTATGTTCGTCTTACAAATGGAATTTCTGAATATTCGCAATATTCAAGTTTTCAAATATCTTTGAGAGATGTAGGGCTTGGAACTTCCATAAACGCTGGTTCGATTACGATGGATAGAAACGGAAAAAATACACATATACAAGGCGATGCGGCTGTATTTGGAGGCGACATATCAGTTCTTGGAAAAGGCGAATCTCTTTTTTCTGGGAATATTGCAATTACAGGAAATTTAAGAATATCTGGGGAAATAAATTCTGCGATTACACATATAAAATCAAAGGTGCAAATAGATAGCGGCAGCCTCGAACTGACAGGAACAGCGGTAAACTTTCTATGCCGAGGAAAAGCAGAATTCTACAATGGAATATATGAGGGAACTGCGTTTTCAGTTGATACTGTTGGAAATGTTACAGCGAATGGAATTATAAAGTCTACAGGAAATTACACTTCTTCCTTTTACTCGATTGAAGCCAGAAGTAATCTTTCTGTAAATAGTATTTTATCAGTGAATGGTTCAACAAATTTAAAAGGAAGTGTAAAAATTGGAGGTGGAATTAGTAACGCTGTTGGATTCTTCGGGTCAAATGGAAGCAATAAAAAAACTGTTGCAACGATAACAACAACTTCAAGTGCTACATCATCATTAAACGCAACTAAAATAAACGAAATTATAAATGCATTAAAATCTTACAATCTTTTATAGGAGAAAAATTATGGGAATAAATCTTGAAACTATTAAATTGAAAGAGGGGATTACAAAACTGATTAATGATTCTAAACTTCCGCCGGTAAATATATTGCTTGTACTGGATTCCTTGACGGTACAGGTAAACAATTTTTTGGAAAAAAGTATTAAATGCGAAATCTCTGCAGAAAGTCAGGTGAAAGAAAATGGCAATCCAAACAATTAATGCAACAATTCAGATGCGTGGAGGAAAAGAAGAAGATTTTGACCCCGACCAAATGACAGTTAGGGAGTTTGCGGTATCTACTGACAAAAAGTACATACGAATGTGCGTTGCTCCGGGCGTCTGCCTTCGCATAGCGACTTATGATTCGTTTGAGGGCGATATGGCAGAGCTTCGCTCAATATTGGAAGAATGCCGTACCATACAAGAAGCTGTGGAGCGCATACAGGCCGAAATCGGGCAGGAAGTGGAAGTTATTACCACCCTGTCAGAAACAGCCCAGAATGCGGCAAATACAGCGTCACAGAAGGCATCAGAAGCGGCAGGGAGTGCAGACAGCGCAGGTGCATCGGCGGATACGGCCACGCAAAAAGCTAATGACGCAAAAACAAGTGCAGATTCTGCCGCAGACAGTAAGACACGTGCAGGAGTCTATGCAGACATTGCGCAGAAGAATGCGGAAAATTCAGCCAAATATGCGGATACGGCAAGCGCAAAGGCAACAGAATCCAGCCAATCTGCAATAGCCGCGTCCGGCCATGCTGACCGGTCGGGAGTAAGCGCAGACAGTGCGTCAGATAGTGCGCTGGAAGCGGAATCCTATGCCCATGGAGATACCGGCACAAGAGAAGGAGAAAACACAGATAACGCTTTTTATTATAAGGAACAGGCAAAAGCGGAAGCTGACCGGGCAAAAATAAAAGCCGATAATGCAAACGATATACTGACGCAAGTGACAAAAAAAGTCAGTTTTACGGAATTTTCCGTGGACGATAATGGGAATTTGCTTTATACAGATAATTCTCCATACAACTTTGAAATTGACGAAAATGGAATTTTACTGTGGGAGGTAGCGTGATGGGAGTAAAAGGAATGGTTGCGGCTGGCCGGGTAGGGATGGTTTATAAAGGTATCTATTCCGAGGCTAAAAGTTATAGCAGATTAGATGTTGTTTCATACAAAAACTCTATGTATGTTGCAAAAAAAGATAGCGTAGGGATTTTGCCTACAGATACAGAGCATTGGATTTTATCTATGACAGGCGAAGTTGGAAACGCTGAAAGCATTGCGTATGACGGAAACAAAAGCGGACTGGTGGCAGATAATGTGCAGGATGCCATTGACGAATTGTCACAGAAAGGAGGAAACGCAGGTACAGTTAATTACAATGAATTAGAGAACCAACCGTCTGTTAATGGGGTAACGCTTGAGGGAAATAAGACCCTCTCAGAGCTTGGAATCCAGCCAGAAGGTGATTATTCGCCTGTGAACAGCCCAGAATTTATTGGAACGCCAACAGCCCCAACGCCACCAGAAAATACGAACAATACACAAATTGCCACTACTGCTTTTGTAAAGACACTCATTTCTAACTTGATTAATGGCGCACCGGAAGCGCTTGATACCTTAAAAGAGATTGCTGACGCTCTCGGAGAGAATGATGATGCGGTTCAGGCATTAAATGCGGCTATTGGTAATAAAGTTGATAAAGTCCAGGGTAAAGGACTTTCCACAAATGATTTCACGACTTATGAAAAGGATAAGCTGGCTGGTATTTCTGCAGGTGCAGAAATAAATGTGCAATCAGACTGGAATGTTTCAGATGTCACAAGTGATGCGTTTATTAAAAATAAACCTACAATACCAACAAAAACAAGCCAGCTAACAAATGATAGTGGGTATAAAACTACTGATAACGATACGTGGAAACAAAATACAAAAACCAGTGAAGGGTATGTTCCGGCCGGGAATGGTCATGCGAATCAGGTTTGGGGAACAGATGCAAACGGAAATCCTATGTGGAGAACAGAAACCGGAAAAACACCAATAAATAATTTACTTGCAACTATTCCAGGAAACCCGCTTGACGCAACACAGGGGAAGAAATTAAAAGATGAGATTACTGCGTTAAATGATAATTTACAGGGATTCACGCCTGTAATTGACGAAAGTACCGGTAAAATAACCGGCTATAAAACTACTTTAGGCGGTGCTGATACAGTGTTCCCTTTTTCGGATAGCAGCAATCCCACGGAAGAATTTTTTGATTCTATTTATATTTCTTCCAGTACATCCGTTCACATTCCTACATATGGAGCGAAATATTTTCAGATTACCTCTAATCCAGCAGATAACTATATAAACATACGAGGGGCAAATAGTAATCTGGGGAAGCACCTTATCCCATCTTATCAAAATGGCATAACAGAAAATGTACTTTCAAACAATTCTAATGGGGCAAAACTTGATGTAAGTAATTATGACTTTTTGATATTGGGGTATGGTGTACCGTCCAGTAACACAACTATCCGTAATGTGACGGTTAAATGGTTTTATGAATAAACATATCATCCCATAATTTCAACTTCGCAAAAACCAGTATATGCACCGTCTTTAGTGAGTTTTATGAATTTATATGATTCGTCACTTGCTACAGGAATAACGCTCAAAGCTACATTTTTCATACTGGCAGCGCTGAAATTCTGGCAAATGGCCGAAGCAATTTTTATAAAAGCCGAATTGTCTTTGCTGCCAAATACATTAACCGTTGATACAGCACTTTGACCGCTTCCCGCATTGGAGGCAAGCACTCTAACCTCCTTTATTATATATTCACTATCTAGTGTAAAAACTATTTGGGGCCCAGAATCAGAATTGCACAAGTAACAGGTTTCGGTATTTCCGTCTATAGCGTTAGATGCCGCATAACTAGAATTATTTCCATTAATCCCATTAAGTGATACGGCACCCAATATTTTGAGAGGTTTTGCAGTACCGCTAAAAGGGAACACTGTATCAGCACCCCCTATGGCGGTTTTATAACCGATTATTTTACCGGTAGTTGGGTCAATAACGGGGGTAAAGCCCTGTAAATTATCATTTAATGTGGTATCTGCCCCAAATCTGGTATCATTATCCTAAAAAAGGAGTATGTACCAATGAAAGAACAGATTATTATTGAAATCCTGCACCATTTGCCCAGCTACGTGGCCGAACAGTTGGCTGAAATTAAAGAGGCAATCCGCATTGTACTTTGCAAGTATGATGTGACTGCAAAGGAAACCGCCCTACAGACTGTCAATAACAGCAGCCTGCACTTTCTTAACATGTACCTTGAGTCCTGTGAACAGGCCGGGAAATCAAAAGGCACTGTAGGGCTTTACAGGTTCCATTTGTCGCACATCCTGTCCTACATCAATAAAGATATCTCCGCTATTACAGACGACGACATTTATACTTACCTCTATAACTACCGGCATAACCGCTCCGTAAGCAACGCCTATCTTGACCACCTGCGCATTGTTTTCAATGGTTTTTTTAAGTGGTTAGTTAAAAAACGTGTCCTCACCTCCAATCCGGTAGACTCACTCGACACTATTAAATACCAGAAAAAAGTGAAAAAGCCTTTGTCTGCGGAAGATGTCGAAAAGCTCCGCTCATCCTGTCAAACCGAACGGGATTTAGCCATCATTGAATGTCTGTATAGTACAGCCGTCAGGGCATCCGAACTTTTGGGGCTTAACCGCTCCGATATCTCCTTTGCCCAGAATGACATTATTGTCCTCGGAAAAGGAAACAAAGAGCGGATTACTTATCTTAATGCAAAATCCCATATCCATCTGAAAAATTATCTGGATATGCGCACGGATGATAATCCGGCCTTATTCGTCAGCAGCAAGGCTCCGCATGAACGCCTTACCCGGCGCGGCCTTGAAGATATCATTAACCGCATTGCCGCTGCTGCCAATGTGAAGAACGTACACCCGCACCGGTTCCGGCGCACCAGTGCTACCGATTTACTTAATGCTGGTATGCCTATAGAGCAAGTACAGGAACTCTTGGGGCATAAAAGCATTGAAACCACACGCATCTATTGTACGGTTAATCAGGAAGCGGTGAAACATAACCACAAACGACTTATGAATTTCTGATTTTTTCCGGCTTATCTCTACTGCAGCCCGCTTTACAGGGGGTCTGTTTTTTGTGTCTTTTTATACGAATTTATAACGTGGACGCTGCCGTTGACGCATCCACGGGAAGCAGCTACGCAGCGCAACGTATATCAGATACCTTATCCAGTCGTCCAAAATAATTGCCACTGCTGATAATGGAATCCATAACAGGAAATAATAAAGGCATACCTGCCCGCATATGTTAAATGGCAAGTTTGAATAATCCCATACACCCCAGCCCAGCCATAAATTAACAATGCATCCGGTAAAAAACTCAAAGCCTGTAACGATACATGCCCCCACTACCACCTGACGTAAAAGGCACCAGTGCCATGGGATTTTATACTCATTGAGTAGTCCCAAAACCACAAAACAGACGCCGCCAAGTATAAACATTGTCCAGTGCGTACAGCCTCGCCAGAGCAGCTCCATCCATGTATAAAGCCGTCCGCCTATCAATCCCAAAACAATTTCCATATTTATTCCTCCCGCTGCTGTGCAAGGTACATCTTAAACACTTCATTCTGATATTCTTCCGGGATACCTGCCCCATATGCTATCTGGCTGACTGCTTCCTTTGTATTACACTGGTCTGCCCACTCACAGAGGTTGTTCCGGTAAGTAGTCTTTATGTTTACGTATGTAAGCGCTGTTGTTATGATTTTCTGCATATCGCTCCGGCTTAATAACATGCAGTGGTTGTCCGAATCCTGATAAGATACCATTTCGGCGTCCGAACCGGATAATTCTAATTGTTTCCCCATTAAAAATCTCTGGTCTTCGTCTGATAACGGGAAATGCTGTGTACCTGTAGACAGTTTTACGTCAACACCTGCTGCCACGTCCGCATTATACATCATGTAAATTTCCTGTTTTTTGGCCGCTTTGACCTCTTCCAACGTTGGTACATATGGTTCCGGTTCCTCTGGCTGTACCGGCTCCGGCGGTGCCACGTACACGCTGCCATCATCTGATAGCTGATATCCTCCCTCTATTTCACGGTATAATGTCGTGTATTCCTGATACGGCCAGTTATCTTTTTTCCCGGCTCTGGATAGTACAAATCCCGTATCCTTAAATGGCAGCTCTCCCAAAAGCTGTACCACATGGGGAGATATCCGGCTAAATTCCACGCTATATATGGTTTCTTCGCCAATATACTTTAATTTAAGCATTCTTTTTTCCTTTCTCCGGCTCCATGGCCGGGCAAACAATAAATAACAATAGGTTCTTTATTCAGTTTTCATATGTAGCTAAAATCCCTATGCTGATTATTAAAAGCATGGGCATGGCAAATACCATCATTAATAGTGCTTTTACTATATTTTTCATTTCACCTCCTGCGTTAAATGATAATTTACAGGGTTTTACACCTATTATTAATGAGAGTACCGGAGAAATAACCGGCTATAAAACTACTATAGGCGGTGCCGATACAGTGTTCCCTTTTTCTAAGCTGAAAACAGTAGTAAATGTTACTTCCGATGTAAAACCTACCGAAAAGATTACTGTTACATATGATAATGAGTTAATTGCATTTATTGCAATTAATAACACCTACAATGAAAGACATATGTTCCAACTTCTTAGCAAAACACCAGTATATGTATCAACTGGTCACTATACTTGTGAGACAGATAAACATTCTATTACAATAAACAATATCAGCTATTATACAGAGGGAACCTTTACCATATATGCGCTTATTAAGTAAAAACTCTTGAAATTATTCGATACTGATATTACTAATTTCACAGCCATATTGTGATAAATAAAAGTCTACCGTTATATTTTCGCCTTTATAAGGAGATAAATCGACGCTGATATCGTTGTAGACTGCCGGAGTTCCGCCTGAAAAAGTACGTTTATAAATGATATCACCGTTTGCAGCACTTATATTAAGACCCGAAGTGCCTAAATAAACCGAATCGTATCTATAGCACTTAATTGTTTCAATATAAAAGCGGCTGTAATTATTTAGGAATGTAAAATAATAATGTGCATTTGTTTTCGCTCCGTCTTTATCAATATTGCGGATGTCAAATATTTTTACATTGCCGCTTTTACCCAATTTTTTTGGCACTGCATCGGCACCATGTTGGATGTAATAAGCATCCTCACTTTCATTGTAGGTCAGGATGTTGCCGTTTATATTATCATTTAATGCACTAAACATTTCCTTCACGGCCTGCGCCCCAGCCGCTTTCCCCGGCTCCGTATTAGCTTCGATTTCCTCTTTCGTGTCCAAAATATCCACGGCAGAGCCACCGCTGCCTGACTGTGCCGCTTCATTAATAGCTGCGACAATGCTAGACTTCGCTTCCGTCTGCAACTCTTCCAGATTCCCGACCTTAAGGGCTTCTCCCATTTCTTTTGTTAATGTCTCTTTCGTAACCGCCTTTGTCCCGGCGCCGTCTCCCATCTCTACCACAAATGTACTTTCCTGCGGAATATTATCCGTTCTCTCCAAATTCATTATTGGCTGTGATAAACTCATTTTTCTTTACCTCCTGTCATTTATTGTGATTATTACAGGCACAAATTGGCCTGTCCGCTAACAATGCGTTGCCCATACTATCCGTAAGATAATACCCACTGTCTGTAAGCAGCTTTGCCATGGTTCGCCCTGATAACAGCATTTGTTCCATTTCATTCATCTGGTCAGTTAGCTCACTTATTTTAAGTAAAAGGTCCCCGACTGTTTCATCTCCCAAAATGTCCTTCATATGCTCGACCCATGCTAAAAATTTTTCCTCGTTCTCATTCCTGAAATCTATGAGTTGTTTTGTCAAAGCAGCAAGGTCGGCATCTCCCTTGGTTTTTAACTGCATAATATAGTCAGCAATTTTTATATTGTACTGCTCATATAATTCCTCCCCTCTTTGCGATAAATTCTCATAACACTCATCCATCAACGTCGTCAGGTTCCTATAGGCTGTTTGTGCCATATTCCGAAATTCTTCATAGCTGGCATTAGACTTATTCACAAATTCCTGATAAAAGGAATCTAACTGTGCGAAGAAAACTGATGTATCCAGGTGGTCTATCACCTGTGTAACCACTCCACATACAGAGCTGTCATATCTGGTATCTGTAATGCTGCTCTGAGTAATCACTGTCTGCTCTGAATTAACCGATACTGTAGCCAGGGATAATTCATAATAGTCCCCAGCCGCTGGCCTTAGCAATTCAGGCGCTTCCGGTGTTGCCGCCGGAACTCCGGTTTTTACGATAATCTCGCAGAGCCTTTCTGCATAATTTGCCCTTAAGACAATCCTGTCAATGCGCCTGTATGCCTTAGGGGCCGGCTCCAGATAAACAGTAGCGCTTTCCTCATCCATCGCAAACCTTCCGCGCACAATGCCAAATCCGGGCATTACGGACAACGACATCCCTTCAGCTGCCATGACCTGAAAACAGGT
>OFHM01002508.1_pt1 | contig 10392 bp, 7 predicted proteins | sample 1521311 | NCBI WGS metagenome assembly OFHM01 (sample SAMEA3504083, study PRJEB24116) | mouse gut metagenome | biome: mouse gut; feature: mouse-associated habitat; material: faeces | place: Denmark | collected 2011 | reverse complement strand
CAACAGGCATAAAGCAATCCCGGAAACGCCCATTTTATCAGCATTTCCGGGATTTTATCCGTTACTCGAACTCTATAGTCCCAGGCGGCTTGGAACTGATGTCGTAGAGCAATCGGTTGACCCCTTTCACTTCATTGATGACCCTGCTCATCACCCGCTTCAGCACCTCCCAGGGAATCTCCGCGGCCTCGGCGGTCATGAAGTCCACTGTGTTCACTGCCCGCAGGGCTATGGCATAGTCATAGGTCCGCTCGTCCCCCATGACCCCCACGGAGCGCATATTGGTCAGCGCGGCAAAATATTGGTTCAGCTCCCGATCCAGTCCGGCACGGGAGATTTCCTCCCGGAAAATAGCATCTGCATCCTGCACCATCTTCACTTTCTCGGCGGTGACCTCCCCCAGGATGCGCACGCCTAAGCCCGGCCCCGGGAAGGGCTGGCGGAAGACCAGGCGCTCCGGAATCCCCAGTTCCAGGCCCACTTTCCGGACTTCATCCTTGAACAGGTTCCTTAAAGGCTCGATAATCTCCCGGAAATCCACATAGTCCGGCAGGCCGCCCACGTTATGGTGGGATTTGATCACCGCGGACTCGCCGCCCAGGCCGCTCTCCACCACGTCAGGGTAAATGGTCCCCTGCACCAGGAAGTCCACTCTCCCTATCTTCTTTGCCTCCTCCTCGAATACCCGGATGAATTCCTCACCGATGATTTTCCGCTTCTCCTCCGGCTCCGTCACTCCGGCCAGTTTCCCGTAGAAGCGCTCCCGGGCGTTGACCCGGATGAAGTTCAACTCGTAATTTCCTTTCGGGCCGAAGACCGCCTCCACCTCGTCCCCTTCGTCCTTGCGCAGCAGCCCATGGTCCACGAATACGCAGGTCAGCTGCCCGCCCACGGCTTTGGACAGGAGCACGGCGGCCACGGAGGAGTCCACACCGCCTGAAAGGGCGCAGAGCACTCTGCCCTGCCCCACTTTCGCCCGGATGGCACGGATGCTCTCCTCCACGAAGGAATCCATCCTCCAGTCGCCGCTGCAGCCGCAGATGTTCCTCACGAAGTTGAACAGCATTTTCGAGCCACCCTCTGTGTGCATCACTTCCGGGTGAAACTGAATGGCATATAGTTTTCTCTCCTCGCACTCTGCCGCCGCCACAGGGCAGTCCGCGGTGGACGCTGTCACACGGAAGCCTTCTGCCATCTGGGCTATGTAGTCAAAATGGCTCATCCAGCAGACCGTGCGCGGTTTTGCGTCTGCAAAAAGCTTTGATTCCGTATCTATGTCCACTTCTGTCTTGCCGTACTCCCGCACTGCGGCGCGGGCTACTTTTCCGCCCAATACGTGCATCATCAGCTGCGCCCCGTAGCACAGCCCAAGCACGGGCACGCCCAGCCCAAACAGTTCCGGGGAGCAGGTCGCGGCGCCTTCTTCGTAGCAGCTGCTGGGGCCTCCTGTCAAAATGATGCCCCTGGGCTTTTTCTCCATGATCTTCGCCAGATCCGTCTTGTATGAATAGATTTCGCAGTATACATTGCACTCTCTGACCCGTCTTGCCACCAATTGGTTGTATTGACCGCCAAAGTCAATAACAATCACCAACTCTTTCTCCATGCTTCCTCCCCTTCCCGCATTCCCGCTTCTTTTAATCGTTGTCTCTGTTTGCGATTTCCATCAGGAATTTGGTTTACATTATAAAATAGGGAAAGAAGCAAGTCAAGCCCCATCCAAGGCGGCAAGCAAAAAAGTCAAGAGAAAAGTCAAGAGAAGCCTGCGGCGAAGGAGGCCTGCGAAAGGTTCCTCGCCTATCGGATTCGGGGGAAAGCGCGGTCTTCAGCGTACTGTCAGGTCAATTTCCGTCACTGTCCGGCTCCGCTGGCTGCGGGTTCTCGTCCTGTAGAATCCTTCCCGCGCCATCGCCGGATTCCGCGCCTCCGGCCGCCGCGCTGTTCCCGGCGCTGCCGTTCCTGATGCCGCCATTCCCGGCTCCACTGTTCCCGCTTCCCTGTGTGCTTCCCGTGCTGCCACCCACGAGATCCGCCAGGGGCCGAAAGCTATACCCCATCTCTTCCCACTTCGTCAGCAGCTCATCCATGATCTCCCCATTCGTCCTGGAGGTGCTGTGCAGCAGCACGATAGCCCCCGGATGGATACGGCCGGTCAGCTTTTCAAAGGCCTCCTCATGGCTGGGCTGGCTGTCCTGGTTCCAGTCCACATAGGCCAGGCTCCAGAAGAATGTGGAGTACCCCAGGTCTTTCGCCATCTGCAGATTCGTCGTGCTGTATTTCCCCTGGGGCGGCCGATAGTACATCGACAGTTCCGCCCCTGTCACCTCCCGGAACAGAGACGCCACATCGTCCATTTCTTTCTGGAAAGACGCCTTATCCGAAATCTTGGACATATCCGGATGATGATATGTATGATTGCCCACCGTATGGCCGTCCTCCACCATGCGCCTGGCGATGTCCGGCGCAGACTCCAGAAAATGCCCCACCACGAAGAAGGTGGACGGGGCATTGTGTTTTTTCAGCGCGTCCAGGATAGGTTCCGTGTTGCCGTTCTCGTAGCCGCAGTCAAAAGTCAGATAGATCACCTTCTCCTCCCCTTCCCCGCAGTAGTACGCATCGTACTGGGCAAGCTCCGCCATGGATGCGTTCCCGGCGGGCTTCTGGCCCGGCTGCCCGAATCCCAGCCCCCAGTTCTCGCTTTCCTGCAGCAGCCCGCCGGAGGTCTGCTGCGTCTCCGCCCGGATTTCGCCTCTCTGCCCAGGAAGAACATGCCGCAGAAAAGGGCCAGGGTGGGCAGGGCCTTTTTCCAGTTTATCCTTTGGGTCTGCAACAGCTTTTGTACCACGTCCTTCACATAAATCGTCTTCATTTCCCTCTCTCCATTTCACAGTCAGCCATAGGAAATCCCAGCCCCGGGATGACGCATGGCCGATTTCCAATGTCTCTACAATATATGTAAAGAGGGCTTAACCCAATCACCTCCCGGCTTTGTCCCCGCAAAAAACCGTCCTATCCGCACAAATCGCCCCTGCCCTCCCCTTCAAGTCAACTTTTTTTACCAAATCATCGCACGGTTTTGCCGGGCATTTCGCCCAGGTACCCGAATTTTCTAATATGGATTGCATCTTATCATAATCCCGAATTTTAGTAATATTTTTTTACTTTCTTCCGTCTTCATTATTGATTTTTCGTATAATTCATGTATAATAAAGAATAAGAAAAGAGGGACGGACCCAAAATCCCTCCGCCAGAGAAAGGACGAAGACCAATGTTGACACTGCACGGAACCAACCTGACAAACGTAAAAGAGAGAAATCGCGCACTCGCCCTGCGTCTTATCAGTACGGGACAATCCGTATCCAGGGCAAATCTGGCCAGAAGCATGCATCTGACGAAAACCACTCTTGGCAACATCGTTTCCGACCTGATTGCCAACGACATCATCAGGGAGTATACCCATTCCTCCTCGGAAGCGGATTCCTCCCTGGGCAGGAAACCCATCATCCTCGACCTGTCCCCCAATTCGCCGCTTATCGCGGGGATGCTGATCAAGCGCGGCCTGCTCAGCGTGATCCTGGCAGACCTGAAGGGGCGCATCATCACCCAGGAGGACTACAGGTACGACTCGCTGGACACGGACACCCTGATCGAGACCCTTCTGAAGCTTCTGGATAAGCTGCGCAAAGGGCAGAGCAGGCGGCCTCTCCTCCGTTGGGCCTGTGGACACCAAGACCCAGAAGCTCACCATACCGGCGAACTTCTGGGGCATCTGCGACCTGGCGGTGCCGGAGATCCTGAGCCAGCGCACCGGCCTGCCTGCTTATATCATCCACGACAGCAGCGCAGGCGCGCTGGCCGAAAAGATATACGGCTCCCAGACCCGCTCGAACAATCTGTTCTATCTACATATCATGAACGGCATCGGGGCCGGATATATCTTTCAGGGAAATATCTATGACGGAGATTTCGGGCAGACCGGAGAGCTGGGGCACACCTCCATCAACTTCGCGGGCCCGCCCTGCAGCTGCGGCAACCGCGGATGCCTGGATTTGTATGCCAATGTGGAGAACATGAACCGCCACATCCGGGAGCTGCGCAATATCTATAAGGGCCCTACGCTGCTGGCCCCGAACCAGGACTCCTACAGCTGGGGCGACATCATCGCGGCGGCCTCTGCCATGGACTTCCTGGCCATGGCGGCGTTGGACGAGTTCTGCGGCTATCTGGCTTACGGCGTGCGCAATGCCATCCATCTGCTGGACATCTGCCATATCATCGTGGGCTATGATTCCCCTGTAGAGTCCACCGTGGTGGAAGATACCCTCGCCACCAAGCTCAACAGCGGCCTGATGCCCAACACAAGGCATGCCGTGGAAATCGTGAAGTCGTCCTTCGGGGGCCAGGCACCGTTGATCGGCTCCATCGCTGTGGTGACGGACAAAATATTCAACGGGGAGTTGACTCTGTTTTGACGAAATGTCAGTTTTGATGACTTATCCGCTGCCTTTCGCACAGAAAAAGAATCCGGTTTCGGGCAGATGCCCCTGGCCGGATTCTTTCTCTGTTCTATGGTCACCCTGGCCCACGCCCTGCCCGAGCAGCGCGTTCACCGCCCGCAATCTGCCGCCGGAGCCTGCGGGCCCTGTCTATTCCGCGGCCACTTCGTACATCAGGCTGGTGACCACATACAACACCTGGCCATTGTACTCCACCCTGGACCAGCCGGAGTCCCTGCTGTAGCCTGTGCGGTGGACTTTCTCGCCATAGTTCAGCTGGCAGCTGACCGTGGCGTCCCCCTCGGTGGTGCTGGGCTCCGTCCTCAGGTTCACGTACTCCTTGGGCGAAATCCAGTCGTCGCAGTTCTGGAAGATGATAATCCTGCCGCTGACGGTACTGACCCGGTTGGGGTCGGCGGGCTGCACCGCGGGCCGATAGCTTAAATCCGCGGTCAGGTATTGGCTCACTGCGTAAAGGGTCTGACCATTGTAGTCAATCTTGGACCAGCCCGTGTCCGGGTTGATGCCGATGCGCACAAGCGTCTCGCCGTTATGGGCCTGAGTCACTATATTGGCCGCATCCGCAGTGGTAGGGACCAGGCGCAGGTTGACCACGTCCTTCGGCGTCACGGACTCCTGCACAGCCTGGAACGTCATGTCTTCCGTTCCGGACACCGGCTCCCGCTCCTCCGGCTCGGGTGATGCGGATTCCCCGCCGGTTCCGGCGCCCGGCTCTGTGCCTGTCCCTCCACCGCCGTCTCCGATTCCTGGCTCTGTAGTTCCACTGCCGTCTCCTGTTTCCGTCCCTGTCCCTCCATTGTCCGATTCCGCATCTGTCCCTGACGCAAGGCCAGAATCCGCGCCTGTCCCGTCCGAAGTGCCGCTGCCGGGGCCTGTGCCCTCCGGCGCAAGTCCGGACAGGGATCCTCCCGACTGCCCTTCATCGTCTCCCGGCTCCTCCAAATCCAGCTTAGGAGCCTGTTCTCCGGATTCATCCGGTGATTCCGTGGCCTGGGAGGAAACATCCTGGCCGTCACCGCCATCCGGCTTTTCCGGGTGCGCGAAGTACCACAGAATCGCGCAGATGATTGCCGCAATCACCGCAAGGACTATGAAGACCAGCGCCTTTGTCCAGGGCTTCATCGGCGGCAGCTCTTCCTCCCAGCTTTCCTCTTTCCCTTTTTCCGCCGTTTTCTGTCCCCTGTGGGAAGCCCTGGCGGCTTCTTTCCCGCGGCGATCGGCAGATGCGCCCTTCTGCTTCTGCCGTTCCGTCCTCCCGTCCGAATCCGGTTCTTCCGCCGCGCCTTTCCATCGGCCGCCATCAGGCTCCGAATCCAGATTGAACTTCTTCCACCGATAGGACACCCCCGGCTTGGAGTCCAGCTCCGACTCTTCCCAGCGCTCGTCCTCCTCCAAGTCCTGTTCCGGCATCCTCCTATCCCATCGGCCGTCCTCCGGCTCCTCCTCCGGCATTGTCCCCTCCCAGGGAGCCTCCTCGTCCATGTCCGCGGGAAGCGCCTCCCATTCCTCCGCTTCTAAATCCGCTTCCGATTCCCTTCCTTCATATCCCTCATCCGGAAACGAACCGGCTCCCTCCCATGCCTCATCTGAAGCAGCGTCCGCCCCTGTTTTCCTGTCCGGGCGCTTTCCCTCGTTATTTCCCTGGCGCTGCTCTTTCTCATCCCAATCCTTCAACTTCATCCGACACTCCATTCCGCCGCCCGCAAACCGCGGCATATACTATAGCTTATCAGAAACCTGCTCTTGGCTTCCGACAAAAGGCGCGTCCTTTGCGCCGATTCGATTATAGGAAGCTTTCCTATTTCCGGCCCTCTTCCTTCAGTTTGTCCACAAGGGCATAGAGATCATCCACATCCTGGTCCGTCAATTGCTTCGCCTCTGCCATATACAGGACCATTTTGTCGATTTTCCCCCCGAAAAAGCGGTTCAGCACACTCCTGGCCGAGTCCACCACGACCTCAGACTCCCTGGGCACCGCAGAATAGTGCTTGGTGCGCCCCTGTACCTCATAAGTGACAGTGTGCTTCTCTTCCATCCTTTTCAGGAAAGAGATGATGGCATGCTTGGACCAGTGGGTGCTTTCGGAGAGCCCCTCCACCAGCTGCATCACCGTCATGCTTCCATTGTTCCACAGCTGCTGCAGAATCAGCTGCTCGGATTCCGTTATCGAATACTGCATCCTCTTCCCTCCATCCGCCCCATGGCAGATTTTTCTCCGAAGGCGACTTCTTCGAAAGTAACCTTCTTATTACCACTATAGCATACCTGTCAGACTTTTGCAAGCCGAAAAGAGCTCTTACGGATGGCTGTTACGAACGGCCCCGCGCTTTTTGCCCTTTCGACAGGGTCTCCGAGGGAAGCTCCCCCATCCATCGCTTGTATGTCTTCGAAAAATAGGAGTCGCTGTTGAAGCCGCACCGTTCCGCGCATTCACGGACATTGTGCTCCCCTGTCCAAAGCAGGTACCGGGCATTTTCGCAGCGGAGAAAGTTCAGATAATCCACAATCGTTTTTCCGGTTGCGCTCTTGAATTCATGGCAGAGATAAAATTTGCTGAATCCGATCTCCTGGCAGATTTTGTCAATGGTCAATGGTTCCGGGTAATGCTGGCTCAGGAAAATCAGGCTTTTCCGCACCATTTCAAGCTGCCGCCTGGATTGCTCGAAATCAGCGCCAGCGCCCGGTACGGAACTCTCACGGCACAGCAGGCCTACGAGCGCAAGAACTTCCGCCTGTACCATGGACTTGTAGTACAGTTTTCCGGCTTCCATTTCCCGGATAATGGCCTCATAATGAGCGAGCGCGCACTTATCGCCGGTCTTGTTCCGGAGCGAAATTTTCCCGATGGGATAGTCGAATTTCTTACAGTAATTTTTATCGATGGTCAGGCAATAATATTCGCTGGATTGGATGGCGTTGATTCGATGAATCCTGAGTGCGTCGATGATGATCAGGGTCCCCGCGGGGGCGTCTGTCATTACGCCGTCGATTTCCACCGTGCACTGGCCTGATGTGAAAAGAAGCAGCTCCAGGCTTTCATGCCAATGGGGCAGGACATAATAGTTTTGCGGCAATGTCCATGGGTGCAATGTAATAGGAAAATTCGGTTGTTCGAATCTTTGATGTTCAAATAGCGTATTGTCAGCCATGTGACTCTCCTCAGGAAGCTCTCCTTAAAAAAGCAAGATTATTTTATACCTAAGCAATATCCTGTCTTTGCAAATCCATAGCTGAATTATACAATAAAGAAGGGCGTTATACAATACAAGCCCAATCATTGCCACAGGGGAAGGAGAAAGATATGGAGGAAGCAACACGAAGACAAAGGGCCGGAAACATCCGGGGGAGCATGGGAAAATTGGGGGTTGCCATCATCGCTTTTCTGGGATTTTGCCTGACAGCCGCTTGTGCGGGGGCAGAGGATATTGTGGATATGGACGAAAACAAGGAGGGAACTATGCTGAATCAGACAAACGACGCGAAGGAACTTGAAGGAATCGACGCTGGTGCTTCCGGTGGCGAATCGGGGGATTCCGTCCGGAAGGGGCAGCACTGCCTTATCTATCGTCTGCCGGAATCGAAAACTGGCTGGACAAAGGCATGGCAGGAATCAGAAGTCAATATCATATGTACTTATTCTTCAGAGACAGGGCTGACGGACGGCGCAGTGTCCGTGAAGCTCAATGTTCCGGTGCTGCAGGGCGTGGAACGGACAGATTATTACGAGCTTGTAGTGCATGAGGCAGACAATTTCGGCCATTACCAGAGCGGAAGCACTGTGGAGGTCTCCTATACGGACGGCAAGGTCTGTGCGGACGGAAAGCCCCTGTCCGAGGAGGACGGCTACTACGAAATCCCGCTGCGGGTCTCCTATGACAGTTCCCTGGTAAAGAACGGGACGGATCTGCAAATCTATGTGAAATCCCATTGCACCGACCCTTCCGGGGCCTATGAGGTGGCATTATGTGACTGGAAGATAAAGGACGGGAATGCGGATACGGCCGCGCTGTTGGATCTTTCCTCAGAGAATGTCTCACTGGCGGGAAAGATGTACACCTCCGGCGACGAGGTGGCGTACCGGCTGGCAGAGGCCCTGACCGGTTTCCACATCATGAATCCCAAAACGAAGCTGGCAGTAGAGACGGCCTACAGCCTTCAGGTCTATAATCCGGAAAATGCCGCCGTGTCCTATCACAGTTCGGACGAGAGTGTCGCCGCCGTGGATTCCGAGGGGACGATAACGGCTCTGAATGCAGGACGAAGCAAGATTACGGCAGTGAAGAATGACACTGGCGAGGAGACAGAGATTACAATCGAGGTGGATCGTCCGCAGATCCTCCTGAACAATCCGGAGATTCTGCTGTTGACGGAGAAACAGTATACCTTTACGGCCATCACAGAGTTCGCGGACAAGACGGCTGCATATAAATGGACCTCAGCGGATGATTCGGTCGCCGCGGTCAGCCCGGAGGGTGTCGCAGAAGCCAAAGCGGCCGGCCAGACGACGATTACGGTGGAGGATACGGCAAACGGACTGCAGACCTCTTTCGAAGTGGAGGTATACCAGCCGGAGGATCCGGAGGGGATCCGGCAGTATCTGTCTCTGGCGAATACGTCTTATGTGACAGTGGATATCGCAAAGCGTTCTTATGATTTGATTTATTCCGTCTATAAGGATGTGTTCGACTATTTTAACGATGGCGAGTATGAGCCTGTCACGCTGTATTTTACGGTAAATGATTATTCACCGGCCTATTCCGACAGCCAGGATATCTATCTTGCCTCCTCCTACATGCTGTCAAACCCGAAAGATGTGGACTGCCTTACCCACGAGCTGATTCACTGCGCCCAGAATTACGGGGATGTGGGGAATGATACCTGGCTCATGGAGGGGCTCACGGATTATGGGCGCTATCTGTTCGGCCGGCACAATGAAGACTGCGGCTGGAAGCTGCCTTCCTATAATGCCAGCCAAAAATACACAGACAGCTATACGGTGACCGCGGCGTTTTTGAAATATGTGACGGAACATTATTGCGAGGATCTGCCGCATCTCATCAACGGGATGTTCAAGAAAGGCGGATATGACGCTTCCATCTGGGAGACCAACACTGGCTGCACGCTTGACCAGTTATGGAAGGACTATGCGCAAAACAGTTGATTTAAATGCTGAAAAACGGTCAGAAAAAGACTGTCGGGAAATGTATGCATTCCTTAACTTTCCCGGCAGTCCCTTTCAGTTCAGCCCTCTGCGCTGACCCATATCGCTCGATTTCTTTCCTGCGGCTTTCTATCTCTAAGCTCTTCTGCCCTGAGCCGCTTCGCCCTAAATTCACCTGTCCTGAATCTGTCCATGAAGCCCCTGGAGGGAATGCACTTCCCCATTGCCCGCTTTCTGCACCTGAAGGATGCCCTCCACCGTGGCCCTGGCGGCGGCGATGGTGGTCATATAGGGAATCTTGGCCTTGATGGCGGCTTTCCTCAGATAGCTGTCATCATACTCGCTGTCATCCCCCACAGGAGAATTGATGATCAAATCCACATCCCCGTTGGTGATCAGATCCAGCACATTGGGCCTGCCCTCGTAGAACTTCTTCACCAGTTTGGCAGGGACGCCCACCTCCTGGAGCAAAGCGCAGGTGCTGCCCGTGGCAAGAATGCGGAAGCCTGCCTCCTGGAAGGCCTTGCCCACTTCGGCCACTTCCGCTTTGTCCCTGCGGTTCACGCTGATCAATACCGTGCCGCTTAGGGGCAGCCTGGTCTGGGTAGCCTCCTGGGCCTTGAAGAAAGCTTCTCCCACAGAGGGCGCAAGCCCCAGCACCTCGCCGGTGGAGCGCATCTCCGGCCCCAGAAGGGGATCCACCTCCGGGAACAT
>OFHM01002503.1_pt1 | contig 10405 bp, 5 predicted proteins | sample 1521311 | NCBI WGS metagenome assembly OFHM01 (sample SAMEA3504083, study PRJEB24116) | mouse gut metagenome | biome: mouse gut; feature: mouse-associated habitat; material: faeces | place: Denmark | collected 2011 | reverse complement strand
CAAGACCTTGTCTTCATGAACTTTCAAGGTTGTTTCACTGTTCAATTATCAATGTACTGTTTTGTCTTTTTTATCAGACGCAACTTTGATAGAATATCATGTTTCAATCACTTTGTCAATACCTTTTTTATATTTTTTTGTGATTATTGTTTGTATCATTTTCTATTGCTTATTGCTTTCTTAATGATACGGAGAAGGAGGGATTTGAACCCTCGCACCGCGCGAACGGTCTACACCCTTAGCAGGGGCGCCTCTTCAGCCACTTGAGTACTTCTCCACATGCCTGTCTCTATCTTTTATACTATGCTATTTTCTACATCACTGTTTTCCTGTGACGCACGTATTATTATATTCGAGATTATTTCATTTGTCAATTACTTTTTTACTTTTTTTTGCCACTTTTTTATCAGCTCATGAAAAAACCCTCCAAAACAGTGTAATTCCGCATTACATCAGTCTGGAAGGCTTTATAAATCAATTTATTAGATGTCTTTTCTTTCTTATGATTCCTAAAATTAGGACAGATGATGCCATAAGACACACCCAAAATGGGATATTTGTAGTATCACCCGTTTTTGCCGCTTTCTGCAAATCTACCTGCTGGGTCTGCGTTTGCGTCTGAGTTTGTGTTTGAGTCTGCGTTTGCGTCTGGCTTTCTGTCTCTGTATCTTCATCGTCTTCATATGCTGTCGCCTGAATTGGCGGTTCATTCAGTTTGATATCATATCCTGAATTGCCTTTCAATTCCGTAGTTCCGCTTTTTAAGCTGGTAACCTCCAGCTTTAAATTAAAGATATCTCCTGTTTTAGCCGGATTTTTTAATGCAAATCCAAGATCCAGAACTACGCCTTTCATCGTCTGTGGAGTACTATTCCCTGCTTTCAAAGTCATTGTTACTTTTCCGTTACTGTCTGACGCACTATATTGGAATCCTTCTTTTGTATCCTCATCATACAGGATATCTCCCGCATCTGAATAATCCGAATCATAGCTCATCTTTGTACTGTCATAAGTCAGACTAAAAACTGCCTCCGAAATCTTAATATCATCCGGGCAGGTCATCTCATATGTCACATAAAGATCTTCATCATCTTCTTCTAATCCTTCAGGAGCATCCAGTGTAAGAGATATTTCTTTCTTTGTCGCTGTATTGGTTCCACTGCCTGTTCCTGACGAACTTTCTGGACTGGTTGACCCACTTGGACTTTCCGATTGGTTTGTTGTCTGACGGTTTGTACTGGGAGTTGTTGTTTCTGATTCTTTATTAATATACGGATTATCTATTTTATTCAGACCCGTGCCCGGCGTTGTACCCTGCTGTGCCGACATCAGAGAATTTGCGAAAAGTCCTCCCGGCAGCACGCCATTGATGCCCAGGGATGTGTTTAATTTTTCTACTTCTTTTTTCAGAAACTCATCTATCTTCTTTTGATAATCTGCATATTCTTTTTCTAACTCAAGGTTCTTCATGGCTTCTGAAAAACTTTCTTCTGACTTTTCATTCATGGAAATGACTGCTTTTACATTTTCCTGTCCTCTAAATGCCAGCTCATCTTCCAGAATAATTCCATTCATCACTATAACTGAATTCTCAGCAAAGGCAGCCAGTTTTTCCGCCTGCTCTTTAGCCTCTTCTGCCAATACAGTATTCTGTTCCGTTTCCTGTTCCGTTTCCTGTTCTGTCTGCATTTCTGATTCCTGCGTTTCTGTATTCATCTCTGTCTCTTCCGGAAGTATAATCTCTCCGGCGCCTTCCAGGACAGTTTCCAAATCAAGGCTTTCTGTTTCTGCCTCTGTTTCTTTATCCTGCACCCAGTAATTCTTCGGCTGAAAGAGAATAACTGCTGTTTCCTCTATTTTTTCTTCTGAAAAATTCTCTAGTTCCTGCAGTGTAATTTCTTCTATTTCCTGCTGCTCGTCTAAAGTGTAAAAATGTATTTCCACATCGCTTTCTTTTATATCTTTTGTTTCACTGTCTATTTCTGTCTCTATGCTTGTCTCTGTATTTATTTCTGTCCCGGTCTCTGTTTCTGTAATCTGCTCTGTCTCGCTTTCTGTTTCCTTCTGTGTTTCTGTCTGGCTTTCCGTCTCTTCTGAATCTTCTGAATCATGTGTTGTTGCTTCTGTTACACTTTCCTCATCATCAAATATCACGATTTCCCCTGCAAATGCAGTGGACTGAAAGGACAATGCGAAAGCCAACCCTGCAACAGCGAACTTCTTCCATCCCCATTTTTTCATACTGCTCATCTCCTCTGCTGATAAAGCTCATCGTTTACTGGTTTCTATCTTCAGCTATTCTGCAAGATACACCTCTGAATATTGTACGCCGAAGTTTAATGCGTCCTGATGGCTGTTTTTATAAATATCTACATGTCCGTAAGGGGTTCCCCTGTCCTCTACTGTATAAACATTCCCTCCTATCACTAGCTTTGTCCCGAACGGCACGCCTCCCATAGCGATTGTCCTTCCCTCCACCGGCATAGCTCCGCTTGCCGTGGGACCTCCTGACCATACGCCGCAGCATACAGGACAGGCACAGTAGGAAGTTAGTTTAAAATTCCCAAGATATTTTCCATATGTATATCCTGAGGTCGTATATTGTGTATAGACATCTGCTTTTCCTTCTGCTTTAAGACTTTCCAGAATCTCTGTGTCCTCGTCAGATATGATTCTTACAGCCCATACTGCATTGTTGTAGTTTACTGTACTGTGAACAATTCCTGTAGCGCTGCTCTGCGCTTCTATGGTTCTTCCATCGCCAAGGCTCATAACCACATGGTATATCTCACCATTCCTCATATAGAAAATCAAATCTCCAGGCGCTGCATCCTGCACTGGAATCTTTATCCCCGCATAAGCCTGATCCTGTGCTACTCTTGGCAGGCTGTATCCAAATTCTGAATAGATACTCTGTACAAATCCAGAGCAGTCCGCGCCGTTTGTCAGGCTTGTACCTCCCCACACATAAGGGTTTCCAATAAACTGTTCCGCAAAATCTATCATGGCAGAGCGGATAAGCCCGGAAACGGAGGCTTCTTTTACAGAAGTCAGCGTATAATAACACGCCTTATTTTTTTCAGGGGAAATCTTCTCCTCTGCCTGTTCCAGATTTTCTTCTCCTTCTTCAAAAACATGTCTCTTCGCTTCCCTCCCCCTCATGAGAAGCTCTGCTTTTATAAATCCACGCACATCGCCGGACTCTACATACACCCATTCTTCGCTGGAATCTGCCAGAATATAACAGATACCGCCTTCCTTAAGAGTTCCGACTGCAGACGGCTGTTCTGTTTCATCCTCTAAAACTGCATCTGTCTCTTCTGATTCTTCTGTCTCACCCTGAACTTCGGTATCCGGCTCTTCCTCCTCTGTTTCTTCCGGAACGCTCTCAAGAATCTCCAAATCTTCTAATGCAACGGCATATTTTTTCTTAATAACTGTCTCATAAGCAGTTACTTTTTTGTAAGTAAGAGCTTCATTATCTACAGCGTCAATCAACTCTTCCGCTACCTCCAGCTTTTCTTCGCCTTTGCTTTTTACATATCTCTCTGCTGATTTTCCTGTCAACAGTCCATCTGACTTCACAAATCCCCGAACTTTGCCGGATTCTGCGTAAACCCATCCGTCCTCTTCTTCTGATAGTATGTAAATTAAGCCCTTTCTTCCAACACTTCCTACTACGATGGATTCCTCATCTTTTTCCTCATAAAAAGAAATATCTTTCTTTTTCGAAAGTGCATAGTTCTTCTCTATCTTCATAAAACGGAATGTGCTTTCGGCTTTCGGCGGAGTTACCGGCTGCTGAATCGAAAGAATCTGTTCTTCTGTATCTTGATTGTCATCATCTTCAAGAATCACTTCTGCTCCGCTTTCCGATTCTGTTTCAAGCTGCTCCACAGACTCATCGTCCTCTGCAGCTTCTTCTGGAATTTCCACGACTTCTACAGCCTGTTCCGATTCAGGTGCTGCCAAGACGTTCCCCGACATCAGAAATGACACTGCCAACGCTGTAGGAAACAACATTCTTAACATCTTGTATTTCATTAATTACCTACTCCTCCTGCTTTGCTCCCGTTTGGCCAGATACAAATATAAAAAATCTCCTATCTGATTTTCTATATTTGTGCGCAGCCAAACTATGGTTCTATTTTACCAAAATATTAAATTTGTGTACAGGGAAATTTCTTAAGTTTCACTGAATTTTCGCAATTATTTAAAGAAACCTTTTTACAATATAGGAATTTGCTTCCATTTCCTCCTTATCTTCCAGAGGGGCTAATATAATTTTTTCCTTATATTTCCTCTCAAGAGCCCGCTCTATCAAATAATCGCACACCTGGGGATTCTTAGGCAGAAGCGGCCCATGAAGATATGTGCCGATTACATTTTTATAGATAACTCCTTCATAACCGGATTCCCCATCGTTTCCTGAACCATAGAGAACTTTTCCAAATGCTTTATTATTTCCGATTTTCGTCCTGCCCCCATGATTCTCAAACCCAACGACAGGCATATCAAAAAGCTCGCTTTTCAGCACAATATTGTCAATCAGACGTCCCGGTTTCTGCTCTGTATATATATCCACAAGATGAAGCCCTTCCATTTTTCCCTGGTCTGTTTGGTAATAATGTCCCAAAAGCTGATAACCACCGCACACGGCGATTACCACACCATCACTCTCTACATAAGCTTCAAAATCTTCTCTAATTTCCTGCAGTCTCTGGCATACAATCATCTGTTCCCTGTCAGACCCTCCTCCTAAGAGAACAATATCAAGCTTTGAAAAATTAACTTTATCTTCAAGTCCATACTCTATCGTTTCCGCATCAATTCCCCGCCATTCACAGCGCTTCATTATACACTGGATATTCCCCCTATCGCCATAAAGATTCAGGAGATCAGGATAAAGATGCCCAACTACTATTTTCCTGTTCATCTCATTTCCCCCTCTATCTTCTTTAAAATATTATGAGTATCATACAGAGCTGTATAATTTACCAATACATACAGATTCCCTGCGCCATGGGCAATTCTGTCACGGATGGCTTCTTCCACATCCGGTTCAAGCCTGGAAGCAATGTCCACATATTTTAAGCGCAGCCTCATATCCTGGCAGCGGATTCCACTCACAGTAATCGAAACAGTATTTATATCTTTAAATCTTTCAAAATCCACATCCCATAGCCAGGAAATGTCTGTTCCATCCTGGCTGTTATCATTAATCAAAACAATAATATCCTTTTTCCGGTTATCTTCCATGACTGCAGAAATATTTTGGTTAAATCCCGCCGGGTTTTTTGCCAGGTTCAGTACTATTTCGGTATCTCCAATGCGAAATTCTTCCATACGTCCATTCTGGGGATTGTACTCAGCCAGCACTTTATTATAATTTTTAAGCGCCAGACCCGCTGTTTTTCCTGCGGCATAGGCCGCAAGTATATTGTAAATGTTGTAAAATCCACGATAGTTCGCTGAAATTTGAAAGTTATCCACAGTAAAGCCAAGTTTTCCACCGCATAAAATGTTTTTTGCATTAAAATCAAGCCAGGGACGTTTAAAACCGCACTTTGGACATTCATAATCCCCAAGCTGACTGTAATGATAAAAATGATAAATGAGCCTTTCTCCGCATCGTTTACAAAATCTTCCTTCTCGAATTTCCCTCGTATTTTCTTCCCTGAAATACCTATCCCCAATTCCAAAGAATACATGGGCATTACCGCTATCCTTTGCCAGATACGCAGATAAAGCGTCGTCTCCGTTTACGATTACTTTCATATCCGGAGCCATCTGCATGGCTTTCTTTAAGAGGTTCATCGTAATATCAATTTCGCCATAGCGATCCAGCTGATCCCGGAACAGATTTGTTAAAACCATAAAATCCGGCTTAAAATAAGGGAATACGCGGACTGTCGATGCCTCGTCAATCTCAATGCAGGCATAATCTGCATCCAGCTTTCCATTCCATTTCGCAGACAGAACAAAAGCAGATACTACGCCGTTAAGCATATTGGAACCTGTGTGGTTGCACACCACTTTTTTCCCCTCTGCCCGGATTGCTGAGCAGAGGAGATTGTTTGTAGTAGTCTTTCCGTTTGTGCCGCAAGTAACAAAAATTCCTTCTCTTACCTGCGAAGCGAGCTCTGCCAGAATAGACGGATCCAGTTTCATCGCAATCTTCCCCGCCAGGGTTACCCCCTGTTTTCCTGCCGCCTGACATGCTGTTTTAATTATCTTTGCAGTATTTACTGCGAGTATCCGTCTTATCCCCATAATCTTTATACCGTTTCTTCTTCTTTGTTTTCAGGAAGTTCTTCTTCTATCTGCCCTGAAGATTCCCTTACCTTCGCAATACTTGCTACAAATTCGCCTTCGCTTAAGTTCATCAGCCTTACTCCTGAAGTCACACGCCCCTGGATAGAAATATCTTTACACATCATCCGGATCAAAATTCCCCCGGTATTAATAATCATGATTTGATTGTCCAGGTTGACCGCTTTTACGCCTATGACATTTCCTGTCTTTTCCATGATTTTGTAGCATTTTACGCCTTTTCCTCCCCGGTTCTGAGGACTGAATTCCTCAATCCGGGTTAATTTTCCCATGCCTTTTTCCGACGCAATCAGAAGATATTCTCCCTGAACGTCAAGCTGCATACCTATCACTTCATCTCCGTCCGTCAGGTTCATACCGATAACTCCCATAGACACACGACCTGTACTTCTCACGTCTGTCTCGCGGAACCGGATGCATTGTCCATACTTCGTTACCAGGAATATATCTTTCTGATTATCCGTCGTCTTTACTTCGATCAGCTCATCATCGCTGCGAAGATTAATCGCCCCCAATCCCGTCTTCCTTACATTTGCATAATCCGTAATCGGCGTTTTCTTTACGATTCCCCGTTTTGTTGCCATGAAGAGATATTTTCCCTCACTGTATTCCTCAATTGGAATAATAGCCGTCACTTTTTCCTCCGGCATAAGCTGGAGAAGGTTAATCACCGCCGTTCCCCTGGCAGTCCGGCCCGCCTCGGGGATTTCATACGCTTTCAGCCGGTATACCTTACCTGTATTTGTAAAGAACATCATGTAATGATGGGTATTTGTCATCAGCAGTTCTTCAATATAGTCATTATCTACCGTCTGCATCCCTTTGATGCCGCGGCCGCCGCGGCTCTGGCTCTTGAAGTTGTCAATCGTCATACGCTTGATATACCCCATCCTTGTCATGGCAATAATCACATTTTCTTTCGGGATTAAGTCTTCCATCGAAATATCAAAAGCGTCAAATCCTATAGAAGTCCTTCTTTCATCTCCGTACTTTTCAGCAATCAAGGTGATTTCCTCTTTTATGACGCCTAAAAGCAGCTTCTTATCTGCCAGGATAGCTTTCAACTCCTTGATTTTCTCCATCAGTTCTTTAAATTCATTTTCAAGTTTCTCACGCTCCAAACCTGTAAGGGCCCTGAGGCGCATATCTACAATCGCCTGGGACTGCACTTCACTCAGCCCAAATCTTTCCATCAAGCCTTCCTTGGCAATCTGCGTAGTCTTTGACGCACGGATAATGCGGATAACCTCATCAATATTATCAAGAGCAATTAGCAATCCCTGTAAGATATGTGCCCTTTCTTCCGCTTTGTTCAGCTCATACTGGGTTCTCCGGGTAACGACCTCTTCCTGATGCACGATATAATGATGCAGCATTTCGATAAGTCCCATGACACGTGGCTCATTATTTACCAGAGCCAGCATAATCACACCAAAGGTATCCTGCAGCTGCGTATGTTTAAAAAGCTGATTCAATATTACATTCGCATTTACATCACGGCGCAGCTCAATATTGATACGCATTCCTTCACGGCTGGACTCATCCGTAATCGCTGTAATGCCATCAATCCGTTTATCTCTGACCAGTTCTGCCATTTTCTCTATAAGCCTTGCCTTATTTACCATGTAAGGAAGTTCTGAAACCAGGATACGGCTCTTTCCGTTTTCCATTGTTTCTATTTCTGTTACCGCACGCACCCGGATTTTCCCCCGTCCTGTGCGGTATGCCTGCTCGATACCCCTGGTTCCGAGAATAGTAGCCCCAGTGGGAAAATCAGGCCCTTTTACAATAGGCAGTATTTCCTCCAGCGTCGTTTCTCTATCTTCTTCAATACGGTTGTCAATCATTTTAACTACCGCGCTTACTATTTCCCGCAGATTATGGGGCGGAATATTAGTAGCCATCCCCACTGCGATTCCCGTAGTTCCATTTACCAGAAGGTTCGGATATCTGGAAGGCAGTACCGTCGGCTCTTTTTCTGTCTCATCAAAGTTTGGGGTGAAATCTACGGTATTCTTATTAATATCTGCCAGCATTTCCATGGAAATCTTACTCAGGCGCGCCTCTGTATAACGCATCGCTGCAGCGCCGTCCCCGTCCACGGAACCGAAATTCCCGTGACCGTCTACCAGAGGATATCTGGTAGACCACTCCTGCGCCATATTTACCAATGCGCCATAGATAGAGCTGTCCCCATGCGGATGATACTTACCCATGGTATCACCGACGATACGTGCACATTTCCTATGGGGCTTATCAGGCCCATTGTTCAACTCTATCATAGAATACAGCACACGTCTCTGCACAGGTTTCAGTCCGTCTCTCACATCAGGAAGCGCCCTGGTAGCGATTACGCTCATGGCATAATCAATATAAGACTTCTCCATAGTTTCTTTCAGATCCACCTCATGTACTTTATCAAAAATATTGTCTTCCAACGGCTTCTCCTCCTAACCTAAATATCCAGATTCTGGACATACTTTGCATTTTCCTCTATAAATTCTCTTCTTGGCTCCACCTGGTCACCCATCAGCGTAGTAAAAGTCAAATCCAGTTCAGAGGAAGCTTCTTCATCCATCGTCACTTTGAGGAGAACTCTTCTCTCCGGATCCATTGTCGTTTCCCATAGCTGATCTGCATCCATTTCTCCAAGTCCTTTATAACGCTGTATTTTATTACTCTGGTCACGTCCTACTTCATCCAGGATAACGCTTAGCTCATCGTCATCATAGGCATACCATACTTTTTTATTTTTTTCCAGTTTAAATAACGGCGGCTGTGCCAGATAAACATGCCCCTCTTTAATCAAATCCGGCATAAACCGATACAGGAATGTAAGGAGCAGCGTACTGATATGTGCGCCGTCCACGTCCGCATCCGTCATGATAATAATCTTATCATAACGCAATTTTGATATATCAAAATCTTCATGGATTCCTGTACCAAACGCAGTAATCATCGCCTTTATCTCTGCATTTGCATAGATTTTATCCAGCCTTGCTTTTTCTACATTCAATATTTTTCCCCTGAGAGGAAGAATCGCCTGGGTAGCGCGGCTCCTGGCTGTCTTTGCAGAACCGCCTGCGGAATCGCCCTCTACGATATAGATTTCGCAGTTTTTCGGGTCTTTATCTGAGCAGTCTGCCAGCTTTCCGGGAAGCGCCATACCGTCGAGAGCGGATTTTCTTCTCGTCAGATCCCGCGCCTTTCTCGCTGCATCCCTCGCTCTCTGTGCCATAATAGATTTCTCCAGTATTACTTTTGCCACCTGGGGATGCTGCTCCAGATAAATCATAAGCTGTTCAGATACAATGTTATCCACTGAGCCTCTTGCTTCACTGTTGCCCAGCTTCTGCTTTGTCTGCCCTTCAAACTGAGGCTCTTCAAGTTTTACGCTGACAATTGCAGTCAGGCCTTCACGGATATCCTCTCCGGAAAGACTTTCTGTTTCTTTTATCAGTTTATTTAGTTTTGCATAAGTATTAAAAGTTTTCGTAAGTGCATTTTTAAATCCTGTCAAATGCGTTCCGCCTTCCGGCGTTGTGATATTATTTACGAAACTATAGCATCCTTCATTATATCCATCATTGTGCTGCATTGCTACTTCTACATACACGTTATCTTTCATGCCTTCAGCGTAGACAACATCAGGATAAATGGGAGTTTTCCCTTTATTCAGGTAAGTAACAAACTCTTTAATTCCTCCCTCATAATGAAACGTCTTTTCTACCGGTTCTTCATTTCTGTCATCCCTAAGGACTATTTTAATATTTTTCGTCAGGAAAGCCATTTCCCTCAGACGGTGTTTTAAAGTATTAAAATCAAATACAGTCTCTTCAAAAATCTCCTTATCGGGCAGGAAACTAACAGTTGTTCCTGTTTTTTCCAAAGGGCATTCTCCTATAACTTTCAATTTATAGGAGACATTTCCTCTCTCATATCTCTGCCTGTAAATCTTTCCTTCACTGTAAATCGTTACTTCCAGCCATTCAGAAAGAGCATTTACTACAGAGGCGCCTACACCGTGCAGACCGCCGGATACCTTATATCCCCCGCCGCCGAATTTTCCTCC
>OFHM01002500.1_pt1 | contig 10408 bp, 7 predicted proteins | sample 1521311 | NCBI WGS metagenome assembly OFHM01 (sample SAMEA3504083, study PRJEB24116) | mouse gut metagenome | biome: mouse gut; feature: mouse-associated habitat; material: faeces | place: Denmark | collected 2011 | reverse complement strand
GTTCCGGGGTGTGGCAAACAGGGCCTCCCCCCGCAACTCCCGCTCCCCGTTGAGCTTTTCAAAGGTTTTCCGGGGCATATAGACCTCTCCCCGAACAATCAGCGACGCCGGGGCGTCTTCCAGCCTCATGGGGATGGAGCGGATGGTGCGCAGGTTCTCCGTCACGTCCTCCCCCACCTGCCCGTCCCCCCGGGTGGCCCCCCGGACGAACACGCCGTCCGCATACTCCAACGCCACCGACAGGCCGTCCACCTTAGGCTCCAGCAGGTATTCCGGGCTGTCCGCGCCCTCACGCACCCGGCGGTCGAAGTCCAGCAGCTCATCCGGGGAAAACACGTCCTGAAGGCTTTGCAGCGGAACCCGGTGCGTCACCTGCTGGAAGCTGTCCAACGCCTTGCCGCCCACTCGCTGGGTAGGGGAATCGGGCGTGACCAGCTCCGGATGGGCCGCCTCCAAATCCTCCAGCTCCCGAAGCATTTTGTCGTACTCAAAGTCGGAGATGGTGGGCGCGTCCAGCACATAATAGTGGTAATTGTGCTCGTTCAACGCCTCACGGAGCTGTTCCGCCTGAGTTTTTACGTCCATATCAGCCGTCCCCTTTGTCAAAATTCAAATAAGTGTCGGGCGTCTCACCCACAATCACCGTCTCCGCCACGCACACGCTGCTGCTCACCGACACGGGGAGCACCTCCCCGGGCAGGAACAGCCGCACCGTTGCGTGAATGTCCAGGCATACCCGGTGCAGGGTCTGGTTCACCCCGGCGGACGTGAAGGAGTTGGCGTAGTCCGCCGTCACCTCCCCCACGGAGTCCACCGACACCCGCACCCGCGGGCCCGCGCCGGACAGCAGGGGCTGTCCCGTCAGCGTCCCCAGGGGCACCCCCAGCGACTCGCTGTCCAGGGCGGCCAGCTGCCTTGCCACCGCCTCCACCACCTCCCGCTTGAAGCGGCTGTTGGCCGCGGTGTTGCTGGTGATGGAGGTCACCTTCCCCGCCCCGTCCCTCTCCAGGCTCACAAAGTCACCGTACTCCAGGTGGTTTTCCTGGAGGCAGTTGTCCACCGCTCCGGCAATGGCCTGGGTCATCAGGTTGGCGGCCTGGCTGGTTGCCACCGCCTCCAGCACGGGCCGCAGCCGTCCGTTCAGCGTATGGAGGAACAGGCCCGCTAACACCAGCACGCCCACAACGGGCAGCACTGCCGCCAGCGGTCCCTCCCGGCGCAGATAGTGTGTCAACCGTTTCAGCTTTACAGGCATACCGCCACCCCCTATAGGGCACTGTATGCGCAAAACAGCCCGGCCTATGTCAGTCCCGCAGCAGTTCCTCCGCCGCCAGCATTACCCCGGTCTTACCCGACTCATAGGTAAGCCCTCCCTGGAGGTAGACCGTGTAAGGCTCCCGCATGGGCGCGTCGGCGGACAGCTCGATGGACGCCCCCTGGATGAACGCCCCCGCCGCCATAATCACCGGGCAGTCATACCCCGGCATATCCCAAGGCTCCGGGGTGACGTAGGAATCCACCGGGGCCCCGGACTGGATGCCCCTGCAAAATCGCTTCACCGCCTCCGGGTTTTTCAGATGGAGCATCTGAATAATATCATGCCGCTCCGCGTCCGATTTCGGATCCGCCTCATAGCCCAGCAGCTCCATCAGCCGCGCCGCGAACACCGCCGTTTTCACCGCCTGGGCCACCGTATGGGGGGCCAGGAACAGGCCCTGGTACAGCAGCCGGTTATTCCCCAGCGTCGCCCCGCACTCCCGGCCGATCCCCGGGCAGGTGAGCCGCATAGCCGCCCCCTCCACCAGATCCCGCCGTCCGGCGATGTAGGCCCCGGTGGGAGCCAGCCCGCCGCCGGGATTCTTGATGAGCGACCCCACCACAAGATCGGCTCCCACATGGGTAGGCTCCCACTCCTCCACAAACTCCCCGTAGCAGTTGTCCACCAAAATGACGGCATTCTGGTTGTTTTTCCGCACAATGGCGCACAGATCCCCGATCTCGTCCACCGACAGGGACGCCCGGGTGGCGTATCCCCGGGAACGCTGAATCAGAACGGCCTTCACTCGGGGATCGCTCACCGTCTCCGCCAGCCCGACCCTGTCCGGCGCGTCATCCACCAGCTCCACCTGGCGGTACTCCACGCCGTAATCCTTCAGGGAACCGTGGCCCTTGTCCACCGCTCCCACCACGCCCAGCAGGGTGTCATAGGGCGCGCCCACGGCGGACACCAGCACGTCCCCCGCCTTCAACGCCCCGAACAGGGCGCAGGCAATGGCGTGGGTGCCGTTGACGAATTGTAGGCGGACCAGGGCGTCCTCCGTGCCAAACAGGTCGGCGTAGATCTCGTCCAGCTTGTCCCGCCCCAGGTCGTCGTAACCGTACCCCGTGGTTCCGGCGAAATACGCCTCCGCCACCCGGTGCTTTTGGAACGCCGCCAGCACCCGCCGGCTGTTGGCCTGGGCGATGGCGTCAATCCGGACGAACTGCGGCCCCAGCCCCTCCTCCGCCTGCCGCGCGAGGGTGCTGACCCGTTCCGATATTTGTAAAGTAAAATCCATTTACGCACTCTGCCTTTTCGCGTTTTATTTCTCCAGCTTTGCCATGGCAAAGGCCGCCGCCAGCTTGGCGCACGCCTCCACGTCTCCCAGATCCACCAGCTCTGTGGGCGTGTGGATATAGCGGCAGGGAATGGAGATCCCCCCGGTGTACACACCCGCCCTCGTCTGGTGGATTGGCCCCGCGTCGGTGCCGCCCCGCCGGGACACCCCCCGCTGGGCCGGGATGCCCTGCTCCTCCGCCAAGTCCAGCAGCCGCTTCACCATGTCCGGGTGGCAGATCACTGAATGATCCATCACATTGACCGCCGCGCCCTTGCCGCACAGAGCAGTTAAGTCATGCTTGGCCCCAGGCACATCGTCGGTGCCGCACACGTCCACCGCGATGCCGTAATCCGGCTCCACCGACCACGCCGCGGTTTTGGCCCCCCGGCAGCCCACCTCCTCCTGGGTGGAGAATACAAAATAGAGGTCGTTGTCCGTCTCCCCAAGCTGCTCCATGGCCATCAGCAGTACCAGGCACCCGATCCGGTTGTCCAGATAGGGGGAAATCACCCGGTTCCCCGCCCTGCGGATGGGCGTATCGTACACGACCGCGTCCCCCACCTGCACCAGCTTCCCGGCCTCCCCCCCGTCCGCGCCGATGTCCGCCACAAGCTCGCTTACCTTCAGCTTGGACAGATCGGCATCCGCCTCCGCGCAGAGCAGGCCCCTGGCCCCGCTCTGGAACCGCACCGGCGCGTACAGTGCCCGGGCCGCACCGACGCCGCCCAACGCCCCCACATGGACAAAGCCCTTCTCGTCGATGTGGGTGGCCACCAACCCGATGGAGTCCATATGGGCGGAGAACATCACCCGGGGCCCGCTTCCCTTCCTGCGGCAGATCAGGTTTCCCATCACGTCCCGGGAAATCTCGTCCACATAGGGCTTCGCCAGCCCCTCAATCACCTGGGAAATTTCGCTTTCACAGCCGGAAGGCCCAAAGGCGGACACCAGCTCCTCCAACGTCTTTATCATATCCATGTCCAATTCCTCCTGTCAGTCCTCCGCCACATCCCGGATAAACAGCCGGGCCAGGGCGAGCATCTGTTCCGCGTCACATTGGCTGCACACGCTGTTGGGCGCGTGGAGATAGCGCACCGCCGCCGAGATCCCGGTGACCCGCACCCCGGCCTTGGTCCTTTGAACGGCCTGGGCGTCGGTGCCGCCGGACAGGTAGTGCTTCATCTGCCAGGGCAGGCCGTTTTTCTCCGCCAGCGTCCTCAACCGTTCGAACAGGCTCCGGTCGTAGATCGCGCCCCCGTCCATCCAAGACAGCACCGGGCCCCGTCCGGGCCAGCACCCCTGCCTGTCCTCGGTGAGGACGGGCACGTCGGCGGCGGTGGTCCCCTCCAGCACCAGGGCAATCTCCGGCGTCACGGAGAAGGCCGCGCCAAAGGCCCCCCGGCAGCCTGCCTCCTCCTGGGTGGTGAAGGCGAAGGTGCAGTCCATGGGCAGGTCCTCCTCCAGCAGCTTCACCATCACCGCGCAGCCCACCCGGTCGTCGATGGCCTTGGCTTTGAGCATCCCGTCCCCAAAATCCACCGACTCGCTGACAAACACGGCAGCGTCCCCAAGCTCCACCCGGGACAGGGCCTCCTCCCGGTTTTTCGCGCCGATGTCAAGATAAAGCTCGGTGACCTTGGGCACCTTCTTGCGCTCCTCGGCGGTGGTCAGATGGATGGGCTTCAGGCCGATCACGCCGGGAACCCGTCCTGGCCCCACCGCCACCTCCTTGCCCAGCAGAATTCGCCGGTCAATACCGCCCACACAGCCGAATTTCAGGAACCCCTCGTCAGTGACCGACTTGACAATCAGCCCCACCTCGTCCATATGGGCGCACAGCATCAGCCGGTTCCCGGTGGGCTTGGCCCCCCGCTTGAACACGATCAGGTTCCCCAGGGCGTCCACCCGCACGCTGTCCGCGTACGGCTCCACCCGTTTGCGGATATAGTCCCGCACCTCGTCCTCCCAGGAGGACACCCCGGACAGGGCGCACAGGGTTTTCAGCGTCTCAATCATGCCAATCCCCCTCTCCCAGTCCGGCGGCAAAGGCGGCCAGCAGCCGGGCCGTGTCCTCAATGTCAGCTTTCTCCACCGTCTCCACCGGGGTGTGCATATACTTCAGCGGAATGCACACCACCGCCGTGGCCACCCCTTCCCTGCAGATCTGCATGGTCCAGCCGTTGGTGCCGCTGCTGCCCTCCATGACTTCCTTCTGAACGGGTATGTTCCCCTTCTCCGCCCCGTCCAGCAGGCGGCGCACCATCCAGCGGGTGCAGTTAGGCCCGATGCCCACGGCGGGGCCTCCGCCCATCACCATGGCCTCGTCCTTGGGTGTGTCCGGCGCGCGCCCGAAGGTCACGTCCACCGCCACACAGCAGTCCGGGCCGATGGCCTGGGTCACCACCCTGGCCCCCATGCCCCCGACCTCCTCCCGGGTACTGCCCAGCACATAGAGATCCACATTCAGCGGCTTATCCCGGAGCAGCTCCGCCGTCCGCAGCAACGCCTCAAAGCAGACCCGGTCGTCCATGGCCTTGGAGCAGAGCTGACGCTCCCCCAGCCGGAGAAAGCTGGAGCGGTACACCACCGGCGTGCCCAGGGGAATCCGCCGCTCCGCCTCCTCCTGGCCCAGCCCCACGTCGATGAACATCTCCTCCACCTTGGGGGCCTTCTCCCGGTCCTCCGCCGACAGCACGTGGGGCGGCAGGCAGGCCACCACCCCCCGCAGGGGCGGGTCGGCCAGCACCGTCACCTCCCGGTCGGGGAGCATCCGGGCGTCCACCCCGATGGCGGCAAAGCGCAGGAAGCCCTGCTCAATCCCGGTGACGGTAAGCCCCACCTCGTCCAAATGGGCGTCCAGCAGCAGCTTTTTCGCCCCCGGCTTCCCACAGCGGCGCACCCCCACCAGATTGCCCAGCCGATCCACCCAAACCTCGTCCATCAACGGCTCCAGCAGCGTCCGGGCCTCCGCCACCGCCGGGCCTTCAAACCCGGAGGGCGCGCCCGCCGCGCACAGCCGTTTCAATCTCTGTTCCGTTTCCACGTCTGATATTCTCCTTTTCCTGCTTATTCCAGCGCGTTTACCAAATCCTTGAACGCGTTCCCCCGCTCCGCGAAATTCTTGAAGCGGTCGAAGGACGCGCTGGCCGGGGACAGGATCACCACGTCCCCCGGCTCCGCCATGGCCCGTGCCCGATCCACCGCCTCCCGCAAATCCCCGCAGTCCACAAGCTCCGGAGCACCCGGCTGGTAGTCCGGCGCGGCCAGCACCGCCGCCTTGATCTTCTCCGCCGTGTCCCCGGTGAGCAGCAGGGCCTTCACCGACTTCACAGCCTCCGGCCCCAGCTCGTCGTAGGGAATGTGCTTGTCATAGCCCCCGGCGATCAGAATCACCTTTTCCGGAAAGGACCGCAGCCCCGCGATAGTCCGGCTGGGGCTGGAGGCGATGGAATCATTGTAGTACCGCACCCCGTCCAGCTCCCGGACCAGCTCGATCCGGTGCTCCACCCCGCCGAAGGTGCGGGCAAAGTCCCGGATCACCTCGTCGGGTACCAGCTCCTCCACCACGGCGATGGCCGCCATGTAGTTCTCCAGATTGTGCAGGCCGGGTATGCGGATATCCTCCGTATGGATCACCGGGCGGCCGCAGTACATCACCATCCCGTCCTTTAAGTATACCCCGTGCTCCACCGTTTTTCTCCGGCTGAACAGGGTCACCTGCCCCCTGGCCTCCTGGGCGAACCCGGCGGTGATCTCGTTGTCCCCGTTGAGCACCAGCTTGTCGCAGGCGTCCTGGTAGGCAAAGACGTTCCGCTTGGCGGACACGTACTCCTCCATGTCCCGGTGCACGTCCAGATGATTGGGGGCCAGGTTGGTGACCACCGCGATGCTGGGGCTCTGCCTCATAGTGAGTAGCTGGAAGGAGGACAGCTCCAGCACCACCATGTCGTCCGGCCGGATCTCGTCCACCCGGCACAGCAGCGGGTTGCCGATGTTCCCCCCCACAAAGGTGCGGTAGCCCGCCGCCTTCAGCATCCCGGCGATGATGGTGGTGGTGGTGGTCTTGCCGTCCGACCCGGTCACCGCGATGATCCGGCAGGGGCACAGGGACAAAAACGCCTCCATCTCCGAGGTGAGCTTGGCCCCCGCCTCCACCGCCCGGGCGATCTGGGGCACATCGGGCCGCAGGCCGGGGGTGCGGAAGATCACGTCCGCCCCCTCCAGATGGTCCAGGTAGTCCGGGCCCAGCGCGGTCTCCAGCCCCCGGCGTTCCAGGGACTCGATGAGGCCGTTGAACTCCTCCCTCCCCCGCTTGTCGCAGGCCAGCGTTGACACGCCCGCGTCCAGCAGCCGCTCCACCAGCGGCGTGTTGGACACACCCAGGCCGATCACCGCCACCCGCTTCCCCTTCAGCCGATCCAGATATTCCTTCAGCGCAGATTCCATCTTGAGCCGCACCTCCATAGTCGTCGCTCCGCTTCCGCCCGCAGGCAGAATTTACGCATGGAGGTATTATACCCCATTCAAATCCATTTGACAATCACCCAAAGATGAAGTACAATGATTTTCGCAAGCAAGCTGGACAGCCGCGCGGCCAGGCCGAAAGGCCGTCCGTGAGGAAAGTCCGGGCTCCACAGGGCAAGGATAACGGGTAACACCCGCCGGGGGCGACCCCAGGAAAAGTGCAACAGAAATAGTCTGCTGGCGGGCCTTCGCCTGCCAGTCAAGGTGGAAAGGTGAGGTAAGAGCTCACCCAATGGCGTGTGAAAGCGACCATTGCTGTAAACTCTATCCGGAGCAACGCCGTGGGGACACAACAGGCTGGCCCGGCCGTGTCCAGGAGGCGGCTGGAGCGCGTCGGCAACGGCGCGTCGAGATAGATGGCTGTCTTAAATGACAGAACCCGGCTTACAGGCTTACTTGCACCACAGGCGGGACTCCGGGAGGGGTCCCGCCTTTTTCTGCCCGCTATCCGGGATTTTTCCATCTGCCCGTTGCGTTTTCGGCTCGAATCCGGTATAATATGGGCAATTGTGCGATAGGAGGGATGTGCCCTTGCAGCTTTTGATCCGAGGCGGGCGGGTGGTGGACCCCGCCCAGGGCGTAGACGATCGCCTTGACCTTCTCATCCAGGACGGCAAGATCCTCCGGCTGGGCCGGGATCTCGCCGCCCCTGACGCCCAGATCCTGAATGCCGGCGGCCTGACCGCCGCCCCCGGCCTGGTGGACATCCACGTCCATCTGAGGGAGCCGGGCTTTGAGGCCAAGGAGACGGTGTCCACCGGCTGCGCCGCCGCCGCCCGGGGGGGCGTCACCTCGATGGCCTGCATGGCCAACACCAGCCCGGCGGTGGACTGCCCGGAGCAAGTGAAGTATGTGCTGGACCGGGCGAAAGCGGCCAACGGCGTGGGGGTCTACCCCATCGCCGCCCTGTCCCTGGGTCTGCGGGGAGAGGAGCCCACCGACGCCGAGGCCCTGAAGGCGGCGGGGGCGGTGGCCCTGTCCGACGACGGCAACACGGTGGACAACGCCAACCTGATGCGCGACGCTTTGATTTTAGCCAACCGGCTGGACATCCCCATCCTGTGCCACTGTGAGGACACCTCCATGGTGGCCGGCCGGGCGGTGAACGAGGGGAGCGTCTCCCGGCAGCTGTGGCTGGAGGGCCGTCCGGCCATCGCGGAGGAGATCATGGTCATGCGGGACGCCATGCTGGCGGAGGAGACGGGGTCCAAGGTGCACATCTGCCATGTGACCACCGCCCGGAGCGTGGACATCATCCGCAAAATGAAGAAGAAGGGGGTGCCCATCACCTGCGAGACTTGCCCCCACTACTTCACCCTCACCGAGGACGAGGTGCTCACCCAGGGGGCGCAGGCCCGGGTCAACCCGCCCCTGCGCACGAGGAAGGACGTCCAGGCCCTCATCACCGGGCTGAGGGACGGCACCATCGACGCCATCGCCTCCGACCACGCCCCCCACTCTGTGGAGGAGAAGGCCCGGCCGCTGGCCCGGGCGCCCAGCGGGATGATCGGCCTGGAGACCAGCCTGGCCGTCTCCCTGACCCAGCTCTACCACACCAAAAAGCTGGACCTGCCGGCGCTGATCCGGCGCATGTCCACCAACCCCGCCGATATCCTGCGCATCTCCCGGGGCCGCATGTCCCTGGGGGCGGCGGCGGACTTCGTCATCTTCGACCCGGACGAGCCCTGGACCGTGGACCCCAGCCAGTTCGCCTCCAAGTCCCGCAACACCCCCTTTGCCGGCCGGAAGGTGAAGGGCCGGGTGAAATACACCATTGTCCAGGGCGAGGTCATCTATCAGGACGGGGTGTAATATACAAAGAAAGGAATGGTTCAAATGTCATTCGACGTTTTACAGGATAAGATCCGCGCCATGAAAAACCCCACCGTGGCCGGACTGGACGCCCGGATTGAATATGTGCCGGAGCACATCCGAAAGGCCGCCTTTGAGGAGCACGGCGTGGGGCTGAAGGGGGCCGCCGAGGCCATCTGGCAGTTCAACGCGGGCCTCATCGACGCCCTGTGCGACATCGTCCCGGCGGTAAAGCTCCAGGCGGCTTATTATGAGAACCTGGGCTGGCAGGGGATGGAGGTACTGGAGCGCACCATTCGCTACGCCAAGGAGAAGGGCCTCTTTGTCATCGCCGACATCAAGCGGGGGGACATCGGCTCCACCGCCGCCGCCTACGCCGAGGGCTGGCTGTCCGGGGCGAAGATCGAGGGGGGGCAGTTCAAGAGCTTCGACGCCGACTGCGTCACCCTCAACGGCTACATGGGCTCCGACTCCATCAAGCCCTTCCTGGAGGCGGCCAGGGCCGAGGACAAGTGCGTCTTTGTGCTGGTGAAAACCTCCAACCCGGGCTCCGGGGAGCTCCAGGACATCCCCGCCGGAGACCGGACGGTCTATCAGGTGATGGGCGACCTGAACCAGCGCATCGCCGCCGGCACCGAGGGCAAGTACGGCTACACCATGGCCGGGGCGGTCACCGGGGCCACCTACCCCTCCGACATCCGGGCCCTGCGCAAGCGGCTGGAAAAGACCTTCTTCCTGGTCCCCGGCTACGGCGCCCAGGGGGGCACGGCGGAGGATGTGAAGTTCTCCTATGAAATTGCCAACCAGGGAAACAGCGCTGTCCGTGTGGAGGGCATCGAGTCCATGGAGGTGCTGGACGAGCAGACAATCGTCATCAACCTGAAATCCTGCGACATGGACTTCCTGTATAAGATCACGGCCCCCGAGGTATCAATTCTTTCCAAGAAGGCCTTTGATACGATGCCGGAGGAGGAGGCCATCAAGATCGGCACCGGCGCTTACAAATACGGCGAGTGGGTCCAGGGCGACCATGTGGAGTTCCTGGCGAACCACGACTACTGGAACGGCGCGCCCAAGACTGAGCGGATCGTCCTCCGTTACATTCCAGAGCCCTCCGCCCGGACCATCGCCCTGCAAACCGGCGAGGTGGACCTGATTCAGGAGCCTCCCGCAACCGACCTGGCGGCCATCGCCGAGGACTCGAACCTCCGCCTGGAGCAGTACCCCGGCAGCACCGTGAGCTATCTGTTCCTGAACTGCTCCGTCGCTCCCTTTGACAACCAGCTCGTCCGCGAGGCGGTGGCCCACGCCATCAACTTTGAGGAGATCCGTCAGGCCGTCTATCTGGGCAACTGCCTGGAGCTGAACAACGTGATGCACTCCTCCAACGAATTTTACTCCGACGTGGAGAGCTACAGCTATGACATCGAAAAGGCGAAGGAGCTGCTGGCTGAGGCCGGCTATCCCAACGG
>OFHM01002494.1_pt1 | contig 10414 bp, 8 predicted proteins | sample 1521311 | NCBI WGS metagenome assembly OFHM01 (sample SAMEA3504083, study PRJEB24116) | mouse gut metagenome | biome: mouse gut; feature: mouse-associated habitat; material: faeces | place: Denmark | collected 2011 | reverse complement strand
CATTTGGCCTGGGAAACAGATTAATAAGAATCGGATTAGGAGATTGCTTTGCCAGCGGTTATGGGACGCAGAAACAGGTCTTATCTGCAAATCAACTGGATGCAGACGGCATATACCAAAAGCTTTTCCAGTTATATGAAAGAGAGGATTTTTAAGATGGAAGAACAAAAATATATTCTGGACGGCAGCAAGGTACTATGGCATCCGGAAAGAATCAGGCAGTGGGATTATGGGAAGGGCAGGATTGCCCCTATTACGATCGACTGCGCCCTCACAACAAAATGCAGCTATCGCTGCATATATTGCTATGGGAAAATGCAGTGTATTAATCAGTCTGATAACCTGGACAAAGAAACTATTTTTCAATTCCTGGATGATGCGGCAGAGATTGGGGTAAAGGGCATTAGTTTTGTAAGCGATGGAGAAAGCACATGCAATCCCCATTTGAAGGACGCTATATTGCATGGCTTTGAAAAAGGGCTGGATATGGCGCTTGGAACCAACGGCTATTTGTTAAAGGATGAAGAATTAAACGACATTTTACCTTGTCTCACATATCTGCGCTTTAATATTTCAGCCGGAGAAGCAGAACGATATGCCTATATTCACGGCTGCCCCGTAAAATGCTACCATAAAGTAGTGCAAACTATTAGAGAAGCTGTTCGGATCAGAAAAGAACGGGATCTTAATGTTACAATCGGGATGCAGATGGTACTTATGCCGGAATTTGAAGACCAGATTATTCCCCTGACCGTACTTGGCAAAGAACTGGGTGTAGATTATCTCGTAATCAAGCATTGCAGCGATGATGAAGACGGAACATTAGGGGTAGATTACAGCAAATATGACAGCATGATATCTACTTTAAAGGAAGCCGAGTCTTATTCAACCGAAAACTATCAGGTATCCGCAAAATGGTCCAAAATCCTAAGCCATGGTAAAAAATCTTACTGTAAATGTTTTGGCGCCCCCTTTATTATACAGATGTCGGGAACCGGGCTTGTAGCTCCATGCGGGATGTTTTTTAATGAAAAATATAAAAAATATCATATTGGCAATATTAAGGAAACCCTAAATGCATTCTAACACGAATTTCAATAGGTTTCAATTATGAAAATGGATTATATATAAATATTTGCTATTTTATTTGTACGGGTTTATATTGGAACTGTCAAAAACATCAGGGGGTGCTTGTCTTTTTCTCTGAGAGCACTGCTCAAAAATCCTGCCCTGATTATCGGTGCGCCTTACGGGGCCGGGGTGAAAGAACAGGGGCCATGCGTATATGGCAATGAACTGGCACAGAAAGGATTTATTGTGCTGACCTTTGACCAGTCCTTTATGGGAGAATCCGGGGGCTTTCCCAGAAATGTGTCATCACCGGATATCTTTGTGGAGAATTTTAGTGCAGCGGTGGATTTCCTGGGACTGCAGAAGTTTGTAGACAGGGAAAAGATCGGTGTGATCGGTATCTGCGGTTCCGGCGGTTTTGCACTTTCTGCGGCACAATGCGATACCAGAATCCGTGCGGTTGCCGTTATGAGCATGTACGATATGAATGTGGCGGTCAGAGGGAATATGAACAAGGAAGAACTCCAGGCTGTAAAGGAACGTTTGTCAAATCAGAGGTGGCTGGATGCCGAAAACGGATACCCGGAATACCTGCCTGGATTTCCGGAGCAGCCAATAGACAAGGTGCCGGAGGATATACCGGAGCCGGGAGCAGAGTGGTTCCGCTTTTATGCCTTAAAAAGAGGACATCATCCAAATGCCAGAGGCGGGTTTACTACCACCAGCGAGCTGGCGATCATGGATTTCCGGCCACTGGATTTCATTGATGAAATATCCCCCGTCCGATTCTGTTTGTGATGGGAGACAGGGCATATTCCCGGTTTTTCAGTGATGCAGCTTATGAGCGGGGTCTTAGGGCCGAAGGAAATGCAGGTTGTGGAGGATGCGGAGCATATCGACCTGTATGACCAGAGAGACCGTATCCCCTTTGGCAGACTGGCAGAATTTTTTACAGTAAATATGCAGTGACAAAAAAGAACAGCACTGCTGGATTTAAGATTTTAGAAAATGATATGGACCATAAGGAGGAAAAAATGGCAATAAAACAGACCGCAGGCAGAGACGCCCTGGGCGAATTTGCCCCGAAATTTGCACAGCTAAATGATGATGTATTATTTGGAGAAGTATGGAGCAGGGAAGATAAGCTTTCTTTGAGGGATCGTTCGTTGGTGACAGTGGTTTCCCTGATGGCTCAGGGGCTTGTGGATTCTTCTTTTCAGTTCCATCTGGCCAGTGCGAAACAAAATGGAATTACCAGAACAGAAATCGCGGAGATACTGACCCATGCGGCTTTTTATGCCGGATGGCCAAAGGCATGGGCAGCATTTCGGATGGCGAAGGAAGTCTGGGCAGAAGAATGTTCCGAATCGGATGCGAAGTCCGCACATGCAGCCTCCATGCTGTTTCCCATAGGAAAGCCCAATGATGCGTTTGCACAGTATTTTATTGGGCAGAGCTATCTGGCTCCCATTTCTGCCGATCAGGTTGGGATTTTTAATGTGACCTTTGAACCCGGCTGCCGCAACAACTGGCATATCCATCATGCAAAGAGTGGGGGAGGACAGATTCTGATTTGTATCAGTGGCCGGGGGTATTATCAGGAGTGGGGGAAAAAAGCGCAGGAATTACTTCCCGGCGATGTGGTGAATATTCCGGCAGGCGTAAAACACTGGCACGGGGCGACGCCTTACAGCTGGTTTTCTCATTTGGCTGTTGAGGTTCCTGCAGAAGAAGGTTCCAATGAATGGCTGGAACCGGTGGATGAGGACGCTTACATGCGTGCATTGTGCTGAAAATGAAAGTATGTAAAATTGGTTGTTTCAGAACAGGAAATACTTTAAATTGCTGAAAATACCAGTTTGGCGTGAGTGACAGATAGAATTCTGCTGTTCATGTCAAACTGGTATTTTTGCGTGAATGGATGTTTTTTGAACAGGTGATAAATACATAAAAACATATAGATAATTCCTATTTAAATACATAAAGTATAAGTATTTGCTATTTATGTACCATCTTGTTACGATATATTCAGGATTGTAAAACGAAAAGGAATTGAGAAATCTGCAGGAATTCATTTAGAAATTGTTTATTTTTCTGTTAGCTGGATGTTATCTGAGACAGGTAAAGTATAGTCACAGACACAAAAGAGGGAGGACAGAAAATGAAAAAAAGATTCTATATATGTCTGCTCCTTGCGCTGGGAGTATCGGGCCTGATGTCAGGATGTGGAAAAGATTTTGGTGAGCGGACAGAGATAAACAGCCATGACGAGGAAAACAGGGCAGAGGAAGAAGCAGTCAGAGAAGAGACGGTAAACGGAAAAGAAAGCAGAGACCAAAATGCAATCCGGATTACACCAACATCTGAGGTCAGGGAACTGGAAACCGGGCTGTCAATCGTCCGATATGAAGGGGAATATGGATTTGACGCATTTTTAGAGCAGGGAGGAGCCGGTTCGGATGCGGATGTTGCAGCATATATCACTTCTCTGCTGGATCAGGAAATCCGTATGGAAGGAAGCCCTTTCGGATGCAGTACCCTGTCGGTAAAAAGCCAGACAGGAGGATACCTGTTCGGAAGAAATTTTGACTGGAACACCTGTAATGGATGGATTGTCAGCGCCAGACCGGAAAACGGGTATGCTTCCGTTTCGACGGTAAACATGGATTTTATCCGGGCAGGGGGAGCAGGACTTTCACAGTTACCGGATTCGGCGCAGGCTTTTGTCTCCCTGTATGCACCGTTGGATGGCATGAATGAAAAAGGGCTGGCAGTTTCCGTGAACATGATTCAGGACTCACCAGGCATCAGCCAGGACAGTGGAAAGCCTGCTCTCACCACTACAACAGCAGTCCGGCTATTGCTTGATCGGGCGGCAGATGTGGAAGAAGCGCTGGAACTCTTGCAGCAATATGATTTTCACAGTTCTATGGAAATGATGGTGCATCTGGCTATAGCAGATGCAGACGGCAGGAGCGTGGCAGTGGAATATGTGAATCATGAAATGGTTGTGATCGAGACGCCAGTTGTCACGAACTTTTATCTGGCTTCGGGAGAAAAGCAGGGAATCGGTACCGCCCAGTCCCATACCCGGTATGAAATCCTTACCGGGACATTGGAAGAGCAGGGGGAGATGACTGAAACCGGGGTGCGGGATGCACTGGACAGTGTGAGCAAAGATAATTTTAGTGACTCCCAATCTACAGAATGGAGCATTGTGATGAATCAGGAGACAAAGGAGCTGATTTATTACCATAGAGAAAATTACGGAAGGGCATATGTTGTTCCGGTGGAATAGATGAAGTCGCAAAGAGACTTTAGCCTTTCGTGCCATCGCACAGCGATTTTAATAGGAGGAAGATAATGAATTACTTAAAAACTTTAACGGATTTATACAGATTAAAAAAGAATGTTAAGTTAAGCGCAAAAAAGATGAAATCCCTGCAGGATGGAAAACTGCGTAAGCTTCTCAGATTCGCATGGGAACATTCCGCTTACTACCGGTCAGCTTTTGAGGATGCCGGAATTACAGAAGAACAGTTAGGCACACTGCCCCTTTCCTGCTTTCCGACCATTGACAAGCAAAAGTTTTTGGAACATTTTGATGAACTGGTCACAGTGCCTGATTTAAAGCAGGAAAGCCTGCGGGAATTTGATGCAGGGGAAGCTGTAGACCGAAAGCCCTATCGGGGAAAATACCATGTCGTCCATTCCTCTGGCAGCACCGGGAAGCCTGGATATTTTGTATATGATGAAGATGCCTGGAACCAGATGCTGTCCGGTATTATCCGGGCGGCTCTATGGGGGATGTCCATGCCCCGGATTCTGGCACTGTTGATAAAACGCCCCAGGATTGTGTATATTGCAGCCACGGATGGGAGATACGGCGGGGCTATGGCAGTAGGGGACGGCATTGATGGAGTAGGCGCCAGCCAGCTTTATCTGGACATCAAGACACCGGTTACGGAATGGATCAGGCAGCTGAAAGAATTCCGGCCCAATTTTGTCATTGGTTATCCATCGGCGGTTAAGATTCTTGCACAGTTGATGGAGGACGGAGAAGTCAGCCTGGATGTGGAACGGGTGGTTTCCTGCGGCGAGCCGTTGGGGGCAGGTTTACGGAGCTGGCTGGAAAGGATATTTGGGACGCAGGTTGTCAATTTCTACGGCGCCAGTGAGTCCCTGGCTCTGGGAGTGGAAACCGATCCGAAAGATGGGATGCTTCTGTTTGACGATATGAATGTCATTGAGGTGGAAAACGGAGTGATGTATGTTACCTGCCTTTACAATTACGCACAGCCGCTCATCCGCTACCGTCTTTCCGACCGTCTGACTTTGCAGGTGCCGGAAGAAGGGGAGCAGCCATTTACCAAAGCGGCAGGGCTTCTGGGAAGGAATGAAGATGTCCTTTGGTTTGAAGATGGAAGGGGAAACCGGGAGTTCCTTCATCCACTGGCCATTGAAGGGTTCTGTATCGAAGGGCTGAAAGATTATCAGTTCCGTCAGACCACGAAAGATACCTTTGAAATGTACGCAGAGACAGAACATGGCGCATCCAGGGAGCGGATCAGGCAGGAAATGCTGCGGCAGATGGGAGAAATTCTTTCGGAGAAAAAACTGGACTATGTGCAGTTCTATGTGAATTTTATCAATGAAATCCTGCCCGATGTCCGGACGGGGAAGAAATCTTTGATCTTCGCGAGCAATGAGCCGGGTTCCGTGCCGAAAGCCAACTCTGGCTGGCTTGAGAATATTGGCGAATGCCGCGAAAGCCGGCAGCCGACAGGGTTGCTGGCGTAAAGGGAAAGGCGGCATAACAAATGGCAGATACCATATTACAGGGAGAAAAGATTACAAGAGTTTTTCATCAGGGAAAGGCAGAAGCAAAAATCCTTGACGGAATTGACATCAAAATATATGAAAAAGACTTTACGGTTATCATGGGGCCATCGGGAGCCGGGAAGTCCACCCTTTTATACAGTTTAAGTGGCATGGACCAGATAAACGGGGGGCATGTGCTTTATCGGGGCAGGGAAATCAGCAGCCTTTCGGAAAAACAGATGGCAAGGCTCCGGGCAGAGGAATTCGGGTTTGTATTCCAGCAGACCCATCTGGTCAGCAACCTGACACTTTTGGAAAATGTGCTGGTGGCAGGGTATGTGGGCAGGAAGGACAGCGCAGAAAAGGTAAGGGAAAGGGCAAAGAACCTTCTGCAGCAGATGGATGTGGAGGAAGCAAAAGACAGGCTTCCTGCCCAGGTATCCGGGGGCGAAGCGCAGAGGGCGGCTATCGCCAGAGCCATGATCGGAAGACCGGGGCTTCTGTTTGCCGATGAGCCTACAGGCGCTTTAAACCAGGCAAATACCCGTGAGGTTTTAGGGCTTTTGACCGACCTGAACAGGGAGGGCCAGAGCATCCTGATGGTGACACATGACCTGCGGGCTGCATCCAGAGGGAACCGGATTCTATATCTGGAGGACGGAAAAGTCTGCGATGAACTCTCTTTAGAGCCTTACAATGAAATGGAAGAAAAGCAGCGAGAAAGAGAGGTCAGCCAGTGGCTTTCCGGGCTTCGCTGGTAAAAGGAAATGAAGATTTTCTAAGGTTGGAAAGTACCCAACCTAAGAAAAACTGAGTCATTTCCGGAAGAACGCAAAAGAGCATGCGTTCTTCCAGGCTGAGGCAGACAGAGAGGAGAGAAAAATGTTGGAAAATCGAATGATAATCCGGGCAGGAGTGAAAAGAAATAAGGGAAGTTTTTTGGGGATCGGAATCCTTCTGCTTCTGGCAGCGCTTTCTCTGACAGCCGTGCTGATGACTGTCCTGGCAGGAAACAGCTATATACGGGATGAGATGGAGAGGGCGGGCTTTGGAGACCTTACCGCATGGGCATCGGATGTACCGGATATAGAGTTTTTGATGGAAAGCATCCGGGAACAGGAAGGTGTAGAGTCGGCGGAGGCTCAAAGGCTGATTTTTTCCGAATATGAGGCAAACGGTGTGGAATCTGACAGCCAGGGGCAGATGATTCCCTGGACGCTTTCAGGCAGCAGGCACCGCTTTTTTCAAAATAACCTTTCCGGCTACCGGGAGGCTCCGGAAGAAATCGGGGGACAGGAAGTGTATGTTTCCCCTTCCATGAAATCCATGATGGATCTGAAACCTGGCGACACGGTTACCTTTCCCATAGCCAGAGGTGGAAGAACGATCAGCCTGACGGTGGCAGGGTATTATGAAGACCCCTTTATGGGCAGTTCCATGATCGGGATGAAAGGGTTTCTGATATCGGAGAAGACTTATGAAGAAACAGGTTCCGTCATAGAAGAAGCGGGAATGGATGCCCTGGCCAGAGACGGGGTTATGATCCATATACAGGCGGAGGATGGTATTACGGTTTCGGAAGTAAACAGAATCCTGGTGGAGAACACGCCTCTTTCCATGTATACGGAATTTATCCACAGTGCGGATACGATGGCTGGTTTTATGGGGATTCTCCAGAATGCTTTTTCTGCAATATTAGCGGCTTTTGCGTTGGTGCTGTTTGGAGTGGCTATGGCAGTGATGGGGCACAGTATTTCCGGGCTGGTGGAGCAGGAATGGAAAAATCTCGGTATTCTGAAAACCATGGGTTATACCGGAGGGCGGCTGACGGGGCTGCTGATAATACAGTATGGGGCTGCTATTGGGAGCGGTGTTATTCCGGGAATGCTTCTGGCGGTTCCGGCAGCAGGGCTGATCAGCCGGATGACGGTCACAACTACGGGTATCCTGATTCCAGTCCATTTTCCGGTTCTGCCCTGTATGGGGGTATTTTCCATTTTCCTGCTGGTTCCGGTGAGTTTTTGTATCCTGCGCCTTCGGAATATCAGGAGGATTGCGCCTATGGCTACTATCCGTGGGGAATCGGATACCGTATCTGCGTCAGAAACGAAGTTTTTCCGTAACGGGATACGCTCAGGCGGGCTTTCTTTTCATCTGGCGCTGCGGCAGGTCCTGACGGGCAGGAGGCGTTATGCAGGCGCCTGTCTGGTTGCGGTATTTCTGGTATTCTTTGCTTCCCTGGCAGGCCGGATGAATGGCTGGCTGGGAGAGGATGGGAAAGGGATGATGGATGCCTTTAACCCGGCAGACCTGGACCTGGGTGTGCAGGTTTTAGGGGAGCTTGGGGCTGAAGAAATGGAGCAGATGGTGCTTTCCTATACGGATATTACAGACAGCTATCTGCTGGCCATGCCCGGTGTTTCCGTGAATGGAACGAATTATACGGCAAACGTCATTACAGAGCCGGAACGGTTCCATATCAGCAGAGGGCAGACCAGTATGGGGGCAGACCAGGTAGTTCTGACAGAGGCGCTTGCCTCTGATCTGGGAGCGGATGTGGGAGATTTCGTTACGGTACGGGGAAATAAGGGCAGCGGAGAGTTTACGGTTTCAGGGATCTATCATTGCGCCAATGATATGGGGGCGAATCTGGGAATGAGCAGGGAGGGATACCTTTCCATCGGGGAAGATGACAGCCGTTTGTGGTGCTATCATTATTTTCTGGAAGATCCTTCACAGAAACAGGCCATTACCGAGGCTCTGGAACAGACATGGGGCGGGGATGTCCATGTCCATGAAAATTCCTGGCCGGGACTGTTCGGGATTATTTCTGCCATGCATATGCTGATTTTTTTCCTGTATGGAGTGAGCGCTGCATTTATCTGTGTCGTGACTGGGATGGCAGGAACAAAGATTCTGGATGCGGAGCAGAAGGATATGGGAATCTATAAATCCATCGGATGTTCTGTCAGGATGCTTCGATTCTCCTTTGCTTTCCGCTTTGGAATTGTGGCAGCAGTCGGGGCAGTAATCGGGACACTGGCAGCTATGGGATTCACAGACCCTGTGGTATCCACCGTTATGCGGCTGGCAGGAATCAGTAATTTCGCATCGGGGAATACGCTTGGAAGCGTCCTCCTTCCGGGGAGTATGGTAATACTTTTATTCTTTGGGTTCGCCTGGCTGTTATCAGGCAGGATCAGAAGCCCTAAAGGATGCCTGTATGGCATACGGCCAGAGCTAAGGAAAGGAGGACATGAATGTGTTGACAGCGGAAACATGAAAGGTTTTGTATCAGACAGGAAAACTGAGACGGAAGGCAAACAGGAATGAAGACAGGCAGGAATAAGGAAAGGATGAAAATAAAATGAAAAACAACTACGGAACAAATATGGGCAAAAGGATAACGGGATTGATGGCAGTCATGGCACTTTCTGCTTCACTTTTGGCAGGGTGCGGCCAGAGCAATAGAGATGCGGAAAGTGTAAGGGACACTGTATCCATCGGAGAGGAGAGGACGGAAGCACAAAGACCGGAAAGCAATGCCGGAACAGGCGATTTTTCTGAAAATGGTACAGATACAGAAAATATGGAAAATCAGACTGGTGGGGATCAGATAACGGAAAGTGGAGGGACTCAGCTGGAAGTCCGGTTCGGGGATAGCGGTGAACCATTTATGATGACGCTTTTAGACAATGAGACTGCCGCAGCTATTGCGAGGTATGTGGGAACTTCTGACTGGAGGCTTCCTATCTATGAACGGGATGCAGACGCGGACTACAGCGTGCTGCAGTATTATGACATTCCCAGCAGGTATGAGATTCCCTCCAATTCGGAAACGGTGACAGAAGCAAAGGCAGGAGACGTATTTTATTCTGATCCGAACCGCATCGTATTATTTTACCATGATGCAGAGATTTCAGCAGAATATACAAAGATCGGCACATTTGAGGCGACAGAAGAATTTATAACGGCAGTGGAAGAAAATCCGGTACTGGAAGGATGGGGAAATAAGATTATCCAGATATCCAAGCCGTAAAATAAGAATAGTTTACAGTTCTGTAGTTCCTGTTGCTTGGAGAAACATCAAGCTATGTAAAGAAACATAAAAAATATATAAGTTGAGTGGAGGAAATCAAGATGAAAGTAATTGAAAGTCAGACTTTTGACATGGAGCGTGCTCTTTATGGAAGCGAGAATGTGTTGGTACAAAACTGTTCTTTTGACGGGCCGGCAGACGGAGAGAGCGCCTTCAAAGAGGGGAAGAATATCGAAACGGCACATTGCTTTTTCAATCTGCGCTATCCCTTCTGGCATGACCATGGGCTTTCTATTAAGGATTCGGAAATGACGCAAAGCTGCAGGGCGGCTCTCTGGTATTCCGACCATGTAGAGATTACGGATACGAAGCTGCATGGCATCAAGGCGCTCAGGGAGTGCAGTGACGTTGTGGTCAAAAACTGCGATATCATCTCTCCGGAGTTTGGCTGGTCTGCTAAGGGAATCCGAATGGAAGATACTA
>OFHM01002492.1_pt1 | contig 10417 bp, 10 predicted proteins | sample 1521311 | NCBI WGS metagenome assembly OFHM01 (sample SAMEA3504083, study PRJEB24116) | mouse gut metagenome | biome: mouse gut; feature: mouse-associated habitat; material: faeces | place: Denmark | collected 2011 | reverse complement strand
GACTGGTTCAATCGCATGATTACATTAGGCAGTATTCAGCGTTATGCAGTATAAAACGTGTCATTCTCCACGATTTAGAGCATGGAAAACAGGGTAGACGGAACTGCCGGATTTTATTTCATAAAAAGGGCAGTCTCCTCTTCTCCGTGGTAAATCACAAACATATCTCCCGTCTGCGCGACGGCATCCGCCGGATACCCTTCCGACACTTTCTGAAAGTCCATGTCTATCACATAGGCCATGCCGTCCCCATCGACCATCATCGCATAGCCGTCCCAATACCCGCTGCAGTCCTGCGCCTTGGGCATTTCCATCCGGCGGCCCTGCTCGTCCAGATAGAAATACTCTTCTCCTTCGCTGGCCAGATACCAGCCCTCATCCGTCATCGTGATTGTCTCATGCTCCGCCAGAACCACCTCCGCAAGATTCGTGACCTCACGGTACTCATTCAGCTCTGCTTTGGAAAAATCCAGCAAAAAGCATCTGTCGATTTCCTCCTGATAAGCAATATTTACAACCATCTGCATCCCGCGGCTGCCATACCAATATCCACCGCTGTAATATTCCGGAATCTGAATCGACAACCCTGAAAAAGCCATCTGAGGATTAACGCCAAATATTTGTTCTGCTTCTTCAGTGTCCATAGGGATTTCAAAATACTGCTGGGTCTGACAGTCAAACAGAGCAATTCCAACCCCCAGTTCTATGGAAAGCGAAGGCATATAACCGTCTTTTACCGCCCACGCCCAATACCGCGGCATTCCACCCCCTGATCCCACACCTGCAATCTGGACTCCTGATTCTGCCGGATCCAGCGGAACAGACTCATAGGTATGACTGCTCCACCCTGCGTCTTTCCACATAGCCTCCCTTGCATCATCGATGCGCACCATGCTTCCGTCCATCTGTACCAAAAAAAGCCCTTCTGTTTCCAGCGAACAGTAGAAGACGCCGTCCTGCACTGGTGAAACATTTGACACCCCTCCATCCGGCATTAGCTCCTCTACAGGAATCTGCACAAGATAAGCGCCGCTCTCCAAATCATAGCAGCCAATCTCGTCGCTTCCGTCTTCCCGGGTATATGCATACGTAATCTTTCCTTCTCCGAGTTCGACGGAGATTCCGTAGCTTCCTGGAAGGGTCACAAGCTCCCGTCCTTCCCTGTCAAAGAAAGTACACTGCTCATCATCCCCCAGCGCAAATATCCCCTCTTCGGACGGCTCACAATAATAATAGGGATACTGATGGGGGACAATGCTCTCTCCCTGCCGGTTGATCGCCCCGCACAGCCCGTCCTTCACGGTCAGGATCACTCCCCCGCCGCTGGTTATATAGCTTAGCCCGGTCTGGCTTACCGTCAATATCTGCGGTTCTTCTTCCCCGTCCTTCCCATCGTCTTCCAAGCTTCCATCCTCCGGGTCTTCCTCTTCCGAAGTTCCTTCGCCCACCGCGAGTCCAGAAGCTTCTGAAACCTTGTGGTTCAGCGCCTCATCCCCCAGAAGCTCTTCCAGCACAAATGCAGGGATGTCCGATTCCTTAAATTTCTCCACGCGGATTCCCGCCTGGCCGTCCGAGGCAAAAAGCTCCGCCCTCTCGCCAGCCGTTACAGGCTCTGTCTTTGTCTCGCCGCCCTCCAAGGCAGTCACGCTGCCCTCCACTGTCCCCTCCAGGATATAGACGAGCATATGCTCCTCGTCCCTTACCTCCACCCATCCGCAGGTTCCCCGGATGCCAACCACCATGGTAGAGTAGCGGATATCAAATGTTTCATCCTCGGCAAGGGGTTCCTCCACATGAAAGAACAGGCTTCCGCTCTTGACAGAAGCAGTCAGTTCCTTTCCCTCTTTCTGTATTTCTATCTCGCTCTCTTCATCCATTTTTGCAAGCTTTACTTCGTCCAAATCTATCCAGGCATAGCTTGCATTTTGTGTCCCCACCTGGTAACCGCTGTATAGTCCAAGTCTTTCCACAACACCGATATCTTTCCCTTCTTTGTCGCTGACCTCCACTTTTCCCTCTGCTTTCACCAGATGCATGGAAGCAGCCGCCTCCTTCTTCCCACATGCAGACAACAGAACACCCACCGCCAAAAGCAGCGCCGTCAAATATTTTGATCCTTTTTGCATCATATTACTGTTCCATTTCAGACAGCGCTTTCTCTGCGCTGGCAGTTTCCTTTCTGTATTTTCCGCCTCTTATCTTACCACAAGGCTAAGATCGTGTCCAACATTTCTTTCAGTATCTTCAACAAGGGACAAACGCAGAGACAACAGCCGCATCCCTTTCGATATTCTGTTGCGCCTTGCTGTTGCTGTCAAGCTCAAATGCAAGGTCAGCCTTACGGATGTCCCGGATCTCCCGAATCTCCCCATAAATGCCTTTGTTGTGTATGATGCTCTTTTTCATAAAAGCTGCCTCACAAGCCTGCCCGCAGCAGATGGATATCATAGGTGTGCCGGCACAGTTCCTGAATATCCTGGCTGTAATGGGACGTCAATATGATCGTCACCCCTTCCTTTTCGTTCAGTTCCCGAAAAAGCTTCCTGAAATATGCCACGGACTTGATATCAATGGCATTCAGCGGCTCGTCCAGAACCAGCAGCGAGGGCTTCTCCATCAGAGCCTGGGCGATGGCGAGGCGCTGCTTCATCCCCTGGGAATATTTCCCCACCGGAACCTCCAGCTCCGGCTTCAGCCCCACCAGCCTCATGGCCTCCTCCACCTGCGCCCTGCCCGCCTTCCCGCGGATGGAGGCCAGGAGCAGCAGATTGTCCAGCCCCGTCTCCCCCGGCAGAAAGCCCGTGGAATCCAGGATCACCCCGATGTCCCGGGGGAATTTTCCCTTCTCAATCCTTTCTCCCCCTACGAAGACCTCTCCGGCATCCGGCAGGGCGAAGCCGCATATCATCTTCAGCAGCACGCTTTTCCCGGAGCCGTTCTCCCCCAGGATCCCGCAGATATCTCCACGGGAAACCGTAAGATTTAAATTGGTAAACAGAATATTATTTTTATATGCCTTTGATACATTCCGCAGCTCTACCATATTTTTCCTCCCTTGTTCTCCCCGCTCGCCTTGTTCTCCTACCTGCCGTTCCCGTTCTGGGACAGTCCTATTTCTCCCCATTCTCCCTGTTCTCCCTGTTCTCCTACCTGCTGTTCCCGTTCTGAGACAGCCCTATTTCTCCTCGTCCTCCATGTTCTCCTACCTGCCGTTCCCGTACTGAAACAGCCCCATTCTCCCGCCGCCCTTTCCGGAACCGATTATCGATCGTTCTTTTCAAAGACGAAATCCTTTTTCCCGTGCAGCGCTCTTGCCAGGCACAGCAGGAGCAAAATCATGACCAGCCAATACCACCAGTAAAACTGATAAGCCCCCAGCTTCTCCACCTCCTCCGGCGGCACCCCCACGATCTCCTCTATTTTATAGCCGATCTTCCCCCAGGGCGTCCACTCCAGCGCCCGCACGGCGGCTCCTTTCGCCAGGACATAATTTCCCAGGGGCACAAAAGTCGTTACCGCCAAATCCAGCATAGCGTTGCCCACTATGCTCTGCAGAATCTCATGCAGCAGGAGCATGGCGCTCCAGAAGCAGAAGATATTCAGACACTGCTTTACACAAATGTCCCCGAACTCCTCCGACAGGATAAAAGCATGCTCCGACTCCACGGGCATCTTCCGCCTGATGAAGAGCAGCAGTCCCGCGAAGGCAAGCAGGCACAGCAGTGCGAATCCTGTTCTCACAGCTGTTTTCATGTAAAAAAATTCATCCCTGTCCCGGTATCTGATCAGGACAGGATACCGGGAGCTCTGGGTCTGTCCGCCGCTGGTGGCCGCCAGCAGCAGAAAGGGGAACAAAACCAGAATGATATGATAGTTGTTGAATACCCACACCATGAATTCCCCCTGGCAGCCTGCCGGGTATTTCCACAAAAAGTCCGCTGCCATCACATGTCCCACCACCAGGGCGCAGAGCAGCCAGAAAAGCAGCCCCCTCGCCAGACGGCATTCCCTGATCTCCACTCTAAGCTTTGCCAGCATGACAATCCCCCCCTATGAACAAAAGACAGCCTGTCGTAAACAGCGCCAGCTCATACAGGGGAATCCCCCAGCCTCCCAGCGCAGGATTGCTGTAGGCTGCCGGGTCTATCAGCTTAAACGCCTCCCAGGCCCTGGGGGCGGCCACCCCTGTGAACACACAGTAGCAGACCGGTATCAGCAGCGCCAGATATCTATTTCGGACAACCGCGCTCAGGCCCAGCCCCCATACCGCGAATGCCGCCCCCAGCACGCCTGCGTTCACGGCATACATCATACCGTACAGAAACGGGAATCTCCCGGCTAATTCCGGCAGGAAGCGGATGGGATTCTCCACCTTTCCCGAGCCCAGTATGAATTTGCAGAAAAGCAGCCACCCTGCCATAGGTAGGAACAGAGACAGGGAACCGCTGCAGGCCACCGCGGCGATCTTCGCCCTCCGATATTCCCCTCTGGAAGCCTTCAGCACCATCAGCCCCTGAAAGCCGCTGTCCCTCTCCCTCCGGTAGGACAGCACAAAGGGGAACATGACCGTAACAGGCCAGAGGATTGTCAGCGGCGTAGACCGCAGACTGTCCAAAAACTTGCTCAGATAAGGTCCGCTGTCACTGAAGATCCTGCCTCCCGTCTGATCCAGACGCCCTTCCAGCATCATGAAAAGACCGAATGCCGTTGTGGCGGCAAAGGCCCAGGAGCCCAGCGCCCTCTTTATTTCCGTTTTTACCATAATGCATGCCCTCCCCTGCACCGCTCTTCTTCGTGGATTCCACTGTCTGATATATCTGATTAACGGGCGTTTCGTTACAGATTTCATTTCTCAATTCCATTTTCTGACGGGAGCAGAATTTCAAGCGCAAAATCGCCATCGTCATATTTCGGGCGGTATGGAGGCGCAGGGAAAGCCAGAAAGACCAGCCGGGCAGTCGGCTGGTCTCTCCGTCATCACATCCCTCACTCTTCCATGGAACAGTTTGCCGCCGCTCCCCGGCGGCTGCAGTAAATCTGTATCGCCTTGTCCGCAAATCCCGCAGTCCCTTTGCCGCCTGCCCCATCGATATTCTCCGTAAAATCTCCGCCGGCGGCGTACATCCTCCCAAGCCCGGAAAGGATATCCTCCGTACACTTGTAATAGTGCTCCGTGATAAATGCCTGCAGTTTCCCCGCAAGGGCCTGGGCCTCCCCGGATGCCGGATCCGTGTCCTTTATCCTGCCGAACTCTGCGAATATCCGCATCATCTGTGCGCCCAAATCCCTCTCCTCCTCGGAAGTCCTGTCTTTTGCTTTCTCTTTGAACTCTTTATATGCGGCGGTGTCTCCCCAGGACGCTTTGGCCTGTGCCGCATATTCCTCCATCCTGCTGGTGTCAAATGCTGAAAAATCCATGGTATTTCCTCCTGTCTCCTTTATTCCACGGGCCAGCTCGATCAGGTTCTCCAGATGCTCCTTCTTCAATGTCAGCAGGGCTATCTGCTGCTCCAGCGCCCTGTCCCTGTCATAATCCGGGCTCTCCATGATCTTCCTGATTTCCTTCAGCGGAAATTCCAGTTCCCGGAACAGCAGAATCTGCTGCAGGCGCTCCAAATCTGTATCGTCATACAGACGGTATCCCGCATCGGTGTATCCTGCCGGACGCAGAAGCCCGATTTTGTCATAATACTGCAGAGTGCGTATACTCACTCCGGCCAACCCGCTCACTTCATGTACTGTCCTCATCGGCTTTTCCTCCCGTGTGATATCACTATAAACTATAACGCTGCGTCATAGTCAACCCCTTTTTTATAAATTTATGCAGAAAGCTTTGTCCGGGGATTTTCTATTGCTTTTCTCTCCTAAAAAATGTATACTTAAGCCAAATCAGAAATCAGAGGTGAATCTTATGAGCAGAAAAAGAGCAGTGGTGTCCCTGGGGCACGACGCGTTAGGTTATACCACAGGGGCCCAGCGGGACGCGGTGCAGGTGACGGCCCGGGCGCTGGCGGATCTGGTGGAGGAGGATTACCAGCTGACCATCACCCACAGCAACGGCCCCCAGGTCAGCATGATCCACAAGGCCATGACGGAGCTGCGCCGGGTCTACACCGACTACACCCCCGCTCCCATGTGCGTGTGCTCCGCCATGAGCCAGGGCTATGTAGGATACGATATCCAGAACGCCCTGCGCAGCGAGCTGCTGGGCAGGGGCATCTCCAGGCCGGTCAGCACTATCCTGACCCAGGTCACCGTAGACCCCTATGACGAGGCCTTCTACGAGCCCACCAAGGTCATCGGCCGCTTCATGTCAAAGGAAGATGCCGAGACCGAAATCAAGAAAGGCAATTACGTCAAAGAATATCCCGGAAAGGGCTACAGACGCGTAGTCGCGGCTCCCCAGCCCATCGACATCGTGGAAATCGAGGCCATCCGCGCCCTGGCAGCGGCGGACCAGGTCGTCATCGCCTGCGGCGGCGGTGGGATTCCCGTCATCGAACAGCAGCATATCCTGAAAGGCGCTTCTGCCGTCATCGAGAAGGACGCCATCGCCGGGAAGCTGGCGGCGGACTTAGGCTGCGACGAGCTGATCATCTTCACCGGCGTGGACTGCGTGTACCGTGACTTCGGCACCGACGGGCAGGCCCCTGTGGCGGCTATGGCCGTGGCCGAAGCGAAAGAGATGATTTCCCAGGGACAGTTCGAGGCGGGCACCATGCTGCCGAAGATCGAAGCCGCTGTCAGCTATCTGGAGAAGGTGGGGACGGGAAAAGTGCTGATAACTTCTCTGGGCAGGGCAAAGGACGCCGTCAGGGGCAAGGCAGGAACTGTGATCACGGCGTAGCGCTTTCCATGCACCGCTTCGGCAGCGCGGTTCCACTGCGCAGGCCTGGGCGGAAAACAGCCCCTCCGGCAGGACGGCCCATGTCCGGAGGGGCTGTTCGTTTTGCTGTCTTCTCTGTCTTCTGCCAGGCGATTTCCCTGCATGTCCACGGATCGCCATCGGATGATTCCCCCTGATTTCAGCCATGTCAAAGAATTTTGACATGGAAAAACCGGTCCTGTCAAAGATGTTTGATAGACATCCGGCCCTCAATACATGATAATGGCATCGAAAGGAGCAATCGGAATATGGAAATAGGGAAAAAGCTTAAAAGCGCACGGGTACAGTCCGGGATGACGCAGGAGAACGTGGCGGAACGGATCAATGTATCGAGACAGACAATATCAAATTGGGAAAATGGTGTAACAGATATTGACTTAGAATCTTTGTCCTTAATTGCCAAAACCTTTAATTTATCAATAGACTATATTTTAGGAAAAACAGATATGCCTGTTGACTTATCAACATTGAACTTCACGGATAATGTAAAACTTATTAATCTAAACAAACAACAATTCAATCAAATACCTGTTTTAGGCTCTATTGCCGCAGGAACACCACTTGAGGCTATTGCTGACCACGATTATGATGATTGTATAGTTGCCGACACAACTGATTTTGGAGAAGGTGTATATTTTGGATTAAAAATAAGTGGAGATAGTATGTCCCCACGAATAATAGAAGATGATGTTGCAGTTATAAAAGTATGTGATTGGGTAAACTCTGGAGATATTGCAGCAATTAAAGTTAATGGAAATGCTGCTACTCTAAAAATAGTTAAATTCGAACAAAATGGAATGTGGTTAATAGGAATAAACCCAAACTTTCAACCAATCTACTACACTGCTAAAGAATGCGAAGAATTACCCGTAACAGTTATTGGAAAACTAGTGCAAGTAATACAAAAATATTAAAAATACCCAAAAGAAAATATTTATATTAAAATTATGGAGGATAAAAATATGGGAAAAATTTATAATGAAATGTTTGAAATCAAAAAACAATGTGATGAAAAAATGACGCAACTGATGGAAGAAATGATGGCACAATTACAAACAATTGATACAACGAAAGCATATAATGAATTTGATTTATATTGTAATAACCTTATAAACAATGAACCTATTGTACACGACCAACTTGATATTTTTGCACTTGGATATGCCTATAATTGGGTAAAGCCACAAGATTATCGCTCTAAAGTTATTTATTATTTCGAAAAATATTTAAGTGATACAATCAAAGGTGGTAATATATATTTAGATTATATCTACAATAGTTTAGGCGAAGCATATGAAAAAGAATTTGAATTTGAAAAAGCAATCAAATACTATGATTTACAAAACAAAGAAAAATTAAAAGATTTTACTGCCCCACCTAAAGTACGTTATAAAAAAGTATGTGGTAAAAAAATCAAGTATTTATACTACAAGTCAAATTTGGGCGAAATAGATGTAGTTTTCCCTTTCTTTCAATGGTTTAATCTATATTTAAAAATAGGAACAGATTTTGCCATTAATTATTTGGAAAGTTTAAAAACGCATCCATATTTTGAAGAAGATAGTGATTTCAAAAATCAATGGGAACATTGCTGGGTTGATGCATACGAAAAAAAACTACGTGGATATGTTTATAAACCACAAACTAAAATTGACCAAGCAAAATTTTTAGAAGTTGCAAAAAGAAATGGTTGGAGATAATTTACAATACTGCCGAGTTATTGGCAAGGTGCTGAGTTTGGTGTTGAGGCAGGAGAATTAATGAATTAGATGAAATAGCAACGACCGAGGAAATTTCGGTAGTTCAAAAAGAGGGCAACAGAAAAGTATAAATCAATTTAAGGAGGAAATCATGCCAAGTTACAATCAAAGAGAAAGTGGGCTTTGGAATGTTAGATTTAGAGTTATAGAAGATGGCAAAGTTGTTAACAAACGATTATCGGGCTATAAAACTCGTAAAGCTGCACAAAAAGCTTATGTTGAATTTATGGCAAACTACACTCCTACTACAATAAGTAACAATATTGAATTAGACGAACTTAAGTTTAATGATTTATACAACTATTATATGGTATATGCCAAAAATAGAGTTAAAGAAAGCACTCTATATGACATAAAAAATGTTTATTATAAGCATATTGAGCCTTACTTAGGCAGCAAATTTGTCACAGAAATCACAAAAATAGACATATTTAATTGGCAAGCAAATTTGGATAATCAAGGATACTCTTACAAATACAAATCAAAAATACGTGGATATGTAAGTGTAATGCTTGAATATGCCGTCAAGTACTTTGACTTACCTACAAATGTTGTTAAGCAAGTTGATAACTTTAAAAATAACACTGTTAAACAAGAAATGCAAGTTTGGAGCTTTGAAGATTTTAAAAAGTTCATTAACCTTGTAGACGAGCAAATCTACAAAGCCTTATTCCTAACACTTTATTTTACAGGTTGCAGAAAAGGCGAAGCACTAGCTTTAACTTGGAACGACATAGACTTTGACTCAAGTACTTTAAATATAAATAAGTCCTTAACTAGAAAAAGTGTGGATACAGCTTACGCCATAACCACACCAAAAAATAATTCTAGTATAAGAAAAATACTTGTTCCTAATATATTAATAGATACGTTAAAAAATATTAAAAAATCTAACACGAAAAAAGATACACTTATATTTAGTGACAACAACGGATACCCTTTAGCAGAAAATACAATAACTAGAAAGTTTAAGCACTACACTACCCTTGCCGGGATAAAGCAAATTAGAATACATGACTTAAGGCACTCTCATGCATCGCTTCTTATAAGTCAAGGCGAAAGTATTGTTATGGTGGCTAAACGACTAGGTCATTCAAACATTGAACAAACCCTAAATACATATAGTCACTTAATGCCAAATGAAGAGTTAAAGTTGATATCAAAACTCAATTCTTTACAATAAATTTGGGTACACTAGTGGGTACAAAAATTTTGAAAAATTTTTTTTAGGATGTAAAAAGGGCTTAAAAAGCAGGAAAAATACTAGTTTTTCGAACAAAATAGTATGTTTTTAAGTGGTTATCCTGCTATTTGAAATTCCCTAACTCTCCGCCACCTAAAACCTAAATCGAACATCTCGTTTGGTTTAGGTTATTTTTATGCTAAGGAGAAATGTCTATGTACAAACACAAATTAACTAAATGTCCATTTTGCGGAAGCAAATTAATTCATAGTGATGAAATAGGAGAAAATAAAGAACTTAAGGATAAAATTAATACTCGTAGTGAAGAACACATTGTACCTAAATCATTAGGTAATGATGATTTAGTTTTACAAAAAGGTATTATTTGTGATAATTGCAATCACTATTTTTCAACAAATGTTGAAAAATTATTCCTTGAAATTGAAACTATTAAATTATTGCGTTCTTATCACTTAGTGCCAAGCAGGAAAAATAAAGTTCCACCATTAGATGTTTTATTTTGTGGCGATAATGCTATATTAAAATATGATAAAAATCTTAATACTATGATTATGGAAATTGACCCTT
>OFHM01002491.1_pt1 | contig 10426 bp, 7 predicted proteins | sample 1521311 | NCBI WGS metagenome assembly OFHM01 (sample SAMEA3504083, study PRJEB24116) | mouse gut metagenome | biome: mouse gut; feature: mouse-associated habitat; material: faeces | place: Denmark | collected 2011 | reverse complement strand
GTGGAGAACCGGAAGCTGCGGCATCAGATGGAGAGAAAGTATATGGAGGGGCTGGAGATCAGGGAGGAGCCCGGCGTATAAGATACTTGCCTGAAACGCTTATTTTTAACCATAGGTTAAAAGGGGGTTTCCTGAGAATATCTGTACATGTGAAAAAAAGATCAATATAATGGAGAAACAGAACGAAGGAAACCTCCGGAAATATTATGATACGGGAGGAAACACCGGAAAACATTGTGAAAGGGAATGAAACACATCGAAACACATAGAGAGACATAGGGAGACATAGAAACACATAAAGACACAAATCAAAGAGCGGCATAAGACAAATAACGGATGAAATAGGTACATGATAAAAGGGTGGCGACAACCAAGAAGTCATGTAAGGGAAAAGGACGGAAAATGAATATTTATATCGGAGCAAACATTAAGAGGCTGCGTTCGGAAAGACAGATTACACAGGAGCGGCTGTCGGCGGCCATGGGCGTTTCCATATGATAACCAAGATGGATCCTCTAACACACCCTTCCCCACTACCCGTAATTCAGAATTCCTCAAAACATGTTGTGGGAGAGAGGGGAGACTCTGCCGGACATTTCCCTTCTGCCCCTGCTTGCCGATTATTTTGCCGTGTCCATAGATGAGCTGATGGGCTATGATGCCGCCCGGAATGAAGAAGAGATCAGACGCTTCATAGAGGAGCACAGCAGGCTTTTTCGGGCGGGAAGGAAGGAGGAGTATGCCCGCTTGTCCCAGAAGGTCTATGGGGAGTACCCAAATGACTATAGGGTGATGAATTATTATATGTGGGACAAGGCGGGAGGCTATACGGACAACGCCCCTGAGATACTTTTGGCCAACAAGGAGGAGCTGCTGTTTCTCTGCCAGAGAACCTTGGAGGGCTGCAACAATGTTTTCCTGCGGATGGATGCAGTCAACATGGAGGGCAAGATTCTCCATGCGGAGGGAAAGACAGAGGAAGCCTTGGAACTGTATCAAAAAGAGATTCCCAATTGGTATCTGACCTGCGGGCAGAAGACGGAACAGCTTTTTGCCAAGGGGTCGCCGGAGCATGTTCGGCAGCTGCGGTTTAATATGCTGGAGCTGGGCGCCTTTGTGATGAATAAGAAATGCAATGAAATATGGTTCTGCCGGAGACTTTCCTTAAAGGAGAAGGAGAAGGCGGCCCTTGAGGTCTGCGCCGGGCTGGAAGCCCTGCAGGGAACGGATTTTTTTAGTGAAACGGACTATTATCTAAGGGGCTTTGCGGAAGGGATGGCGAGGAAGCTGCAAAATGCGGGAGGGGATCCTCATGTGATAGAACGGCTTCGCAAAATGGGAGAGGACGCCGCAGCGCGATTTGCGAACCATGGGGAAAAGGATCCTGTGGCAAAGGAAATACTGCGCTATGATTTTCTGGATTTCCCTTAAGGTGACAGCCGGACGCCGCAGGATGGATTTTTACCGTTTTAGGCTGATCCAAGGGTGGCCTTGGGCCGATTGGCCCGGATAATACGAATCCATAGGGGAGGGAATGCCGTGTCAGGCTGACGCTGTCCCATGAAGAAACCAGAGGGGAGACCAATGCAAAGATGAGAGCGAATCAGACAGCACTTCAAAAAGAGGGAACAAAGATGCTTCGGAAAAAGGTGGCGGCCATTGGGGCCATGTCCTTTTTTCTGTCACTGCTGATTCAGGCCGTTTCCTTAATTCCGGTGATGATGATGCCGACGGTGATTGACGTATACATTCCGGCAGGGGAGAGCGGCAAGGTGGTTTTGGGCATACTTGCCTTCTGCGGGGTTCCGGTACTGGTGACATTCGGCTATAACTGGTATCAGTATTATTTGGCGCTTCAGAGCCGCAGGCTTATAGCATGGGTAAATTTGGAGTGCTTTGACAAGCTGATTCATCAGCCCATGGCTTTTTTCGACGAGAACCATTCTGCGGAACTGGCAAAGAAAGCCTCCGCCGATGTGGTGGGATACATCGCGGTGTGGACCATAGATCTGCCCAAGCTTTTGTCCAATGCTGTCAGCGGCATATTGGTGTTCGTTCTTCTGTGCAGGATCCATATTCTGCTTGCCCTATTCCAGCTGCTGTATATTCCGGTGAGCATGGTGCTGATGAAGCAGGCGGGAAACAGATTGCAGCAGCTGATTTCCAGAGTGGTGGAATACAATGCGGGATATCAGAAACAGATGCAGGAGGCGTTTGGCTCCATACGACTGGTGAAGGCTCAGGTGATGGAGGAGCAGGAAGGCCGGAAAGTGGAGGAGCTTCAGAACGGAGTGCTGAAAATCTGGGGCAAGGTGGCGTTTTTTGACAATTTCATCGGCGGTATATCCCATACTCTCATGCCGGGATTTTTCTATGGAGCAACCTTTATCATGGCAGCCCTGCTGGCGGCCATGCAGGTTTTTTCCATTGGCCGTATGACGGCGGCGGTGAGCTATGCCGCCAAGATACATGATATTTTTACTGATCTGATCTCCGTTTATAAGGGATATAAGAAGGCAAAGGGAGAGGTTGCTGCCATACAAGGGTATCTGGAGCTGGAGGACGAGCGGGACAGGGAAGGCCAGGGCAGATGGCGTTTTGAACAGGAAATCCTCTTCGAGGACGTGTCTTTCCGGTATCCCCATACCCAGAAGGACATCCTGAAGCACAAGAGCCTGAAGATAAGGCAAGGGGACTGGGTGGGCATCACAGGCGCCAGCGGCATCGGAAAGAGCACAATCCTGGAACTGCTGCTGCGGTTTTACGATGTGGACGAGGGCTGCATCCGAGTGGACGGGCAGCCGTTGGGAGACATCAGTCTCTATGACCTGCGCAGGTCTGTGTCCTATGTGCCCCAGGAGCCTGTGCTGCGGCAGGGGACGATTCGGGACAATCTGCTGCTGGTGAAGCCGGATGCCACACAGGCGCAGCTGATTGACGCGGCGGAAAGAACCGGAATCCTGAGGGAAATCCAGGGTGGGCTTGACCGGGAAATCGGGGAACAGGGCATGGCGCTGTCCGGCGGGGAACGGCAGCGAATCGCCATAGCCAGGTGCCTGCTGGAAGACACAAAAGTAATCCTTCTGGACGAAGCCACCAGCCAGATGGACAAAGCCACCCAGGATGCCATGGCGGAACTGCTGCACCGGGAGCAGAAGGCCAGAGGGGCTACTGTAATCAGCGTGGCCCATCGGCTGGAATTTAACCGTTTTGCGGACGAAACAATCAGGATGGAGTGAGGGCGCTGGGGGGATGATGGGTGATAGTCGGTGAGGGGCGGCAATCTGTCCTTGACAACCTATGGTTCATCCGCTATTCTGGCTATAAAGGATTTCAACCCGAGACTAAGGAAGTATCTACAAATAACTGCTGCAAGTTTATAGCCGTTTTCGTTTATTTCTGGGCTTTCTCCTAAACAAGTTGCATCAGTTATTTTCCGACAATTCCTAAAGGGTATCTGGAAAAGCGGGGGAACCGCCCAAAACGGTTTCTGGAAAGCAGCGTGATAAGCGGTTCGGAGATTCCGAGAGGATATTATATATTGGGGGAGAAAGGAAAGCAAGAATGATACAGGAAATGACTTTCAGAAAAGAGGACGGAAGGAACATACAGGGGCGGCTGTACTGGCCGGAGGAAAAGGAAGGGAAGCTGCCGTTGGTTATTTTCAGCCATGGTTTCGGCGGAAATTACCGGGAGCTTGTGCACCATGGGGACGGGTTCGCCGAGGCCGGCATGGGCTGTCTGTTCTTCGATTTCTGCGGAGGCGGCAGGGAGAGCCGCAGCGACGGCACCATGGAGGAGATGACCGTGGAATCCGAGTGCGGGGATCTGGAGACTGTCCTTGAGGCGGCGAAACGGCTGGACTGCGTTGACCCGCAGCGGATTTTTCTGCAGGGCGAGAGCATGGGAGGGCTGGTGTCGGCGCTGGTGGCTGCCCGCCGCCCTCAGGACATCAGTGGCCTGATTCTCTGGTATCCGGCTTTTTCGATTCCGGAGGACGCCCAGAGACGGTACATGGCCGGAGAAAATCAGGTCTTCGGCATTGTCTTGGGGAAAGCGTTCGATGAACAGGCCAGGAAAATCGATGTGTACGGAAGCATAGCGGCATATCCGGGGCCCGTGCTGCTGATTCATGGCACAGAGGATTCCGTCGTGCCTCTCAGCTGTTCCGAGAGGGCGCTGTCCTACTGCAGCGACGGGCAGCTCATAAAGATGGAAGGCGCGGGGCATGGTTATGAAGGGACCCAATGCGCTGCCGCCAGAGAGCATTCCATTGCCTTTGTAAAAACGTGCTGTGGCTGAAGTCAGTCTCTGGGATTGCTATGGCTACGGGTGAAGCCGGCTGCGGAATGCCCGAAAGCACGAACGGAATGGAGAGAAGCGCGATGATACATATAGCGATTTGCGATGATGAGCGGGACTTCGTGGCTTATCTGACAGGATTGCTGGAGAGGTACGCCGCCGAGACAGGCGAGGAAATCAGGATCACCGCTTGCTACGACGGTCTGGAACTGACAGAAAAATATGACACCACAATCGATCTGGTTTTCCTGGACATCCAGATGGAGCGGATGGACGGCCTGCAGGCCGCGGAGCGGATCCGGCAGATGGACGAGGGCGTGGGCATCATCTTCCTGACCACCCTGGTGCAGTACGGCCTGGAGGGATACAGATACCAGGCCGTGAACTATATCATTAAACCGATGAAATATATCCGATTAAAAGAAGAAATGAACCAGTGGCTGAAAAGGCGCAGAAAAGAGGAAAGCCCGTCCCTGGTAATCGCCAACGACAGCGGCAGATACAAAGTCTTCCTGAAATCCCTTCGGTACGTGGAGACTTACAACCGCAATCTTCTGCTGCACACGGAAGGGGAGAAAATCGTCTGCTATAAAAATATGAAGGAGATGGAGCGGGAGCTGAAGGAGAAAGGCTTCGCACGCTGTCACACCAGCTACCTGGTGAATCTGAACTACATAAAAGGCATCAAAAAGCTGGAACTGGAACTGATCACGGGAGAAATCCTCCCCATCAGCCAGCCCAGGCGGAAGGAGTTCACGGAGCGGCTGACAGAATACTGGGGGGATTTGCTATGATACGGTTTTTTGACATTCTGTCTCTGGGGCTGGAATGGGGCTATGTGTTCGTCTTTTTCCGGATGCTGCAGACCTTTCTGCCGCTGCGCCGGAGCATGGCCATGCGCGTCCTGGCCTTTTTTGCCAATAGCCTCCTGGCGGTGGTAATCATCTATTCCAATGACCTGGCGAACTTGCTGGGGGCGCTGCTGGGCTTCGTGGCCTATGTGGCGGTGTTCCACAGAGGCTCATGGGCAGAGCGGCTGACAGCGGTGCTGGTCTTTTACCCCGCGCTGATTGCCGTGAATTACCTGATGATGGATATGGGGAGTAGGCTTTTCTTTGGGGTGACGGACGCTTCCGGCAAAGAAATCGCTCTGTGGACGAAAGAGGAGCAGCTTGCCAGCACGGCCATCCATGTCGCGACGATGCTGCTGCGGCTGCTGTTCTGGCTTGGCGCATGGCATTTCCTCCGGAAGTATCTGCGCCGGATCGCATCCGGCCTGACCGCCAAGATGTGGATGGTGGTGGACATCCTGATGCTGTCGCCCTTCGTGGCGATTTTCACGATCATCTATTTCATGCCGGAGGATCCTGTGATTGTCTATCCCATCTGCGGGGCCTCCATCTTCTCCAGCTTCGGGTGCATCTATCTGGCGGCGTACATCTGTAATTCCGTACAGACGGCCTACCGTGCCCAGGAGCTGGAGATGAAGCAGTCCTATTACAGAGACCGGACGGGCGATGAGGAGCGGGTGCGGGGCATCTACCACGACCTGAAGAACCATCTGCTGGTGCTGCAGGCCCGGACGGAGGACGGACAGGAGCTGCGCAGATCCGTCCAGGGGCTGCAGGAGCAGATCGGCGCCTATGAGGACTATTACCACACGGGCAACGAATTCCTGGACATCATCCTGCGGGACAAGGCGGGCAAGGCCCAGGAGCGGAAGATCGCCTTCAGCGCCATGCTCTCCATGGAGGACAGCGCCTTTTTGGATCCCCTGGACATCAGCACGATCTTCGGCAATGCCCTGGACAATGCCATCGAGGCCAGCGAGAAGCTCCCCGAGGAACGGCGGGCCATCGTCGCCAAGGCGGGCCGCATCCGGGACATTTTGGTGGTGAGCGTGGAGAACAATGCCCTGCCGGAGGCTGCGTCCTCGCTGAAGACTACCAAGCGGGACGAGAGAGCCCACGGCTTCGGCCTCCCCAATATCCGAAAGGCTGTGGAGCGCTACGGGGGCCAGTGCAGCGTCAGGGCACAGGAAGGGCAGTTCCTGCTGAAGATCATGATTCCTGTGCCCTGACAGCCCCGCCTGTCTGTCCTTTTCATCGAATCGGATTCCCCCGGTATCTCTTGACAGGCGGCTGTTTCGATGGCATAGTTTTATTATAAGGGAAAACCGAGAGGAATTTATGTCAGCCGGGTTATGCAAGACGAGGCAGTAATCTGCGCGCCCATCGTCTGGCTCAGAGGGCAGCGTGCATAGAAAAGACAGGGGTAAGGGGGAGCGGAAATGGGCAGGACATTCAATGTGACCGGAACCTGCAGACCGGACAGGCATTACATGGTGGATCTGAGAGACAGGGTCACGAAAATCCGGAAAATGGTGGATGCCGGACAGTATTTTTCCATCAACAGGGCAAGGCAGTTTGGGAAGACTACCACGCTGCGCGCTTTGGCAGACGGATTACAAGATGATTATGTAGTCATCAGGCTGGATTTTCAGACAATAGGGTCAGATGAATTTGCCAGTGGGGCTTCCTTTGTGAGGGCACTGGCGCGGGAGTTCGGAAAAAGAATCCGATACAGGAAAGATGTTCCGGATAGCATAAAAGAAGAGATGAATCGATTGGCGGATTCCGCTTTTGAAAGTACCCGAATGGCGGATTTATTCGATTGCTTTACGGATTGGTGCGCCCAGTCGGCCAAGCGGGTGGTTCTGATGATAGACGAGGTGGACACGGCCACGAACAACCAGGTCTTCCTGGATTTCCTGGCGCAGCTGCGGGCGCATTACCTGGAGCGGGACGAAATCCCCACCTTTCAGTCCGTGATCCTTGCAGGGGTTTATGATGTACGCAACCTGAAACGCAAAATCCGTCAGGATGAGGAGCATAAAACCAATAGCCCTTGGAACATTGCGGCGGACTTCCGGGTGGATATGAGCTTTTCCGTGAGCGATATAGCGGGGATGCTTGAAAGCTATGAAGCGGACTGGCATACCGGCATGGATATCCGGGAGATATCCCAGATGATTTATGACTATACATCCGGATACCCGTATCTGGTGTCGCGTCTCTGCATGTTCATGGACGAGGGGGTCGGGATGTCCCCTGACAAGACCCAGGCATGGACGAAATCGGGCTTCATGGACGCGCTGAAGATCCTGCTGGAAGAAAAGAATCTGCTGTATGAATCCCTGGCGAATAAGCTGGAGGATTATCCGGAATTAAAGACGGTTCTGTACGAGCTCCTGTTTACCGGCAGGCCCATTCCTTACACAGCTCTGAACCAGGCCATTGAAGTGGCAGAGATGTTCGGCTTTCTCAAGAATGTGGAGGGGAAGGCAGTCATCTCCAACCGGATTTTTGAGACAGTGCTCTATAATCTGTTCCTGTCAGAGGAATATGTGGGCAGCAGGATGTACGATGCCGGACTGCTGGATAAGAACCAGTTTGTCGTGAACGGACATCTGAACGTCAGACGGGTGCTTGAGCGGTTCGTGGAAAGCTTTGACGCGCTGTACGGGGATGCGGACGAGACCTTTCTGGAGGAAGCCGGGAGACGTTACTTCATGCTGTTCCTGAAGCCGATCATCAATGGAGTGGGGAACTGCTATGTGGAGGCCCGGACCCGCAACCGGGAAAGAATGGATTTGGTGATTGATTACCGGGGAGAGCAGTTCGTGGTAGAGCTGAAGATCTGGCGGGGAAATGCCTATCACGAGAGAGGCGAGCAGCAGCTGTCGGCCTATCTGGATCACTTTCATCTGAAAAAAGGATACATGCTCAGCTTCTGCTTTAACAAGAAGAAGGAAGTGGGCGTAAAGGAGATTGTCCTGGGAGACAGGCTGCTGGTGGAAGCGCTGGTGTAGACGGCAGGGAGTAATCTGGCGGCCACAGGAGAACTTTTCCGCGATTCTTTCGTCTATGCAGATAAGCATATTTCGTCTGCAGTATAAGAGATGTGCAGAGAAAGGAGACGAAGGAAGCATGAAGAAAAGAGGATTGGCTCTGATGGGATGCCTGGCGGTAATAGCGGCGGCAATTGGCGGCTGCGGACAGGGGGAAGGAGCTGCAGCAGGAAATGGCAGTGGTGCAGAGACTGCGCCGGAAAAAGCGGGAGAGAGCAGTGGCGAGGACAGCATGCCGGACGAGGACAGCACAAAAGGCGGCAGCAGCGTGAAAGAAGTGGACAGCACAAAAGACGGAGGCAGCGGGAAAAGCGCAGGAAATGAATCCACCACCGCCCAGAGCAGTGGCGAAGCGCCGGACAAAACGCCGCAGGAAACGAAAAACAAGGGAAGCGATGGAGAAAACATGGCAGAATCTCCCGGAGCCGCAGGGACTACGGTGACCCAGGGCGGCCCCTTCGGCGCGATTTCCCTGACCGTGCCGGAAGGGTGGAAGTATGAGCTCTGCCCCATGGACAGCGACAGCCTGCTCATCGGCGACTACGGGATCTGCTTTTCCCCGGAGGACGCGGAGTTTGGATTTGTAGAGGTGGCCTACATACGGTCTTTCGGCGTGTGCGGCACAGGGCTTTCCCAGGAGGAAGTGACAGTGGCAGGCCATCCGGCCTGGAAAGGCACCTACGACGGCCACGCGTACTGGGATTTCATCGGCTTCAAAGAGCCCATGAGGGATGTGGTGGCTCAGACCTGCTCGGTGGAGGGATGGTGGGAGGGAAATGAGGATGCCGTGATGGAGATTCTGGAGACTTTCACCTTTGACCCGGATGAGCGGGAGGGCGGCGCCTATATCTATCAGAATGAATCGGAAAATGAAAGGATAGGCCTGCATCTTTTCCTGGAGGGAATCTCTTCCACAGGAGCCGTGCTCTGCTACAGCCAGTATGATAAGGATGCCCCCACCGGGCAGCTGCAGGACGGGGACGATTTTGCCATCGAGGTGAAAAAGGATGGCGAATGGGAGGAAGCGCCCATTGCGGTGGAGGGGGACTATGGATTTAATGCCATTGCATATACGATTTTCCCGGACGACACCACAAGGCGGGAGTTGAACTGGGAATGGCTGTACGGGGAGCTGGCGCCGGGGGAGTACCGGATCCGGAAAGGCGTCACGGACTTCCGGGGGACGGGAGATTACGATAATTATGTGCTTTATGCGCATTTCATTCTGAACTGAGCGCTTCGGATGCCTGACAGCGGCATCCCGGATGCCTATGCCTGGGCCCGCAGTGAGAAGTCTGCCGCCAACGCAGAGGAGCCGCCCTGTGGTGTAAACGAAAAAAAGATAAGAAATGATAGACCGAGCCGAAATAAGTACATCTGCCGCAATTGCGCGGCGGGCCTGGATGGTATACAATAAAAAGGGGATTTTTGAAATCCGCCGTACTTTCAGAGCGCAACCGGAAAGTGCCGGCTGCATTGGTGAAAGCTCTTCTTCATTGCATCCCGACTCACGAGCGAAAGCTGCAGGGGACTTCGCGGCAGATTTCGTCGCTTGTGAGTATGAATTCCAAATAAAGAGATACCCAGGAAAGGAGCAGAAAATGGGACACGACACATTTGACATCAAACAGTACGCCCGGACGGCCAGGGCCGTGGCGGCGGAAGGGACTGTCATGCTGCGCAACGAGGGCGGCGTGCTTCCCCTGAGCGAGGGAGAGCGGATCGCCCTGTTCGGCAGAGGGCAGTTCAACTATTATAAGAGCGGCACAGGCTCCGGCGGCATGGTGAACACCAGCTATGTGACAGGCATCCGGGAGGCGCTGGAAGGGAGCAGCTTCGTGCTGAACGAGAAGCTTGCCGCCGCCTACCGGGAATGGCTGAAGGAGAACCCTTTTGACGCAGGCGCGGGCTGGGCGGGAGAGCCCTGGTTCCAGAAAGAGATGCCCCTCACCGGGGAGCTGGTGCAGGAAGCGGCCGAGGAATCCGACACGGCTGTCATAATTATCGCCAGGACCGCCGGGGAGGATCAGGACAACAAGGCGGAGGCGGGCAGCTACCTGCTGACGGCGGACGAGGAGGACATGCTGCGCCTGGTCTGCGGGGCCTTCCGGCGCACGGTGGTGCTCCTGAACGTAGGCAATATCATAGACATGAAATGGGTGGAGCGCTACCGGCCTTCGGCTGTGCTGTATGTATGGCAGGGCGGCCCGGAGG
>OFHM01002486.1_pt1 | contig 10445 bp, 10 predicted proteins | sample 1521311 | NCBI WGS metagenome assembly OFHM01 (sample SAMEA3504083, study PRJEB24116) | mouse gut metagenome | biome: mouse gut; feature: mouse-associated habitat; material: faeces | place: Denmark | collected 2011 | reverse complement strand
TTCTATTATAAAAATATCCAAAATCTTTATAAATATTTTTTTGATATTCTATCTGTATTCTATCATTTGCTCTCCGATCAACTTCTTTTACAGGCGTTTGTTCATTTGTTGCTTTTGATAATTCTTCGATCAATGATAATTTATCGCGTTCTTTATATTTACCTAAAAAAGTAATGATTTTTACGAGAATTTCTTTCCCTTCAAAATGTTCCATATAGTCTAAATCTTCTTCATATATTGATGCAACTGTGTACGCAGTCTGACCGCCATTTACGATTTGCGGATTCTTTATTATCAATTGCGCTGTATCTTTTAATGCCACCTTTGAATTAAAGTCTGTATCATCAGACAAAATTGTTATTCCATTATTGTACAAAGCGATTTCATTCGTTTTCTTATTTCTTATAGTACTTCTAATTTTGGGATTGATTGTATTATTCTTTAAGCTCAAAAAGCATCTTGGATTATATTTTAAAATTGAGTTTTTATATTTTGCTACTACTTTAGCAATTTCAAGTACAGGAACAAAAGCCACCATTATCTTACATGCTCCATATTTCGTTTCAACTGTGTAGCTAATCCTTCCATCATTATTCTCTTTATTTACCAAAGATAGCCTTATTTTTATTTCATCAGCATTATAATAACAACCTGTAACTACTGGAAAAACTAGCTCATTGTAACATTTTTCATAATCAAATATTTTCGCTGAAAATCCTCCTGTAAGTTTTTTTATTTGTGAATCTTTATATTTCTCTTTCTTCAAATTAGCTAAGATAACTACTTGATATCTATATCTGCCTATATCATCAATAGAGCTTATTTTTTGAATCATATTCTGTATTTTACTATTGTAAGATATACCATCTTCATTTTCTGTTTCACCATCAACAATCCGATCTGTATCCATCTTCAATATTTCATCCAACTCAATATTTTTATTTTCGAAATTGTTTTGATTGCGTCTATATTTTGATTGTATAAACACTATTGTCTTACTATCTCTGTCAATATAGTAGGCATCAATCCCGCCATCATTCACTTCATCTGTAATATAGCCTTCTCTTTCAAGGAAATCATTAATACCATATTTAACCTTTAAAAATAAATGTATAAAAACTCGTGATCTAGCCTGATCTACTTTTTCAATATTTTGAGGTTCAGGATAATATCTTTTGTACCCCGATGGTGCCTCCCCCATTATTTGATCCACTATATTTACCAATATATCATATTTATTCATATTTTTCTCCTTTGTTCTGTAAACGGTAGCGTCAATTTTATATATTCAAAATCGGCTCAACTCCAGTAAATTCAATGGATTCGGAGGTTATAAGCCTTTACCTCCTATTTCTTTTGCATGGTTAACCCAATTTTACTTGGAAACCCGGTCAAGACTGAGCTGAAAACCCGTTAAATTCAGCCTTAACGGAGTTTCCACAAGTAAAATATAACCGCCACAACCAAAGGAAGATATTCGCTTCTTTCATACTCTATCCCCCTGTAAACATACACTACTTTATTGACCATTTTGCATGCCGATTTTTCCCTTTAACTTCTATACTTCCATCTCTCTTTAGAATCTGCAGTAAATTTGATACTTTTTTTGATTTTTGATTTTCACTCAATACATCCGGTAATGCCTTGTCTAATATATCCATCAATTCATGCTTACTTGCTTCTCCCATAGATTCTAAGGCCTTTACTATTAACTGTTTGCAAATATTATCATCTAATCCTTTGTTTCGTATATAGTCCGCTTTTTGTCCCACAATATCTGCTACTTTAAAAGACACAAATAAATTTGGATATCTTCCCTCTATCAATCCTTGCCTTTTTAAAATCCTAAAATTTTCTTTAGATATTGTCTCTTTCTTTTGGACCTTATCTAACAAAAATACGGTTTGTATGTCTAAATCGCCATTTGAATATAAAAGCTGTGTGTAATTTTTATCTATGATTTTTCCAAATACAGTCACCTTAACCCGGTTGAGTGTTTCTAAATCATATGTTGGTAAAGGAAAACACTTATCTCTTTGAATTTGATACATCATGGGTATTCCCATAGAATTAGTATCAATCATATACAAGTTTACCATTGCATTGCACAAAAAAACATTTCGATAATAAGGCGGTTTATATCCTGGCTCCAACGCTTGTTCAATAGTTTCCGGGATAAATCCTCCTTCATTTATAAAAACAAGTTTATCCTCAAACTCTTCAATATTGATTTTTCCACGTAAACGGTAATCTTGATGAGCGATGCAATTGTTTATAATCTCCTTTATTAATTCTGGTTCATACTGTTCAACTTCATCCGGAAATAAGGTTTGCTGCCCGGCAATGTAGCGATACTTTACATTTCTAATTCGAGAATATACTTCATCTACTGCCAAAAGTAGAGGCATGTCAAAATGCTCATATGTTTTCACTGTATTGTCTGCATTGTACAGAGTCCATGTTAATCTTGGAATAAAACCGTCAAAAAAATAACTGGATTCACTTTTCCCCAAAAGAAGCAATGCTGTCCTGGTAATTTCTCCTTTAATTGTTATTCCCGCTTTATTTAACACTTCAATGTCTGATAACTTTTTTAAAATCTCCTGCGCTTTCTTACGATCCTTTTGACGTTTTGAAAAAAGTTCACGTGCTCGTTTAATCGCTTCTTCATCCAAATCTTCTATAGATGCTTCTTTTACAATCTCCTTTGACCAATCCGCTCCTATCTGACTTCTGATTAAATCAACCTTATTCATAGGCAAAGGCGATACAGATTCATGTTCTCTTGCATACGCCGCTCCTTGCCATGTCGTTGGTATTCCCCGTATTGCTGGAGGGATCTGAAATACAATAATACGACATTTATTCATAGTTAGTTCATAGATTTCCATGAATGTCAGTCGTTCATTTGTTCCATTCACTATTTCCTTCTTTAAGTTATGCAATCCTCCTTGTTTCCGAAATTCCGTTCCAACAATCTCTTTCTCATCAGATATTCCAAAGACCAACCATGCTTCTTGCAATCCTCGCAAATTAGCTTCATTACTCAAAGCAGAAAAATATTTTCCAATATCATTGAAAGAATAATTGCTCCGTGCTTCTTTAAATTCAATTACTTCGTTTTCAAAAGTAACCACTAAGTTTAAGATTTTCTCTTTTAGCTGATTGTCTGCATAAATCATAGTATTCACCGCCTTTTACTATTCTATGACTAAATTCTATGACTAATCTATGACTTTCTAGAACTAATCTATGACTATTTTATACCAGATCAAATCATTATACAACACTCCATACAAAATTAATGGAGCCTTTCAACATGAAAGACTCCGATTCTCTTCGCTCTGTATTTCCATTCTTTCTGCGGTTTCTTGTAACACCTGATCAATTTTAACCTGATTGACCTCAATAAATATTTTTGCTATGTAATTAGCGGTTTCCACCGCCGAATTTGGATTATGAAAACGAAAATGAAGCTTTGTTTTTTTAGCGATAGCGAAACCACCTCCTGCTTACTAGCTTGTCTCTTTCTCCATAACTATGAAAATTTTACCTAAAATAGTCCAATACTTTTCATTCATTTTTCAACATATAATTTGGCGTAAATTGATATTACCTATCTACCTTTCTACTATTTCAACATTTCTTTCAGATATTCCATGTTCTTTTGTGCCTGCTCCTTACGGAAATTTATCCCGGAACAGCAGACTGGCGTACACATGGCAAGCACTCTGTCATAAATTCTCTGATGCGCTCTGTCTGCCGGATTCTGCAGTTCTGATAATGTCAGGTTCGTAGTGACAATCAATGGCCTGCGGCTCCGGTAACGGCTGTCTATCACGTTATAGACCTGTTCTAAGCCGTATTCCGTTCCCCTCTCCATCCCAAAATCATCCAGTATCAGGAGTGGGAAGCTGCATAACCGCTCTATGTAAGCATTCCTCCCATTTAATGTGCCTGTCAGGTCGTTTAAAATGGCGGCAAAGTTCGTCATCCGTACCGGAATTTCCCGCTCCATCAACACATTTGCGATACATCCGGCAAGGTAAGTCTTTCCTGTGCCCACATTCCCCCAAAGGAGATACCCCCGGCTCTCTGCCCGCATTTCCTCCCAATGCTCCACATAGATGTGTGCAAATCTCATCTGTGGATTTCTTCCGTTGTCATTGTCAAATGTCCATCTCTTCATGCTGCCGTCTGTGAATCCGCTGTCCTTCAGCCGTTCCACCGTAGCTTCATGCTCCCTCTGCCGTTCTTCTGATTCCCGCTTTTCCCGTTCCTTTCTCTGGCATTCACATTCGGAAGGGTGGCGGTCACGCCCGAAAAGCATCTTTCCTTCCGGGAAATAGGCTTCTTTCGGTGTATGGCAGGCTCCGCAGTATAAAAGCCCGTCCTCCCCTGTGTAATCGTCGTTTTCCGGCTCTGTATCCATTAGAACCATCGTTCCCTTGGCATCGTCTAAAATCATAGGCTCTCGCCCTCCTTATAATCGTAATCCGGGATGCCCTGTGCGGCGTTTCCCTTCCTGTCATTGTCCGCCCATATCCGTATGGCGGCGGCATAGTTGTGGTAACTCTTCCCGGTTGCGGCAAGGTAACGGCTCATTTCCTCTATAAACCTTTGCAGCCTGCCGGGGTATTCCCTCTCCAGTTCCGATAATTCTTCTTCGGAGAGAAAAATATTATTGTATTTGCCGCAGACGGTGCATCCCCCATTCACTTCCTTTGTTTGGTTCTCTATTGTTTTGTTTATATTATAGTTGTTAGAGGCCAGTTTTCCGGCCGTCATAAGTCCGGTTTTCTGGCTGTCAGTAGTCCGGAAATCTGGACTACTGGCGGCAGCTTCACATACAGGCGGTTTGCTGTGGAGAATCCCTGCCGCCTCCGTTCCAGAAGCCCTGCCCGGTCTAATTCGTTCAACGCTTCTTTTATGGTTGACGGGCTTTTATCCAATGCATCCGCTATCGCCGTTACCGGGAATATAATATATGTCCTTCCGGATTCATCCTGCCATCCGTTCTTCTGCGATAGAGTAGTGCGGTCTAAGAGCAGTGCATACAAAAGCTTTGCTGTCTGTGTGATATCCATTTTCAGCAGGAACCGGGGATAGGGGAGATAAGGCGGTAAATGTGTATCTGCCCAGACATATCCGGTTTCCTGCCCCTCTGTTTCCACTCTATTTTTATTTTCCTGTGGTTCTCCCTGCTTTCTGAACTTCCTCCCGGAACAATTATCTGTCATGTTCAGCCTTTTTATCGGGGTACAGCTTTCCGGCGGCTACTGCGGCATGGTTCCTGATTTTCATCTCCCCTCGCTTTTCACTGGTTCTTGCAATGTTATATCCTGCGTCAGAGAGGAAGAGACGGTATCTTTCCCCTTTAAACCCGACAGGGCTGTCATTGTTCAGCACATCAAAGACGACCATGTGCCGGGTATCTTTCTGGAAGCGTTCGATCCCCGACAAATCATGCCCCTGCAGGACGGGCTGTTTTACCCGCTCCTTGGCTTCGGCAAGCCGCCGCAGGACGGAACGTTCACTCTTTTCTATGTGATGCGCTTTATTGTCTGCTATAAAACGGCTGCATTCCGGCTCCGGCAGCTTCCCCAGCTTTTCTGCGGCGTTCCTTATGATTATGTAGGTCAGTTCATCCCCGATAGCGGATAATGCTTCTTTCATAGCCTTAACCGTATCTTCTTTTGTCGTGCATGCATACTTGTAAATCATCTCAAGTTCACTCTTGGTAAATTGCATAGTTCCTCCTTTTTTTCATTCTCTATCGCTCTTGTTCTTGCCGTCTCTGCGGCTTATATTCCTGTCTCAGCATTGCGTCCAGGTTGGTTTTCACCCGGCGAAGTTCCGCTGTTTTTGTTTTCCGCTCCAGGTATTCGCTATAAATGGCATTTTTTCGGGAAACCAGGGATTGGTTCTCTGCCTTGATTTTTGCCAGGTCAGGGAACTTCGTCATTCCCCGCTCCTGAAAATACCGTCCTGCCGCCGCAAATAAAGCAAGGTCTGCCCGGTTCTCTTCCTCGTAGCGTTCCCGCTTTCTCACCTTTTTCAGCCCGTCATATGACGGCTTGGTCTTGCGGTAGACGGATGCCTGACGTATCAGCTCTTTATTGTCGGCAATCTTCTTTTCCATAGATTTTATTTCCTTTGAAAGCGCCCTCTGCCTGTCAGACGATTCCTGTATGGCATGGTCTACATCTTCCGGGCAGGAGAAGCCGCATTCTTCAAGATAAATCATCGTCTGCGACATCTGCTGGAGATTGAAGCCTTTCGCCCACCATTCATATCCTTTGCCCTTGCCTTCGCCCATTTTTGCCGGGATATCAACCATGCGCTGTATACTGTCCTGATTCGGTGCGGTTCCAGACGTTTTCCGGTGTTTTAAGCGTTCTATTACGCTCTCCCTGTGGTTTTGTCCGGCCTGCTCCTTTTGGGCGGCTCTGGAAGCATTTTCGGCAAGGACAGAAAGTACCGCTGCCTTATCGTAATCCGTTCCCAGCTTCCGGGCAGTGACCGGCTTAGTCCGGTCCGGGGTAAGGTAGCTTAATCTCCCCCGGCTTTCCCTGACTTCAATCCCATAATCCTGCATGAGCCTTGCGGAAAAATCCTCAAAGGATGCTGCCGCCGAAAGCGCTGAACGTATTGACTGACGCAGCAATTCTTTCTCCGTCTCGAACTTAGGCTGTCTTGGCGTAACCCCGTCTGCAATCATTTTTTTATTCAGGATGTCTTTCTCTGCCTGTCCACGTTTCTTTGCCCAATACTCACGCTCGGTAACCTTCTCCCTGCCGCCGTTCAGCAGGTCAATCTGATGTAATCCCTCACGCTGGCACATCTCCATGACTTCACTCCGGAAATACCGCATAGCAGAAGCGGTACAGCGATGCTTTGCGCCTTCCTGTGTGTCGCATGGCCTGTCCATGTAGGCTTTCCGCTCCACTGCATGGATGCGCAGGGAATTGATGACGATGTGTACATGGATGTTGCCGGAATGGTTATGTCCGTCCGGGTGGGTGCAGACAAGGGCCTGATGTCCGGGAAAATGTTTCTTACAATACTCCATCCCCAATTTCTGTGCTTTCTCTACGGTCAGACCGTTGTCGTCGGCATCCCTGGGCTCAAAACTGATAATGTAGTGGTGGCTCTTTATGTCCTGCCGCTGGCTGTTCTTTTTATACTGCATATTCGCCTGCAGGCAGGAGATTGCAAAATCTTCCTCCCCGCAATTCACAGTCTCAATCTTGTAACCTTTACGGGGAACCATCCGTCCGGCTTCATCCTTTACTGGCTTCATGTTAAATTCGTCATGCTCAAAGGTCAGGTATTGTTCGGCTGCTCCGTAATCGGCATTCTTAGAGCTGATATGTTTTATCGTTGCCATAGGCTTCCCCGATGACTTTCAGCACTTCAAATTTCAAGGCGGCAAGGTCAGCGGCGCATCCTTCCAGTTCTGCGGCAAGTTCCCGGTAAGGGAAGCCGTATTCATTTAGATGTCTGGCAATCTGGTTTAAGTTGCTGCCAATCTTCCCGTACTGCGCCACCAGATTTGAAACTGCGGTCAGCATTTCCTCATTGTTTGCCGTTACCCTGATGGTCGTGGATACCTTGCCGGAAAAGATTGCCTGCCTAAGATACTCGGACTGGCTTATGGAAAGCGTCCTGCATTTTTCCTCAAAGTCCTGCCGTTCTTCTTTGGTCAGCCTTGTCTTGACAATGCATCCCCGGTGGGGTGTGTTGTACATTTTTTTCATAGCCATCGTTGTCACTCCTTTCAAAAATTTTCTTTCCTAAAATTTCTCCTTTCACTAATAGCAGGCTGGCGGTACCAAAATACAAACAGTTTATAAAAAATTTATAATCACTTTTTATTTTGCTCTCGTAACCGGATGGGGATTTTATGCAGTGAAGGATTCAAAAATCTGTAGATTTTTTCACAAGCAGGGTTTGGGGAAGGCACTCCCCAACAAGTAGCTGTCCGGAGTGGAGGATGGCGCGGAAGCGGAATCTGGAACCTTGGACGATACTTGCTCTTACAAGTACCGCATTGCAGTTACTCATAATTCTACGAAAATGGCAAAAACGGCGAACCCTTTCTGTATCAAGGATTCGCCGCTTTCATGTGGAAAAGATGACATTATTTCTTTTTTCTTTCGTAGTATTGTGCCATGAGTTCTATCGTGTTCTCAGGCACATGGAATATTTCCGATATTTCTTTTATGGATTTTTCATCAATGCAGTAATATTGGAGAACAAGCGCCGCCATTTCACATGCCTGTGTCACCAACGTTCCGACTAACTCCCGCATAAGGGAATGAAACTCTTCGACATAAGGGCTTGCTTCCCCGCCGGATCGCTCCATCATTCTTAGCAGTTTTTCTTTTTCACTTTTATCTGTACCAGCCTTCATTTCTTCCTGCATAAAAGCTAAAAACTTTTTCCGTTCCGGCTCTTCCATCCGGGCAAATCCCCAGACAACCTCTATGAGCTCCGGCGGCATATCGGACGGCATTGGCGGTAATTGTATATAATTCGGCTCCATATTGCTTTGTTCTCCTTCCTGTTATCAATTCCTGGATCACTCGGTTTCATTGACTGACTTAACTGCTATCTCGTAATCTCCGTCTTTATATTCTGTTTCTAATGCATAATCTCCAATCTGCGCCTTGCTTTCATCTTCCAGGGGATAAAATGTATTCTTCTTTGTATCGCATATGACAAGTTCTCCGATAAGCTGATGCTCAACCGTATCCAACATAGCTCTGATACAATCATCACAAAACAATCTTTTCATCCTATGGATGCTGACAATCCCGTTTCCTCGTTCTATTTCTGCCAGACCTTTGTTTTCTCCCGGACTTTTGGAAATGTGGATGCTTGTCTGGCTTATTTCATCATAGCCATATGTCAACAGCGTGTTCCCCTGATATTCCTCTGGCTCTATTCCCTGTTCAAATAAGTCCAGTGAATAGGATTCTCCGGTATTTAATCTGACAAGAACCGCTTGCGCCGGATAAATTCCCCTGCAGGCACGACATTTCTCAGATGTGTTCGGAATATATCGGATGTATTTCTCTATATCCTTTTCATATTTGTGAAATACTAAATCGTGCCTTATGGTCTGGGCAATCTCATCATATTCATCCTCTGTGGCAGATTCCACGTAAGATATAACCATGTTTAGAAGTTCTTCCATAGCTTCATCATTCCGGCGGTTTATCCGGATGCCATTCATTTTGATAAGGAATATCACGAAGGCAACCGTAAGAGTTCCTATTATAAAATAGCCATATAAAAGGGAACGCTTATCTGACTGGCTTAGATGCTTCTTAGAATCATCGTGTTCATCTCCAATCCAAAAGGCATCCCAGTTTTTCTTTATTCTTTCCCACACTCTATTCCCACTCCCCATTTCTTTATTGAATAACCGTATACCGTTAATCTATCACATTTTATCCACGCAGTCAACCGCACACCGTTAATATAGTGTCCTTAAACATCCTATACTTTCATTAACCGTACAAAGTTAGGAGGATTTTCATGACATATTCTGACGCTGTTATCAAAAGACTAACGGCATTATGCGCCGAACGGGATATCACTGTGAACAAATTAGCCACATTATCTGGAATTACACAATCTACGGTAGATAATTTGATGAAAGGAAAAACAAGAAATCCCAAACTAAAAACACTCCATAAACTGGCAATCGGTTTAGATATGACTGTATCTCAGCTATTGGATTTTCCTGAGATGAATGAAATAGCGTTTGATGATGAATAACGAGTCGTTAACGGTATACCATTAACTTTGAGCAAAAATTCCCCGTATACTCTATTTAATTCTTGAAGCAGGGAGAGGTCTTTATGACTTATTCAGATGTGATTATCTTGAGACTTACCAGATTATGTAAGGAACCAAATATTACTATAAACAAGTTGGCTACTTTGTCCGGGATTACTCAATCTACGGTTGAAAATATTATGTCCGGCAAAACAAAGAATCCCAAACTGAAAACACTCCATAAACTGGCAATCGGCTTAGGCATGACCGTATCTGAGTTATTAGATTTTCCTGAAATGAATGAAACTATCTTTGAAGATGAATAAAATACTATATAAAAAGCAGATGCTCGCTTCACATCTGCTTTTTATAATTAACTCAAACTTCCCACATTAAAAATGGGATTTGCTCCCTGAAAAATCAATACTTTAGCTCACAAAATAGCGCTCAGGCAGCCGCTGAACTGCACTCCAATGCTTTTTGCATGTACTTCGGCAGTCTCTGAACAAAGCTGGCAGTGAATTCCTCAAGCTGCTGTTCTGTGATGTGGAAATATTCCATAACGGCATCCATTAGTGCGTCCATGATAATCCTCATGGATTGACTGAAAGTGATGTCATCCAGTTCATCCATGAGACGGAAAAATAGTTCACAAA
>OFHM01002484.1_pt1 | contig 10449 bp, 11 predicted proteins | sample 1521311 | NCBI WGS metagenome assembly OFHM01 (sample SAMEA3504083, study PRJEB24116) | mouse gut metagenome | biome: mouse gut; feature: mouse-associated habitat; material: faeces | place: Denmark | collected 2011 | reverse complement strand
TAAATCTTACGGGTGTAATATACATTATAATGTGAAAATAAGGAAATGTCAATTTCGGAGGATGAAGAAGATGTCCCTGTCGGGTGATATACGCTGTCTTTTCGATAGGAAATGCGGTATAATGGAGTTGACAACAAATTGCAATCATAAATGTTCGTTTATCAGAGAGCAAAATGGAGTGAGAAATCGGAATTTTAAGGAGATGTTGATTATGAAAAGATTACTATCTGTTTTATTAGTTTTTTTCTGCATGATAACTTTATCAGGGTGTAAAAATGAAGCAGGACAAGTATATTTCAATGCAAGGGTTTTGGAAGTGAACGAGGGATTTGTTTTTGTTAGATGTTCAGAAGCATTTAACAGTGGGATTTCTGTTGGTGAGGAATTACCTGTTACAACGGATGTGGTAGCAGACAAAGGAGTACCGGAAATGAAAGTTGGCGATAACGTTCGTGTTGTATTTAATGGTGATATAATGGAAAGTGACCCATTACAACTGGGAACAGTTTTTGCAATATATCTTTTGGATGAAAATGGAGAGGTGATTCCAAACGACTAATAAATGTCTCATTGCAGGGGGATAAAAATACAAAATAAGGAATCTCATAGTTATAGTTTTTAATTTGACGAAGGAGAGTGATATGTATGAATAAGTTGACAGCACTTGTTTTTGCATTGGTTTGTGTTCTTGCTTTGGCAGGTTGTGGGGAGAACAAAACCTTCAAGGTAAGAATTACCGTACCTGCCGGAAGTACAGAGGCATTTGTTTATTCAGACGAAGAAATATCAGCAACGGGCAAAAAAATTACCATTTCTTCCGGTGAGGGGTTGGGAGATACAGAAGTTCTTCTGTTACCAGTCAATGAAAATGTTGAAACGGGATATGTTGCAACATACCTGACTCCCGGAATGCCTGTTGAGTTTGATGCAGTAACGGGCGAATGGTTCAAAATCGGCGTATCTATGCAAAATAATACCGACGCAGACAAAACTGTTTATGTTGAGGTCGAAGGTGTCGAAGTAAGAATTGAGTAGGCGTGAGAGGGAAAATGAAATCCATTTATCGAAACGGGCAATCTAAAAAGGCGGTTTTGAAGTTGTACGACAGACAGATGGAGGATTTGAAAATTCCATATACAGATTTATTTGTTGATACTTCCTTTGGGAAAACGTATGTAATCGAATGTGGCAATTTGGCGAAAAAACCTCTGCTGGTCTTTCATGGCGGCAGAGAAGGATTGTTTATTTCCAGCTAAGGCTGTATTGCTTAAAGCAAAAAAAGTTTGGAAGCAAAGCGAAAGATATTTGTTAAAAGGCAGAGGCCACATAAACGAATTGACGAATGCAGAAAAGAAAGTGATTATAGATTTTTTGATTGAGTAAGTCCACATTATACTATGCTCACAGCCCGAGCATGGTATGGATGGTCATACGCCCAATGACTGCCTTGAATATGGACACATTATACCACAAAACCTTGCATGAATATATAAATAACAGTGTCAATTATGTATTTCATATGTTATGTTTTTTAAGGGTGATAGAATGAATAATTATATTTTGCAGCTTGCGGAGTTGTTGTCAATGGGGCACTCTACAGTAAGGAAAGAATTGGAAACTTGTGTCGCGGACACGGAAAAGTACTGTAAAGAGCATCAACAGGAATATGAAACATTAGGCTGCCCTGGCGGAGTGATCGCTGAGGAGGACTATGGATGTATACAATGGCTCATTTTGGCAGAGTGTCTGGTCAGGTACAATATTGCAGCCATGTTGGACTGGAAGTGTGAACTGGAGAATTTTGCGTATTTTGTAAAAGGTTTGGCAGGAAAGCGCAAATATAAACTTACATTTCGCACAGCATGGTTTGATGAGGAAGAATCTATAGAAGAATGGTGCACAGTCCTGAATGCAAAATGGCAGTCGGCTGGGGTGTATTTTGCGCAGCTTGATATGTGCAGTGACTCCTATACGCTTCTGCCGATTTTGTCTGATCAATATGAACTTGCACGGAGGCTTGCAAAAGAGCTTGGACAAAGAATCATTCTGCCAGATGTGGAAAATCCAGAGGACTCTTCCGAAGTACTTTACAATTTCCTGCAAAGACATCCTTATACACTATCTGCTCATCGGAGTCCTGCGCCGGCATCGTGTGAGAAATGCTTTGCAGACGGCAGTATTGTATATCCTGTTATTCCCTGTAATTGTGAGGGAGGGAAACAATATCAGATAGTGATAAATACACAGAAACTGACACCCAGACAAATAGTAGTTGCAAGCAAACATATGCGTATGGGGGCAATGGAGATGCGGCAGCGGCTCACGTTGGGAAAAGATGTGTATGTTAAGGCATATTTACAGGATACATTGTTGGCAATAAATGAATTGGAGAAAGAACGGATCGCGTATGAGGTTCTGCCGGAAGCACCGCAATATCTGCATTTTCAAGAATGCCAGAAAAGGCATGTACATAGTGAAAGATATGATTATAAATATTTCCTGTTGGACAGGGAACGTGAGAAGGAATGGTCCGGCAAAGATTGAGAAAGAGCGGAATGCGTGGCTTTGTAAATTTGCACATGGGAGCGACATTATATGGTCAAACGTATTTATTCATAGTGTTTGGAAAATTTCATATTTAATTATGTGCCTGCTACAGTATGCCTGATCAAATCTTGCCTCAAACGAAGACTTCATTTTTGTCTTTTCTGCATGGAATCTCGCAGATATCATACCAATGTGCCAGACGAAGCGTAACGGCAAATCAGTATTTAAGAAAGACGAGGATTTATGGATATATACAAATTTTGGAAAAATGTTTTAGAGCAAAATGCAGATGCTATCAAAGATTATTTTGATGAAAACGCTTATATAAACTGGCATTGCACGAATGAGCATTTTAACGTAAATGAATTTATTATTGCAAATTGCGAATATCCCGGTGACTGGGACGGTGAAGTGGAAAGAATTGAAAAAATAAATGATTTATTTATTACAGTAACTCATGTGTATTCCAAAGAAAAAACTCTGTCATTTCACGTTACATCTTTCCTTAAGGTTATTAATGACAAAATTGTAGCAGTTGACGAATATTGGGCAGATGACGGTACTGCGCCTGAATGGAGATTGGACAAACATATTGGAAAAGCTATTAAATAACTTTCCTGCGTGTCAATGAACCTTTCCGAGAACTCAAACAAGATTACGTCAGGCTGTTTGTCCATGATTTAATGAACCGCTTGTAGGGGATGGCTCCAGTCTGGCCAGTAACTCAATAAAGTCCTGGCAGTGGCGTAATTCCCCTGATGGATTTTCCGGTATTCTTTACCTCTGCTTATATACCAAAGGGATGTATATTATATACCAACGAAAGAAGAATCCCTCAACTATGGTCGTATCACGGTTGAGGGATTCATTCTTTGATTCATGCTATACTCATATCTCTTTGCCTGGTGGCATTGTATCATATGCAGATAATTTCTTCCATCTCATCTATGAACAGTTCCTGTTCTTTTTTTCCTCGCCATACACTGTTATTAAAAACGAAAATTATGGCATAAAGTTAAGCAACAGTAAAAAATAGTTCCTTCCCTTTAACTCACATTCAATTGTTTTTTGAATTCCCATCAGCTATACTATCCATAGGATTGATTCAGAAAATTGTGAAGGAGACAGTGAAACATGGCAATAGGAGATGTCATCAGAAAATACAGAAAAAATAAAGGAATGACACAGGAGGAAATGGCTGCCTGCCTTGGCATAACTACCCCTGCGGTCAACAAATGGGAAAGAGGTAACACACTGCCTGATATCACTTTACTTGCACCTATTGCGCGGCTGCTTGATATTACCACAGACGAACTCTTATCCTTTAAGGATGAATTAACAGATGAAGAAATTAACCAATATCTGTCAAATGTGCAAAAAGATCTGGAGAATAAGAGCTTCCATGAAGTGTTTATTTCTGTAAAAGAAAAAATTCAGGAATATCCAAACTGTGAAAAACTAATCTGGCAGGCAGCAGTCATCCTTGATGCAAACCGAATTACAATGAACCTTCCGAATAAAGAAAATTACGATGATACCATATTCGGATGGTTCGAGAGGTGTTTGCACTCAAAAAATGAACAAATTCATAACCAGGCGGCGGATTCGCTGTTTCATGGGTATTTTCGAAAAGAGGATTATGAAAAGGCAAATCAATATCTGGATTATTTCTCTTCGGAAAATCCGGAACGAAAACGCAGGAAAGCACTCGTGAACAGTAAAACAGGAAAAAAGATGGAAGCCTGCCGTGAATACGAAGAATTAATTTTTACCGGGTATCAGCACATTCAAATGACATTAAATGGTTTGCGTATGCTTTATATGGAAGATAACAATCATGAGATGGCAAAAAAACTTGCTGAGGTTTCTTCTTCTGCTGCGTCCACCTTTGAAATGGGAAAATATAATGAGGTTTGTTTCGGATTGGAAGTCGCCGCATGGGAAAAGGACGTTGCATGGACAGCACAGCTTATGCAGGATATTTTGGAAAATATTGAGACAATCGGTGATTTTGCGAAATCCAGACTTTATCAACATATGACACTGAAAACTGTTGGCTCTGAATTTTCAGCTGGATTAAAACAAAAACTGCTGGAATCGTTCACAGATGAATCCTTTTCTTATATGCAGGGAAATGAATACTGGGAAAAACTGAAAAGAGGAGTTTATAACAGTTAAACCAAACAATTCCGGCTTCATTTATCCTGGCAGGAGCTTTTCCGGTACAGACAAAAAGAAGAATCCCTCAACTGTGTCCGCGGCACGGTCGGGGGATTCGTTCTCTGATTTCATGCTTATTTTCCATCATTTAAAATCTTGCTCACTTCTTTCATGGATTTCTCCATAATGGTGATTTTTTTGGCAAGGGCCGGTTTTTTGTATGCTGTTTCTGCAATCTTCTGTTTCATACTTTTTTTTCGTTTCACAGAAATACACTCCGATTTTTCTTAATATTATATGCGCAAAGCAGTATATCATTCCACCATGTCAGAGGCTTCCGGAAGTGTAAACCAGAATTCCACCCCGGATGCAAGATTATCCACACCATAATTTCCATTGTGCATGGTAACCACACTCTGGACAATATACAGCCCCAGCCCGGCATGGGCAAAACCATTTTTTTCATATCTGGGTTCTTTTCTGTTCCGATAAAAACCACTCCAGATATGTTCCATATCTTCTTTCGGAATGGGCCTTCCCTCATTATAAACGCTTACACGAACCGTATGATCCTGATTTTTTAATGTTAAGCGGATATTCCCGCCGATTTCTGTGTGTTCCAGTGCATTTGACATATAATTGCTGACAATCTGTTCAATATATTCCCGGTCCCCTTCCACATAGCATTTTTCCGATAAAAAAGATTCCATATGGATTCTTTTCTTCTTAATCATACCTTCGTATTTTCCAATAATATAATCTATAACTTCTTTCATATCAAATTTTTTCTGAATCATATTTTCCATCTGATGTTCCAGTATGGAATGATCCAGAAGGCGGCTGACCATATCAGACATTTTTGTTACTTCTTCCTGAATGGAAGCAATATAATATTCCCGTTCATCCTGGGTATATTCCAGCATTTCCGCCTGGCTGGAAATTACTGCCAGAGGTGTTTTCAGCTCGTGGGAAATATTGGCGATTAAATCTTTGCGTCTTTTTTCCATCTGATCCTGCCGCACATTGTGATGAAGCATCTGCTTTTTATTTTCTTCCAGTCTTCCCGTCTGTTCCTGAAGCCGCCGGGACATTTCATTTATACAGGCAGACAGCTGATTGAATTCTTCATACCTTCCCTTTTCCTGTACCTGAACAGAAAAATTACCATCTGTTATCTGTTCTGAAACGGAAATCAGCTGCTCTAAAGATTTCAGACGCTGTTTCCAGAAAAATATCATAAAAATACTTCCGGGTATCATCATTAAAACGAACATGGACAGATAAAATATTTCTGCCATGGTAATACTTTTTCTGCCTGCGGCAATATCTTTAATCACGATATAATAATCTTTCTCACTCTGATTCATGATTCCCCGATATTTGGCTGTTTCCAGCAATTTTCCACTGCTTCGGATAATTTCCGGTTTTCTGGAAAAGGCGTCCAGTTTTCTGACTATATTTCGAGTAATAGCATGTTTTTCACTGTCACTATTTTTCGTAACATAAACAGGATTCATATCTTCGTCTGCAATATAAAAACTCAGATTCTCATTTTCATAATTTGCAAACATTACATAATCTTTTTCTTCCAGCTCCGCCAGATCTATTTCTCCAATATCACTGTATGCCTGTATAATCTGTTTATCTTTGACATATTCATAATAAACAGGCATAAAAATTGTATACAGCAGAATACTGATTCCCGTTATGGCAAGCAAAAATACACACTGCACTAAAAATATATCTGAATTAAGTTTCCTTTTCATTGCCTTTTCCCTCAAAACAATATCCTATTCCATACACAGTTCGGATATAAGATACACTCCCCAGCTTTTTACGGAGCTGTTTTACAATAGTATCAATGGTTCTGGTATCTCCCACATAATGGTATCCCCATATACTGTCGAGAATATGATCCCTTGTCAGTACAACTCCTTCATTTTTCATAAAGAAAAGAATCAGTTCAAATTCCTTTGGTGTTGTTTCCACAAATACATCTTTTACATACAGCTTATGTGCTCCAACTTCTATTCGGACATCTCCTGATATAAGAAAATCTTCTTCCTGGCGAAACCGTTTGATCAATGCTTCCACATGCATTTTTACCACAGCCAGGGAATAAGGTTTTACAATGTAATTATCTGCGCCATGAGAAAGACTTTCCAGCTGGTCTTCCACTTCTTCTTTGGCTGTCAGCATAATAATCGGTACATTTGAAGTTAAGCGAATCTGTTTTAATACTTCGTTTCCATCCATAAAAGGCAGCATAATATCCAGAAGTACACAGCTTATCTCTTCTCTGTGGGCTTTAAACTGCCGGATCCCTTCCAGTCCATTTTCTGCTTTATAGACCTGATATTCATGGATGGTAAAAAAATCTGTCAGCGCTTTTAATAATTTTTTTTCATCTTCAATGACTAAAATACTTGTTTTTTTCATTTTTCCTTTATTTGTATTCTGTCCTCAAATCTTCGTTTTTCCTGTTTCGATATCGTTGTATAGTGTTTTGTATCCCGTTCCAGAATCCGGTCCATTTCTTCCAGCGTCATTTTTCCTCTCCGTACTTCCACGGACAATTCTCCCTGACGAATGGGCATTCCCCGTTTCTTGATACTCATATGCTCTGCCATGGCGTGAGCAAAACAATCAGGATGACCTCCTGCTTTCTTTTCCGGCCTGGTCCATCCGATACTCTTTTCCAGTGTACGCATAACCTCTTCTTCTTTTATATCATGATAGGCAAAATAAGACAAGGCTTCTACTTCAATATCATCCAGATAATCCGTTTTTCCCGCTTTCCTGAGTTTCTTTTCCAGTCCATGGAACATCTGATATTCAAAATCCAGAAGGGAATGGGAAGTTTCAAAAGGCTCCAGATGCTTTTTTTTCAATGCTGTCTGTAAAATCTGGCCTCTGGTTCGTCCGTTTACAATCAGAGGAATTCCATACTGCTCTGCAAGCAGAAAACTGTAATAGTGCATATAATGAAAACAGACAGAACAGAAATTATGGAGAAATTTTACACACAGGCTGTATGTTTTCCTCAACTCTTCATCATCCATGGAAAATGTAATATGGTCCACAGGCATTTTCTGCAGGGCATTTTCAATATTTTTTCTTCCGTATTCTGTGGAAAAACCATTCTGAAAGGTAAAAGCCAACACCCGCATGCCATATTTTTTCTTTAACTGATGAATCACATATGTACTGTCTTTTCCGCCGCTGAATCCCACGAGACAGTCATATTTACTGCCATTTTCTTTTGCTTTCTTTTTTGCATACTCTGTTTTTTCACGAAAGATTTTTTCCAACCCTGGCGAATCTTCCAGAAAATCCCGATTTTCCTGATAGAAATTACAGTAATTACAAACTCCTTTTTCATCAAATTTAATTTTTCTGTAATGGTCCGGAAGTCCGCAAATCACACATCTTTTGTCCAATTTTATTACCGCCTTTCTGTTATCTGATACTGTGTCCCATTATAATTATGAATTTTGATAGAAATTTGAGAACGTATAAAACAGTATTTAATAACAGATCTTTCCTGTAAGAGAACAAAGAATGCGCATAAAAGGAACCCCGCATTTTCATGCGAGGTTCAGATTTTTTACATATTAGCTATCAAAGCTGCAATATCCTCCGGACTCATAGCCCTGTTTGGATCAGATAAATCCGGTAACGGAGGCTTTATATCTTCCATAATTCCAACAGTTGTATCCGGCAATTCTTCTGTTGCAGCATTTGCAATTAAAGCTGCGATTTCTTCCGGTCTCAGAATACCGGCCGATGCTCCTGGTTTTGGCACAGGTATCATCTTAGGCTCAACATTCAGCTCCGGCATTAATGTTGGCTCAATGACTGGTTCCGGTATGGGTTCTGACTCTTCAACAGGTTCCTCATCAGCACTGGCCAGTAAAGCCATGATTTCTTCCGGCGTCAGCATATTATTGATTTCCGGCATTTCTATTGGCTCCGGCATTTCTGATGCTTCCGGTTCTGCTGTTACCATTGGTTCCGGGATTTCTGCCGGTTCTTCCATTGCAATTGGTTCCGGCATCGGTTCTTCTGTTATCACTGATTCAGATACCTCTTCTTCCGCTGCAATTGGCTCTGATTCAGGGATTTCCACCAATTCCGGCATTGACTCTTCCATTGCAATTGGTTCCGGTTCTGGCATCTCCACTGACTCCGGTTCTGCTGTCACTTCTGGTATCGGTTCTTCCATTACCACTGGTTCCGGTATTGGTTCTTCTGCTGCCATCGGTTCCGGGACTTCCACTGATTCTGGTATTGCTTCTTCCATTATGGTTGGTTCCGGTTCTGGCATTTCTACTGACTCTGGTTCAGAAACTGATTCTTCCATTATCATCGGTTCCGGTTCTGAAATCAGTTCTTCCATTACAGTCGGTTCCGGTTCTGACGCTATTACCGGTTCCAGGGTTGGTTCCGGTGTTTCTGCCGGTTCTTCCATCATAATTGGCTCCGGCTCTGATATTTCCACTGGCTCTGGCTCAGAAACTGCTTCTTCCATTACCACCGGTTCCGGTATTGGCTCTTCCGCTGTTATCGGTTCCGGTTCTGCTGACATTTCCGGTATTTCTACTGGCTCTGGCGCTTCCGATTCTGCTGGCATCTCCGGTATTATAACAGGTTCTGGCTCCTGAATCATAACCGGTTCCGGTTCTGGCGCTATTACTGGTTCCGGTTCTGACGCTATTACCTGTTCCGGCATTGGCACCGGTTCAACATAGGAACTTTCTTTTATGATGGAAACCTGATCCATCACAGACTGAGGAATCTGGTCAATTTTTTCAGGTATCACATCAATAATATCTTTTATCAGACTGGAAGACTGCTGAATCTTCTCTATTAACTCCTTCTGATCATCATCCATTTTCTGTATCTTCTTCTGATATATTTCATCCTGTTTGGATAAAACCTCATCTTTCATTTCATAAATGGACTGTTGAAATTCTTCCATCTGTTTTAACAACTGGTCATTGGAATTCATCAGAGCATTGGCATTTTCCTTACTGCGGCTGATTGTGATTTTAGCAACCTTTTTCTGACCATCCATCAGAGATTCCAGCATATTGGCAATTTTCTTCTGATTTACAGAATTTGCCTTTTCCAGAGGCATAATTTTCTGACCGATAAAATTCAGCTTTTCATCCAGTTCCTGAAATTTTTTCTGTGAAACCAGATGTGTGGATTTCTCCGCTTTCATAATATCCACATACTGTTCTTCTGAACGCTGGCTTTCCCTTTCTCCCAGTTTCAGCCATCTGCTGATTGTCAGGCTGACACAGATTAACGTTACAATTGCAGCAATCCCCAGTATCTGGTAATTATTCTGCATATTGACAATAATATAAATATCAAATAAAAATACAAATAAGGTAATAACCGATATGGCCTGTACTTTTATCTTTCGTGAACTGTCATTTTCCATTTATTTTCCTCCGTCGTACAAATGAAATATTCAAAATCACAAATACAGTATGGTAAATTATGCCGGTTCGACATACATAATAATCTTTTGGTATTATAACACAAAATTTATTGCTTTGCAAACCTTCTTACTGATACTTTTCTATCTTTTGCCTGCCATCCTTACATATATCATACCGTCATTATTTCTGTAAAAATAAATCGAAAAACAGCTCTGTTCCACCTTTCATATACAGGTTTGAATCAAAATTGCAGGGCAGATATTTCCAAAAAACTTGGAATACGACCTTC
>OFHM01002481.1_pt1 | contig 10467 bp, 13 predicted proteins | sample 1521311 | NCBI WGS metagenome assembly OFHM01 (sample SAMEA3504083, study PRJEB24116) | mouse gut metagenome | biome: mouse gut; feature: mouse-associated habitat; material: faeces | place: Denmark | collected 2011 | reverse complement strand
ACCACTCTTATGAGGTCGGTAGCATACGTCAGTATGATTATGGAAAATATCAGAATATAAGAAATATGACTACCACGGATGAGGTGGATTATTCGGGTAATGCCGTGACAATCCATACGTCTGCTGAGAAACTTTATTATGAGGGGAAACTTGACAGTGTAGTTATGGGGTACATGACCTGACAGATGGAGCTGCCAAACTACAGGATGGCGCCTCTGCGTTAAAAGACGGTGGGAACAGCCTGCAAAGCGGAGCCGCAGAACTGCAAAATGGAGTAAACGAGTTAGATGAAGGAATTCATTCTTTGAATAGCGGAATAGGGCAAATGCAGGAAGCGCTGAATGCTTTAAATGGACAGTCGCCAGAACTTGTAAATGGCTCTTCTTCTTTTCGATCAGCACTTGGGAAACTGCAGGAAGCATTAAACAGTGTATCTGTAACAAGTGAAGATCTGACCGCATTGACAGACGCATCTTCTGCTATAAAGAGTGGAATTGATGATCTTGTTGCAGGGATCACTGCATTACAGGATAATATAAGTTTTAGCGCATATAAAGCGACCATGCTTCAGAATGGGTTAGATATTGATGGGCTTCGCCAGAAAAATGAAACAGCAATCGGAAATTTACAAGGACTGATCAGCAGCCTGTCCTCCCAGATTGAAAGTATGAAAAATGCAGGAATGGATACCGGAGACTTGGAAGCGCAGCTTGGGAGCCTTTCAGATATTATTGCATTGCTTGGCGCTAATAATGCAAGCATAGGAGGAACTGAAAGTTATCTATCAGCGATCAATTCTAACTTGTCTGCATTACTGCAGGGCGCAGCAGCTTTACAAGCGAATTATGGAGCCTTTGACAGCAAAATTGGAGAATTGGTAAATAAAATCGGAGGTCTGGCATATCAGATGTCGGAACTTTCCACAGCGGTAAATACATTGGTAACAGAGTATGAAAAGCTAGACAGCGGCATCAAACGATATACAGATGCGGTTGCAAAAATTGTTGCAAGTTATTCGCAGATTACTGACGGGGCTTCCAAGCTTGTTTCTGGGAGTGGTGCATTAAAAACCGGAAGTGATAGTTTATACAGCGGAACAGGAGAATTGCTTTCTGGTATTGTGGAAATATACAATGGCACAGGCACTTTAAAGGACGGCACAGGCACTTTAGATGAAGGGGTTGCGGAATTGATTTCTGGCATAGCGCAGCTTTATGACGGCGCAGGAGAATTGAAAGACGGAACCTCCGAAATGCGGGAAGAAACTGATGGCATGGATTCAGAGATTACAGATAAAATTGACGAATTGCTGGAAACTGTTATCGGAGGTGATTTGGAAGTTGTATCTTTTGTGTCTGATAAAAATACAAATATAGATAAGGTGCAATTTGTGATTAAAACAGGTGGAATCCAGATAGAAGAGATAGAAGAGGACAATGCCAAGGAAGCAAAGACTTTGAATATGTGGCAGAAATTTTTGAATCTGTTTGGCCTGTATGATGAGGATTGAAGCGCTAAGAGATAATTAATAACAAAATACTTTATGGAGGCTGTAGAATTCCGATGAGCTGAAATATTGGAGATAAGAAAGCCAGCAGACTTAATTCTATCTGCTGGCTTTCTTTCATATGGAAGCAAAATATATTTGATGTACTGAAAGGATTGAAAATGGTGTGGATTTACTGCTTATAAGATTAGAGAAAATAGATAATGATTTTTATGAGAGTTTAATAAAGTTCATATCAGATCATGGTTACTCACCCAAAGTAGTTGTTCGGAACACAGATATACTTTCGTTTCATGGACTGGAGATTATTTCGTCAAAACATCAGGTTCTCTTACATGATGAAGAAATTAAAATGACGAAAAAAGAATTTTATATTCTTGAACTACTGGCAAGGAATAAAGGGCAGGTATTTACGAAAGATCAAATTTATGACCAGGTTTGGGGAGAAAGCTATTTTTCTGACAGTAAAAATATCATCGCCTATATTAACAAAATCCGTAAGAAAATAGAACCAGACCCGGCTCATCCGATTTATATTCTGACTGTCTGGGGAATTGGATATAAATTCAATGAAAAAATAGAGTAGGCAGTGATGCATGAATTATATCATCATTGCTTATTTTATAATGTAAGAATACTATATGTAGGAAGGGGTGAGAAGATGAAAAACGAAATTACTGAAAAACTGGAATTGTTTATGCAGAATTTGCGATGTGAGGACATGAGCAGGGAAACATTGGTACATCTGGATAGCTGCAAGATAGAATCAGAAAAACTTGCAGAACTGGAAGAAGAATACAGGCAGACGATGATTGAATTAGAGGATTCATCCAGAGTCGTTTTAGAACGCTACACAGATCAGATGCAGTCAAAGGCTTTTGCAGAACAACAAGAGGCATATCTGCAGGGGATACTGGATGCTTTCCAGATTTTGTCTGGATTGGGGATTTTATCATCAAATCAAAATGTAGAAAAATTAATAGCACACCTAGAAAAAGACTCACCGAAATGAAAGGTGGGTCTTTTTTATAAGATGTCTCTTTCGAGAAGAATAAACAAATTCTATAAACAATCTATAATTTCTTCAATAAAAATTCTATTTTTCCATCTTATCATCTATTTTGTGAGAAGCATTTGTAAGGAGGGCTTCGGCAGTGGCGTGTAGCACAGACAGCATGTACTCGTCGCATCGGCTTAATAAGTTCAGCAGGGATTTATATGTAGGGTTATCAAGGTACTGCTCAGGCCATACATATTCATCAGCGGAGATATGGAGTGCCCACATAATCCTGCAGAACATAGGCAGGCTTGGCATACCCTTTCCGTTTTCTAAATTTTTGTAATATTGCGGATGGCAGCCAATCAGTTCGGCCACTTCTTCCTGTGTAAGCCGGCGTTCAAGTCGTGTCTTTTTTATCAGTTCGCCTAATTTTGGATCAACATCAGCCATATTATTCACCTCACATGATTTCTTTTTAGTAGTGTATAACAATACCTTCTGAATGTGAAAAGTGTAATAGATGAATATTTCGTAGTGCGACAGACTACCAAACAAACACTCAATACCTTTGTGGTTGTAAAAAAAATGCAATCACCAAAGGCTTATTTGGGTGTTTTTCTTATGCCTTTTGATTGTGTGGGAGTGGAAATGCACATAGAAGGGCATATTTTGGAAATTTGCTGCCGTTTCTGCCAGAACAAAGATGGCAGATGTTTTTTAGAAGCAGGCAGGGGTAAAAGGCAGGTAAATCTGTTAAAAAAATCTTTTTAAATCCTGTTTCCAAAGACACTCTTGAAAGTAGTGCATCAGAGTATGTTTATGTAGTTAAAAAGAATATCATCACAATAAGAATCGTCCGGCAGAGCTATATCTGTCCGGGCGTTTTTTATATATCTGAAAATTTTTTGAAAAATTTCTGGAAAGACCCGTTAAAACGGGCCTTCCCATTTGGGAGAAAGAATGAAGGGAAGTTTATGCCTTCTCTTTCTGCCAGTCGGAACGGGAAGGAGGTGAAATCGAATGGAACAATCTCCTTCTCAGGATGAATTGACGGTCATGCATCAGTTTGACCGTCTGTGCCAGTTAGCATTGGACGGCGAAGCGGCAAATTACTACCGGCATATGGAGTACCAGAGGAACCACGAAGTAAATTTTTCTGAAATGAAAGAAAAGGAACTGGACAGTATTTTTGTGATGGATGAATACAATTTAGACAGTTCGCATTTCCGGGTTCTTGGCTATGACATAGAGGTAAAAGACACGCTGCTTGTGGAAGCACTGCAGGCTCTGACAGAGAAAAAGCGGAATGTGGTCCTTCTGTCTTATTTTCTGGAGATGACGGATGCAGAGATCGCAAGGGAAATGAAGCTGGTACACAGCACGATACGGGAGCATAGGACACGCTCGCTTGAATTACTTAAAAAACTTATGGAGGAAAATATGGATGGAGCAGAAGAATAAGCGTACAGAAGAAAGAAATTTGCTGCCTTTTCATATTATTAAGGCGGCATCAGAAGGGGATGCACAGGCTATCCAGGCTGTATTGAAGCATTATGAGAGCTACATAGTGAAATTATCCACTAGAAAAATGTATGACGAGTTTGGGCAGACGCATTACTGTGTGGATGAATCATTGCGCAGACGGCTGGAAACAAAACTGATTGCTAAAACATTGGCTTTCCGCCCGGTTCCATATAAGGGCATACGAGCATAGAAACAGACTGGCCGTATTTTTTGTACCTTGAAAATTTCATATTGAGAATCCTGCAGGACGTATGAAACAGTTGAGCTATTTAATGAATGCGCCATGACTATCTGTATCTGAAACTTTACAACATCGTGTCGCAAAGTGGCGGATATTGAAAACGATGGAATGTTGATATAGACATTGAAGTAAAGGTACGAGCGATAGATATTTGATTATTGGCAAAGAGATAGGGACTTTGCGGCGATGATGCTGTTTCTGACAATGATACTTCCGGAGATAAGCTGCTCCGGTCTGAAAAGATGGTGAGATTCCAATGGCGCTGTTTCCTGACAGCCGCCTGCAGGATTGTATAATAAAATATGAGAAAAGGGGAACGAGAATGGACTATGAAAAGAAATTGATGACAATAGATGAATTTTGTGAATATGTCGGGATTGGGAAAACAAAGGCCAGAGAATTGATTTCTAATCCATGTTGTAAATATGTTGTTAGAATTGGGCGCAGGGTATATGTGCATAAAGAGTTATTTGATGAAGAACTAAGAAAAAATGCAAAATTTCAATTAACCATGTAAATATGATTGTTGTTTGAAATATTATCATGAGTTCTCAAAATAACCCTTGCTATTGTGTCATAATTGTGCTACAATCATATGCGAAGGGAGATGAGGAGATGCCTAAGATAATTCCTATCAGAGAATTAAGAGATACGAATGCTATTTCAGAGATGTGCCACAGTTCGGGAGAACCAGTCTTTATAACTAAGAACGGGTATGGAGATATGGTGATCATGAGTTTGGAAACATTTGAAAAAAATTCAGGCATGAGTGATTTCTATGGCGATGTGAAATTCAGTAAAGGGAAATATTCTGATTTGAACAAAAAAGAGGGCATCTAAATCTTAGATGATTTTGAGGACTGCTGATAATTTGAAAAATTCAGGATTGTGGACAGCAATTATGAAAGGATGAGAATTATGGGTAAGGACTTAAAAGGGAAAGAGTTAGGGCGGGGGCTATCACAACGGCCAGATGGTCGTTATATGGCCAGGGCACAGGTTGAAGGACAGCCAATCGTCTTATATGGCTGGAAATTGAAGGAACTGAAAAAAGAACTGGCCCTTGCTGTTGATGAAGCAAAGCGGAGTACCTTATTGCCAGGGATGGACGGGAAATCAATTACGTTAAGCGAGTGGTTTGAAGAATGGTATGCCAAATATAAAGCGCCGACACTGAAAGGCGGCGGTTCACCATCTTATAAACGCAAATTCCTGAATTACTTTGGCGTGAGGATAGGCTCAAAATTTCTTGCAGATATTCGGCAGCTCCATGTCCAGACAGCCATAGCAGATATGCTCGAAGCTGGAAGGACATCAAAATCCGTCAGGGAAGCGACCGGGATTTTACAAAACTGTGTGGAAGCGGCCATAGCGAATGGCTTGATGTCGATCAATCCTGTTGTTGGCGTTATTGTCCCAAAGTGTGAGAAAGTTGAGCGCAGGGTTTTATCTGTGGAAGAGCAGGAGATTTTTTTAGACTATCTTGCGAGGACAAAAAGCTGGTATGAAGAAATGTATCAATTCATGCTACTTACCGGAATGAGGGTAGGAGAAGTGGGTGGGCTGCAATGGGAAGATATTGATTTTGCCAATAAGTTCATCTATGTAAAAAGGACATTATCATATCAGTATGAAAACGGGAAAAAAACGATGAAGCTGACATCGCCCAAAACAGAAAATTCTGTGAGAAAAATCCCATTTTTCGGGGAAACAAGAGAAATCCTTGAAAGGCAGTTTGAGAAGGTCAAGAGAAAGCGTGTGGATTTAGGGGAACGCTGGAGACAGCCGGAGGAATTGGGGAATTTAGTGTTCTTGACATCAATGGGTTCTCCGATAGGACGTTATAGTGTAGAAAGTGATATGCGTTATGTGACGAAACAGATTAATGATATGTTCCGTACAGAGTCATTATATACCGGAGGAATCCCTAAGAAATTTGAGAGAGTCCACCCACATGCATTAAGACACACGTTTGCTACCCGATGCTTTGAAAAGGGAATGACACCGCGTACTGTCCAGGAGATCATGGGCCATGCGAATTACAACACAACTGTGTCATACACCCATGTTCTGGATGATATTAAGCTAAAAGAAGCGGAGCGGTTGGGAGACTTTTTACAGAATAAGAATAATGATGAAACAGTTGAGTACAGTGGATTACTTGGAATTATGTAGCAATTTGCTTATACTCAACAAAATTGAGTAACTTAATAAAGAAAACACTTTGAGTTTGGATAATGAAGATGTCGGAAATGCCGCAATTCTGGGAAATAGACAGATAGGCATATCTGGCAGGAAGTACAAACTTCGCAAAACAGATGAATGCGTAGAAATTTGTCGAAATAAGGCGAATATAGACAAGAAAACCCTTGCAGATGGTATATAAATGCCATTTGCAGGGGTTTTATGTATTGTATGAAGAGAATGAAAATGAGATTAAGAAAGGGATTGTTGAGAGAGGGGAAATAAAGTATAATAGTTATTATAGATAGAACGAACACAGAAGATACTGCTATATGTGATATACGTTGTTTATGGGAGAAAATATATGGATTTACAACAACTATTGTATGATTTATATAATGCTAAAAATTCCGAAAGTGTCTATAATGTTGTTGAAAAATATTGTCTTAACAACCCGGAAAATTGGCGTCCATATGGAGGAAATCAAAACAATGCAGGTACTTTTGAAAACCAGCAATCTTCACCGGAAAATGCGTTAGTCGAGAAAATTACAAATTCGATTGATGCAATTTTAATGAAACAATGTTTAATCCGGGGAATTAATCCAAGGGAAAAAGAAATGCCGGATGTACCACAGGATATGTTTCAGGCAGTAGAAAATTTTTGGGGCGTCAAAGATGGAAGATGGGAAAATGTCACTGCATCTGAAAGGAATGAAGTGGCACAAAATATCCAAATTATTTTGTCTTCGGACAAAAAGACGCCAAATGTTGCTGTTTTCGATAATGGAGAGGGGCAAAATCCGGCAGATTTTCCAAATACTTTTCTGTCTATTGCGCACGGAAACAAAAATGATATTCCTTTTGTACAGGGGAAATATAATTTTGGTGCAACAGGTGCTGTTGTTTTTTGTGGGGAAGTGCATCGCTACCAAATGATAATTTCCAGGCGCAGTCCAGAATTGAAGGATGGTGATGGACAGATCGGTTTTACGCTTGTACGGCGGCATATACTTACACAGCAAGAAGAACGGGAAGTTAAATTAACATGGTATGAATATCTTGTAATTAATAATGAAATACCAAGTATAAAGCTGGATAAACTGGATTTGGGACTAAATAATAATATGCCTTTTATTTCAGGAACTGTTGTAAAAATGTTTTCCTACCAGTTGACAAGACCATCTATGGCAACGAGGGAACTTTGGCTTAAATTAAACCCCTTACTTTATGTACCGGCAATTCCTGTTCTTATATATGAAACGAGAAATTATCGGGGGAATACGCCGACAAAGCCAATGCTTGGAAACCGTACAAGGCTTGCCTTGGATGGAAGGGAGAAAATTGAATTTAAGAAGTCGCTGATGTTGATGCTCTTTGGCAGCAAGATTCCAGTTATGGTTTATATTTTCAAACAAGAGACTTCAAAAGATGAATTTATTGATAAGAAATCGGTTATTTATATTTTAAATGGCCAGACACAGGGGGTAGAACCAAAAATCTTTATATCACAGGAAGTAGGATATCGTAATTTAAAAGATTATATGCTTGTTGCTGTAGATTGTTCTCAGATAGGAACGATTGCCCGGCAGGAATTATTTATGGCATCCCGTGACCGTCTGAAAAAAGGAAGATATTATAACGAATTGAGGAACGACATTATTTCGTTGTTGAAAAATGATCCTGATATAAGCCAGAAAGATCAGGAATATAAAGGTAAGGCATTCAAAGAGTCAAAGAAGGATAAAGATATGATCGAATCCTATTTTTCACGCTTTAAATCCAATCCCGATGTTAGGAAAATATTGTCTGGAAATAACGGTTCATTTTCGTTTTACAATAAAAAGGTATCTGCGGGAAGAAAGCAAAATAATAACCGAAACGATAATAAACAGAAAGTAGAAAAAAAGTTGCAGCGTTATCCATCTATTTTTAAAGTAAAAGGGTTTGATGCAGATTCCAAAGAATATGTAAAAGCGATTAAAAAAGGTGGGAAAGGGCGTATTATTTTAGAAACTGATGTAGAGAATGATTTTTTAACGCGTTCCAGCGATAATGGCTCTATTGAAATAACAACGTTAGATTATGGAGATCGTGGTGGAAGAGGAGATCATTTTGTTTTACCAAATCAGGATGCGCAAAAACTGAAAGTACAAATAGCCGGACCATATGACGGTGAGATCCAGGTTATCGTAGAACCAAAAGAAAGCACGGAAGTTGGGGAACGAATACCGTTGTCAATAAAAATGATTTCATCAGCTGGAGAACATGAAGTTATTGTTTTTATTCGGGTGGAGCAGGAAGGTAATAAATCAAAAAAGGAAAAAAAGAAAACGGTTGAACAGCCTGAATTGACACTTCCTCAATTAATTCGAGTAGTGAAAGAGAATCCCTCGAAAGAAGAAAAGACATGGAAAGATCGGAAGATGAATGGGGAATCTATTGTAAATATGATGATTGCTTCTGATGGATCTGTAGACGCGATTTTTATAAATATGGATTCTAATTTAGTGAAGAAACTTCTCAATAAAAAAGGTGTGGATATCGAACGCGTGAAAAACCAGTACTTAACATCTGTATATTCACATTCATTGATGATTTACACTACGATGTATGGATATTATGCACAGGAGGATATTGAGCTGGATAAGCATGTTGTGCAGCAAATACAAGATGATTTGCAAAATTCCGTTGAATTTTCATTTAGATATTATGCCAGTTTATTAATGTCAGATGAAGAATTTGTAGATTGATGGAATGGCTGTTTATCTTGTGTAACATTAAATAAGAGATATATTAAAGGAGAGATATTTTATGTTAGTTGAGATGGAAAAAAAGTGGGAGTATTCTTTGGGTATGATTAAGGTTGATGGACTAGAACCAACTCCGGAGATGAAAGAATTAATAGAACGGGAAAAAAAGGGAGAGATTACTATGGATGAATTAAAAAAGGTTCTTGATCGTAAGTACAAAATGAAACAGTGAGGATAGGTTATGAGAGATCCTTATTTGTACCCGGATTCAGAAGTATTAAGGAATTTGGCTGATATTCATGATGTGGATATGTTGAGAAATATGGAAGCAGACTATTGTTCTTTCCGGCTTTCAGAAATAGTTGTGGATGATATTGAAATGGCTTATGATTTTGGAACTCTTTGCAATATGCACCATCATATTTTTCAAGATATTTATGAATGGGCAGGAAAGCCCAGAGTTATCAATATAGAGAAAGCAGAAACTGTTTTAGGAGAGATTTCAATTGAATATTCAGATTGTTTTGATATTGCGAAAGATGCAAAATATGTTTTGAGTGAGATGAATGCTTTTGATTGGCAAACTGCGTCTTTTGAAAATGTAGTAAGGACATTTAGTAATTATATGGCAAAACTCTGGAAAGTTCATCCGTATCGGGAGGGAAATACCAGAACAATTGTTACATTTTGTTGTATGTTCATTGAGGCACAGGGAATTTATATTGAGAGTGATTTGTTTAAGGATAATGCCTCTTATATGCGCTCGGCCTTGGTAGCTGCGAATGCCATATTTCATGATTTAGGAGATTTGAGAAAACCAGATTATCTTTACCGGATTATGCAGGATGCATTGGAGCAGGGGAAAGAAATGAGTGGCAGAGTGGAAAATTACATCCGAAAAGCTGAATTGCCAGTAACGAGAGAGAATATTCGAAAAGTTATATTTTGGAATAGGAGAGGGCATAAGGAACATTCTTTTGAAGAAATAAGAAATTATCTCAAAAAGTAAAATAAGATTGTTGAAGTGGATATGGATAGTTTCGGGGATAAGCGACCGGGACACAGAATAGGGAAAGTTCGCAAAACAGATGAATGCGTAGAAATTTGTCGAAATAAGGCGAATATAGATAAGAAAACCCCTGCAGATGGTATATAAATGCCATTTGCAGGGGTTTTTGGATTTATATGTCATCATTCAAAGTTAGAACGGATTACTTATATGATATCTCTTTTTCTAAGAATATTATTTGGAGTTAGTA
>OFHM01002475.1_pt1 | contig 10478 bp, 10 predicted proteins | sample 1521311 | NCBI WGS metagenome assembly OFHM01 (sample SAMEA3504083, study PRJEB24116) | mouse gut metagenome | biome: mouse gut; feature: mouse-associated habitat; material: faeces | place: Denmark | collected 2011 | reverse complement strand
GAAGACGGCATTATGGTGAATCAGCACGAGAGCCCCTTCTACGAGGCGGATGCCAAGGCCTGCATGCGGGCCCACAAGCGCATCGTGGAGAGCTTCCCCATCAGCAGGGTGTACCAGGCCCATATCCCCACCTACCCCTCAGGGCACTGGCTCTTCGGCTTCGCCTCCAGGAGATACCATCCGGTCCACGACCTGGACGGGGAGCGCTGGCTGGAGAGAGGGATCGAGACCAGGTATTACACGCCCAGGCTCCACATGGGGGCCTTCTGCCTGCCGGCCTATGTGGAGCGGCTGCTGCGGAAGGTGGAGATACACGAGGGGTAAGAGAGGGGCAGGCTTCGTGCTGATGCAAACCCAGTCATGATTGATTAGAAAAAAGATGTATGGAGACAGGCTGCGGTGAAGAGACATCGCGTATACGTCAAAAACAACCGCAATACTGATAGAGAATGAGGGAAGTACAGAAGATACAGCAGAGGGCAGACTTCGTGCTTATGTAAACCCAGCTTTGATTAACCAGGAAAAAGATGTGTAGAGACAGGCTGCGGTGAGGAAGCATGTTCGGGACTGGTACCCCGGTGCAGAGGAAGCATATCGGAATATTGGAAGAAGAAACGGAGAGAAGAAAATGGCTAAGATACTGATAATCGGCTGCGGCGGCGTGGCTGCCGTGGCTATCCAGAAATGTGCGAAGAAGGCGGATGTGTTCTCGGAAATCTGCATCGCCAGCCGCACGGTGTCCAAATGCGACGCCCTGAAGGAGAAGCTTGCGGGCGCCACGGCGGCGAAGATCACCACCGCCCAGGTGGATGCGGACAATGTGGAGGAGCTGATTGCCCTGATAGAAAGGGAACAGCCAAAGGCCGTGCTGAACCTGGCCCTGCCCTACCAGGACCTGACCATCATGGACGCCTGCCTGGCCTGCAAGGTAGACTACATCGACACCGCCAACTACGAGGCGGAGGACACGGAAGACCCTGCCTGGCGGGCTGTGTACGAAAAAAGGTGCAGGGAAGAGGGCTTTACCGCATATTTCGACTATTCCTGGCAGTGGGCCTACAGGGAGCGCTTCGAGAAGGCCGGAATCACGGCCCTGCTGGGCAGCGGCTTCGACCCCGGGGTCACCAGCGTCTTCTCCGCCTATGCCCTGAAGCATTATTTTGACGAAATCCACTATATCGATATCATGGACTGCAATGGCGGCGACCACGGCTATCCCTTCGCCACCAACTTCAACCCGGAGATCAATCTGCGGGAGGTGTCCGCCAAGGGCTCCTACTGGGAGGACGGCCGCTGGGTGGAGACGGAGCCCATGGAGATCAAACGGGAGTACGACTTCGCCCAGGTGGGGAAGAAGGACATGTATCTGCTGCACCATGAGGAGATCGAGTCCCTGGCGAAGAACATCCCCGGCGTGAAGCGCATCCGCTTCTTCATGACCTTCGGCACAAGCTACCTGACCCACATGAAATGCCTGGAGAACGTAGGCATGCTGCGCACGGATCCGGTGCTGTTCGAGGGCAGGGAGATCGTGCCCATCCAGTTCCTGAAGGCCCTGCTCCCGGACCCTGCCTCCCTTGGCCCCAGGACGGTGGGCAAGACGAATATCGGCTGCATCTTCACAGGCGTGAAGGACGGGAAGGAGAAGTCGGTCTACATCTACAATGTGTGCGACCATCAGGAATGCTACAGGGAGCTGGGCTCCCAGGCCATCTCCTACACCACCGGCGTCCCCGCCATGATCGGGGCCATGCTGGTGATGGAGGGCATCTGGAAGAAGCCCGGCGTGTTCAATGTGGAGGAATTCGACCCGGATCCCTTCATGGAGGCGCTGAACGAGTACGGCCTGCCCTGGGTGGTGGAGGAGAATCCGGTTCTGGTGGATTAGACAATAAGTATGCCTGCTGGCATTGGATTGAAAATAGCGGGGAGGTCAGCTTCATGAATCAGGATACGCTCATGTTCTTTGAGGGAAAGCCGGAGGCCCTGGCGCTGTACCAGAACTTCGCCGAAAAGCTGTTTTCGGAGGTCGGCCAGGTGCAGGTCAGGGTGCAGAAGACCCAGATTGCATTTTCCAACGGCCATAACTTCGCCTTCGTGTCCTTCCTGCCTGTGCGGAAAGCGAAGGAGCGGCCGCAGCACTATATCGTCGTCACCTTCGGGCTGGGGCATCAGGTGGAATCACCCCGCATCGACGGGGCAGTGGAGCCCTATCCCAACCGCTGGACCCATCATGTCCTGATCTCCAGGGAGGCGGAGATCGACGGGGAGCTGATGGGCTGGGTGAGGGAGGCCGCGGAGTTTGCGGCGCGGAAACGGCGGATGAGTTGAAAACGATGAGGGAAAAGGAATGGGGGAAAGGAATGGAGGAAAAAGGGATGAGGAAATTCGCGGTTTTATTGTATCCGGACTTCTCTTTGCAGGAGATAACCTGTCTTACATCTGCGCTCACGATCTGGTTCGGTGAGAAGATTGACTTTATCGCAAGCGAAAAGAAGGAATATGTAAGCGAGGAGGGTTTGCGTGTCCTCCCCACCAGGACAACGGCAGAAGCGAGGATAACAGATTACGACTGCGTGATTCTGCCGGGGACAGTCAACCCGCTGCCTGCGCTGTTCGATGATGGGCTGATTGATTTCCTCAGGGGCGGAATGCAGTCAGATATCGTATTCGCGGCTGTTTCTTCCGCTCCGATTTTGCTGTCTAAAGCGGGAATCCTAAACGGCAGGAAGTTCACCTCGGGGTATTTCATGCAGATGGCAGACGCTTTTGCGTTTGTGGAAAAAGATAATTTCATACACAAGGGAGTGGTTGAAGACGGAAATGTCATAACGGCTGTGGGCATGTTCTTCAGGGAATTTGCCGAAGCTGTGCTGCGCAGGTTCGGGTATGATATCGGGAAGGAGTTCATGCGCGACAAGCCGGAAGATTTTACGGAAGAAGAGCTGGCATTCTACTGGTCTGATGAGGAATATCAGGAATTTCTGGAGGAATTGAAGGCTTATACCGGTTAGGCTGCATGAGTCAAGACATACGAACACGGGAAGGCCCTGGAGGCGGCTCCCGGCAGAGACGAAAGGGCCTGGGTGGAACGGGCGAAAGGGTAAGGGACATTGCTGTTCTGGCGGGAACAGAGGCCTGATGATAGGGGCTCTATTGCTTGAATGAATGATATGCCTGTCTGCGGAATGAAGGAATGGGTGGATTCCTGACATACGCCAGACAGGCAAATCTTTTTTGCGCAACAGACAAGGCTACCTGTGACATATCAGGGTCTTATCGGCTCTTTTAGCCGTTCCGTAAATCTGGTGTCCTCGGTGACGGCATCCGTCATATCGCACAGAACTTCCGGACGGAGGCCTGGGCTGCTCATTTCCTGGCCACCAAAGTGAACTCCCCCGGCACCCTGTCATTGGTCCAGGCCGGGTGCTCGTCGAACCGCTCTAGCGCAAAGCCGCAGCCGATGACGGCCGCCTTCCTCGGGTTTACATTCATGAATAACGCCCCTTTCTAGTCAGTTAGCTCCGCCTATATTTGTGCCGCATTTTCCAAAAGATATGCGTTTCCAAAGAAGGAGTGGTCAATTCCTGTCAGCCTGGGGCTTGCGCTCTTCCGCCGCGCGGCAGGTAAAGCCGGAGGAGATGGCGCCGGCGGGACATACGGACCTGCACTTGCCGCAGCGGATGCACTCGGGACTGTTGATGTTTTTGGTGACCTCCACGTCCATGGGGCAGGCACGCTCGCATTGCTTACAGTCTACGCATTTGCTCCCGTCCAGGCGCATCTGATAGAAGCTGAACCGGTTGAACAGGGCGTAGAAAGCGCCCAGAGGACAGAGATACTTGCAGAAGGGCCGGTGGATGACCACGGAGGCGATCAGGATCGCCGCCAGCACCAGGGTCTTCCACCCGAAGAGGAGCCCCGCCGCCTGCCGCAGGCTGGGGTTGGACAGGAGCAGGGGAATGCCGCCGCCCAGGGTCCCGGCGGGGCAGATATACTGGCAGAAGTAGGGTGGGGCGATGCCCGTTTCCGTTGGCGCGAAGGCGGGCAGCAGGATGACCAGCGTCAGAAGAATCCCGTATTTCACATACCGGGCGGGCCGGTCGATCCTCTTAGGGATCCGGACCTTCCTCACGGGAATCTTGTGCAGCAGGTCCTGGACCAGCCCGAAGGGGCACAGCAGTCCGCACGCCGCCCGGCCCAATACCACGCCGAACAGCATCAGCGTCCCCAGCACGTAGAAGGGGAAGCCGGCCTTCCTGCCGCCCAGGACCGCCTGCAGGGACCCGATGGGGCAGGCCCCCAGAGCCCCGGGACAGGAGTAGCAGTTCAGGACGGGGATGCAGAACGCCTTGCTGCCGCCGGTAAAGATCCGGCCCTTCAGGAACCCGGCCGCGTAGCCGTTGAAGAGGACGGCGGCTAGCAGCTGGATTTTTCTCTGGAAGGAGAGCCGGACCTTCCCTCCGCCCTTCACCCGATTCCGATGCATTCCAGGCATATCCGCACCGCCTTTCCCATGATCTCCTGCGCCTCTCCCCGGGACGCGCCGACGGCGATAAAGGCCAACGCCGCCGCCAGCATGCCGAGGCGCAGGGCGAGGGCCTTCTTATTCCTGGATGTCAACGCTGATCTCCGCCTTTCCTTCCGCTGCCAGGGCCTTGTTCACCGCCGCGGTATATGTTCCGGCCAGGTCCCGCTGCATCCCGGTGATCGTGCTGCCTACGACCTCGCCCCTGCTGTTGACGAAGATCGTGGTGGGGAAGCTCTGTACGCCGTTTACCACGGAAACCAGGGCCTCGTCCCCGGTCACAATGGTGACGCCCTCATATCCGCAGCCTGCGAGAAATTCCACCGTTTCCTCCGGATCGTTCAGCGCGTCCACGCAGATGGTAATCAGCTGCACGTTGTCCGGCAGGGCCTTGGCATAGGCGGCCAGGTCGGGCATTTCGGCGCGGCAGGGATTGCAGAACATGCCCCAGAAGTTGATGATGGTCAGGTCCTTGGCCTTGATCTCCTCCTGGGTAAACGTGCCGCCGTCCAGCGTCCCGCCGGCGAAGGAGGAGAAGGAGCCGCCGTCCCCGGCCTCCTCGCTGGAGCATCCGGCCAGCAGGCCGAGGGTCAGAAGCATAGCGAGAAAAAGCGCGGGCAGTTTTTTCCTATCCATAAAAGAAACCTTCCTTTCCAGTTTGCTTTGCCCCTGGCAAAGCCTATGCTATCATACCATAGGATGCCGGCTTCGGCAAGGGGGAAGCGTTTCTGATATGCAGAGGGCCCCGGAGGCGTACGCCTCCGGGGCCTTTGCGCGGGGTTTGCCGTCCGCCGGGACGGCGGGGTGAGGGTTTATGCGTTCTCGCCGGTTTTGCTCAGATCCAGATTGTCCGCGACCTCCTCGCCGGGGGCGGAGGCGGCGGTGGACCACTCCTTCTCCAGCTGCACCCAGTCGCGGTTCTCCAGCAGCTCGGTCCAGTCCTCGGTGACATCCATCTCCAAGTGCTCGTAATCGTGGCTGTTGGTGGCCTCCTGCATGGCGGCGTAATACCACTTGTCCTCCGTGTTGTCGGGCCAGCGGATCATGTCGGGCAGCAGGTGGTCCTTATCCGGGGTGCGGTCCAGCATCCGGTTGATCAGGGTCACCGCCTCTGCGCGGGTGATGGGCTGGTCAGGGCGGAAGGTGCCGTCGGTGTAGCCCTTGATCCAGCCGGCCTTGACGGCGCGGTTGATCTCGTTCTCCGCCCAGTGGCCGGAGATATCGGAGAAGCTGACGGGGAGGTTCACCTCGTCGCTGAGGAACCGGGCCGCGATGGCCGCGAACTCGGCGCGGGTGATATTGCGGTTGGGACGGAAGGAGCCGTCCTCGTACCCCTTGATGATCCCGGCCTTCGCGCTGGTGGAGACGCCGTTGTTGAACCAGTTCTTCGCCTGCACGTCGGGGAAGGAATTCTCCGTGGCCCAGTGCTCCATCCGGAATTCATCCGTCATCAGGCGGAAGAAGATGGTCGCGACCTCCGCGCGGGTGATGTTGGCCTCCGGGTGGACCAGGCCGTCGGTGTAGCCGATGATATAGGCGTAGTGGTCCACGCTGTTGAGCCCGGGCGCGGCCAGAGGCACGTCGTCATCCAGAAGGGTGACGGTGTCCGGGCCGGGACCCAGCGGGGTGGGAGCCGGCGTGATGGGCGTGACGGTATCCGGAGCTGGGGGCGGGAAGATCGGATCGGGGTTCCCGGGCTCCTGGTTGTTCCGGACGAAGTACAGCCGCAAGACCGCGCCGCTTTGCGCCATCGCGGACAGGATATTGCCAGCGTTGCCTGCGTCGAAGACGTACCCGGCAATGGACATATCCCCGGTCGTGGCGCTGACCGTGCTGCCGGCGGCGGCGGTGCGGACTTCGGGGTTGTCGGCCTTGACTGCGCTGGGCAGCAGGCGGTTGGTGGACGCGTCGTACCACTCCACGCTGTAGCGGATTTCTGCCGGCTGCTCCTCATTCTTAGTGAAGTACAGCTTCAAGACCGCGCCGCTTTGCACCAGATCGGCGGACAGGACGTTCCTGTCGTCGTTCGCCTCGAAGGCGTACCCGGCAATGGATTTGTCTCCGTCTGTGACGGTGACCGTGCTGCCGATAACGCCGGTGCGGGTTTCGGGGTTGTCGGCCTTGACCTCGCTGGGCAGCAGATTGCCGGTGTCGGCATCGTACCACTCCACGGTGTAGGAGGCTTCTACCGTCCGGTCATACCGCAGGGTGATGGTGTTGGAACCGTCTACCAGGGTATACGGCAGAGCCGGGGCGGTGGAGGTGTAGGCGTATTCCTGACCGTTATAGGTGGGAACCTTCTCAATGTTCTCGGCCTTGATGATGTCACCCACATTGCCGCTGATAACGCTCTTGGTGTCGCCGTCTTTCACCTTGTTGGTGTAGTACTCGTGCACCACGGTGTAGTCGGCTTGTTTCGGTTGTTCCTCGGCGGGCTTCTCCTTCCAGATACCGGTAATGGCCACATCCTGTCCAGGCATTTCGAACTTGCCGTTCTCAATGACCGCATCATCGGTGGTCCAGCCGGAGAAGACATAGGTCTTGCCGTCCACAGTGATCTCCATGTCTTCGGTGTACTCGCTGTCCACGTCCACCGCCTCGCCGACCGTGTGGTCAGACTCGGCGGGCACGACAGGCAGGCCCTCGCCCTCTGCGGGCAGGCCGGTCCAGGTGTAGGTCACGGTGTAGTCGACCTCCGCCGGCGGCACCTCCTCCTTGTAGAAGTACAGCCGCAGGACCGTGCCGCTCTTCTCCAAAGTGGCGGACAGGATATTGCCTTGATTGTCCTCATCGAAGGTGTAGCCGGCAATGCTCTTGTCCTCTTCGGTAACTGAGACAATTTTGCCAACCGTGCCGGTGCGGGTTTCGGGTCCCTTGAGGACTTCACCTTCGGTATCGTACCACTGCACTTCGTAGTTTGCGTTGACAGGGCCGGCGTTCTCTTTCTCCCACACGGCGTAGAGGATCTTTGTGGGGTTGTCTTTGCTCAGTTTGATCTCGTCTCCCGCGTCGTAGTCAACGTCTATGACATACCTGCTTTCGGCCCAGCCTTTAAAGGTATAGCCTGGGTGGGTAGGCTCTTTTGAAGAGACAGTGAAGTAAACGCTGGATTCCGAGCTCGTTGCAGTCTGCGGACCGGGCGCACCAGAACCACCATTTGCGTCATACTTCAAAGTGAACGTGATATTCTCCTCGAAAAAGAGGAATAACGTTTCGTTAGCTTTGTAGGGAGCGCTTCCGGTGATGTTGTAGTGTACACTGGCATAGTTATTGTTCGGCGCCAGACCTCTTGTATATGTGGATGGCACGGTCGTAAATTTGCTCCAGTTGTAGCCCTTGTAACCGCTAAAGCCGGACTCATTAGCTAAAGCTCGCAAATTGGTGCTGTGATTGTAGCCGGAGTGACCGGTACTTTGCAGACATTTTGGAGTCAGAGTCACACGGTCTACTTCGTTTCCGTTCACGACCTTTACAACATCGACAGTAAATTTTTCGCCGCTGATCAGCGCAGCTTCGCTTGCTCCGCCGGTCTGCTTATCCGCCAGGGCCTGGAACCGGGCCAGGTCGTTTTCCATGCCGTCCCAGCTGTCCCAGTTCTCCGTCAGGAGCTCCAGCAGCGCGGCGGCCTGCATTCCCAGAGCCTGGTACTCTTCCTGGTTCTCCGCGGTCAGCGCGAAAGCCTCCATGGCGTCCAGCAGCTCACGGAACTGCTGCACCAATCCGGCCAGCTCGTCCGCGCTGTCGGCGGCGTCCTCTTCGGGCTCTGCTTCTTCCGAAGCGTCCTCAGCGTCAGCCTCCTCCTTATCGGAGGGGGCCTCAGCGTTGGGTTCCTCCTCGTTGGAGACATCTTCGGGGTTGGTTTCTTCCTCAATGGAAGTATCCCCAGCGTTAGATTCCTCCCCGTTGGAAGCGTCCCCGGCGTCGGCCGCTTCCTCGATGGGCGTATCCTCGGCATCGGCCGCTTCCTCAAGAGAAGCATCCTCGCCGGGCTCTTCCGCAGGGGCGTCCTGTTCGCTGCCGGTCACGGCGGCAGTCTCCGTCTGGGCGGGCTCCTCCGCCGCCATGGCGGTAACGGGCAGCAGGCTCAGGCACATGACCAGGGCCATGAACAGCGCAAGTCCGCGCTTGCGTGCGCGCTTCAAAATCTTCATGATATTCTTCCTTTCTTTGCGAAATTTACGGATGCAAAGGATCCGGCGGCCGGACGAGCGTATTGCGGAAACCGCAACTTAGCTTCCTGACTTTGCGTGACCGTCCTTTCGGACGGATTGCTGAAAGTTTCCAGCAGCCGGGCTGACATAGTATCCGCTGGCGATGAAATCTGGTGATACCTTAGTCCCCATGGCTTTGCCGTCCCACGGTTTCCCGTGGTTTGCCAAAAAAATGCTGTGGTAATTCGCGGACGTGCGGTCCGTGGCCCCGCCCCGGCGCCGTTTCCGGGGCGGCCTGCTCCATAGGCATCCCTCCCTTGCCGTCGTATGGTCGGACTTCGCTTGGACATCTATGCCGGACCTGCCCCGGCTGGGGTACGGGGCGGGTGGACATACGGTCAGAATAACGGGGAGCGGAACGCTCCCCCAGGACGAAAACTATCCGGCGGGCTGCTCGAATTCCCGCAGAAACGGGTCGAACAGCTCCTCCTCGGCCCGCTTCCGGGCCTTCACCGCGTCCTCGAACCGCCCGTAGCTGCCCAGGTAGTACCGCTTCCCCTTGAAACAGATCATAGCCCGCCACAGGCGTTTGTCCGTTCGCCAGTCCACGCCGGGGACGCCGCTGGTGTTGTTTTTCCGCACGGTCTTGGCCCGCAGCATCTCCACGCAGGTTCCGTCCACGTAGGTCAGGGCGGTGAAGCCCGGATTCTTGCAGCCGCAGCTGGTAGTTTTCCCGCAGCGGAGGTAGTAGGTCTTGACCACCGTTTCCTTCCCGCAGTCGCACCGGCACAGCCAGGCCGTCCGCCCCCCGATGTTCTCCGCAGGCCGGACCACGGTCAGCTTGCCGAACCGCTGCCCTGTCAGGTCCAGCTTTTTCCTGGAGTGTCCCATATTGTCAGGCCCCTTTCTGTAGACAAAATATATCTTTTGTCATTGAGGGGCCAATTTGTCATAAAATCTGGATAAAATTGCGAAAAAAGAGCAGAAAAACCAAGGGCTGCAAAAATTATCCGCTTGCAGTCCTCAATTTTTCATACTCTTTTCGTAATTACGCCGATTTTAGGGAAACGCTCTTCCCTTCTCTTTCCATTGTGCTATAATAATTTTAGGTGAAACTCAGCATTCCGCCTGTCAAGTACTGCCGAATTTGACAAAAGATATATTTTGTCTATTTCGCCAGTCCTGCTAGGTCACGAGGCCCAGCCGCTCCATCTGCCGGGCATGCTCTGCGCCGGTGGTGAGGAGGTAGAGCCGGGTGGTATTGACCGAGCTGTGCCCCAGAATGTCCGCCAGCTTCACGATGTCCCGGCAGGCCCGGTAGAAGGAGGCGGCGAACAGGTGGCGCAGGTTGTGCGGGAACACCTTGGACGCCTCCACCCCCGCCAGGGCGCACAGGTCCTTCATTTCCCGCCAGACCTGGCGGCGGGAAATGCCTTTTCCGCTTCCGGTGAGAAAGAGCTCGCCGGAGGTGATTTTCCGCTCCGCGGCGTACTTCAGCAGCTTACGGCACAGCTTGGAAGGGAGGAGGATCGTGCGGATTTTGCCCTTCAGGCTGATTTCCGCCCTGCCCTGCCGGGCGGCCTCCAGGGTGATGTAGCGGACCTCGCTGACCCGTATTCCAGTGGCGCAGATGGTTTCCATCAGAAGGGCCAGCCGGCGGCGTCCGCTCTCCCGCGCGGCGTCCAGGAGGCGGCGGTAGTCCTCCCGAGTGATTTCCCGCCGCTGCTCCCGGAAGGTCCGCCGCTGGAGGCGGAGGAACCTGATCCGGCAGTCCTCCCGGCCCAGAAACCGCAGGAAGC
>OFHM01002473.1_pt1 | contig 10487 bp, 10 predicted proteins | sample 1521311 | NCBI WGS metagenome assembly OFHM01 (sample SAMEA3504083, study PRJEB24116) | mouse gut metagenome | biome: mouse gut; feature: mouse-associated habitat; material: faeces | place: Denmark | collected 2011 | reverse complement strand
CGATCTTTCATACAGGGAAGTTAGTAACTACTGTAATGTTAGCCACACTCTAATCTCACAAATAGAGAAGGGTGAGAGGGGACTTACGCTGGGAACCCACAATGAGATTGTAAACGGTATCAACCTTGCTTATGATGCGAAATGCAAAGGTACATTGAAAGCGGAGAATATTAGGAAACAGAAGACAGAACCTATGGAAGAAACAAAGGTTGAAACAGAAATAAAATCAGATACAAAAACTGTACAAACAGAAGTACAAACAAAACCAAAGAGAACCACTAAAAGAAAATCTGCAAAAACATCAAAATGAAAACGGAGGATTATTATGGTAACAACTATGACAGAGAAGAAATTTTACACACAAGAGGATTTATTGGTAGCTATTAGTAAGTTGCCTGAAAAGGAAGCGGAAAACATTCTGGAAAATTTCAAGCTGAATACAGTCTTGACTTTTATCAATTATTGCAGTGAAGCACATAGGGAACAGTGGAAAAATGACTTTTTGGAAAGTATACGTAAAGAATTGTGTGTATATAATGGATTTACCAAACTATATAATATGTTACCAGTGATTGATAGTACTATATATGAGCAGGAAAACGTTGAACAGAGAAATGAGAATGTTTGTTTGGAATCTGCTTGTGATAATTAGGCAGATGTGGTAGAATAAACTATAATAAAAGTAAGAAGGTTATGAGGGGTATGCTATGGGTAAGAAGATTGTATGTGAATCGTGTGGAACGATTTTTCCATTTGAAAAAGCAAAAGATTTTACAGTGTGTCCAGTATGCAATGCTTCTTTTGACGATGAAGAAAATGAGACTTCTTCTATTCATGATGATGAACTTAGCTTTGGTGATGATATTGAATTAAGCGAAAATGATAGTTTCGATGAAGATAAAATTGATTTTTGGTGGTATAGTATACGAGAGCCGGGAGAGATATGGAAAGGTATAACTTTTGAAGATGGGAATGTATCAATAAATTGTGCTAAATGTGGCCATTTTGCAGGGAGTGCACCTTATCCGATTGCAAGAACAAAGGATTGTTTATTGATTGATCCAAGATTTACAATTAAATGTGGTCATTGTGGAAACGAATTAAAGAACCACATTTTTTCCAAACGTCCGGCAGACTGGGTCGATCCCAGAAAGCGTGACATGTGGGTAAAGGACTACAAAAATATTCCTAAATGTCCTATATGCTCATCAACGAAAATTCATAAAATCAGCATGACAAATAAAGCCGCTTCAGCATTAGTTTTTGGTGTTCTATCAGCAGGACATGTAAGCAAAACGTATAAATGTGATACCTGTGGGGCTAAATTTTAGTCAATTTTGAAAACTGAATATAGAGAAAACAATAAAAGACAGTTTCGATAATGAACTGTCTTTTTGTATGCAAAAAAGGAGGAAATTTTTATTGAATAATAATGATTTTATGTTAGATATAATTGCGAAGTTGAATAAGCAATTATCAAACAAACAATTGAAAAGTGATTTAAAAGGAATAGACAATACCCTTTCTGTGAAGGTAATTGCAAAACTTGCGACAGCACTTTCCAAAAAGCAGTTAGGGGACAGCTTAAAACAACTGAATAATTTATATGTCCAAGTCGGGACAAAATTTAAAACGGATAAGGATACAAGAAATAAGTTATTAAATGAAATAGCACAATTACAGAAAAATCTTACAGAATTACAATTAAAAGTAAATGTAGAAAAGGGTGCTTCCCAACATGCAATCAGCTCTGTCATATCAACGGCAAAGACGGCACAGCGGTATGCAGATAAGACATCAATTGTATTGGATGTTGAAGTGCGTAAGGAAAAAGCAGTCAACGACATTATTTTTATTGGGGAGAAATATTCGAAACTGTTTTCAAATTTATCGGCTTCCCAGAAGTACGAAAATTTATTAAATTCAGCATATTCTATTTCGGATAAATCACAATTACAGGAAGTCCGAGCACGGATTTCAGCCTTTACCAGTGAATTAAAGGCCAGTGGATTAGTGGCAGAATCAACAGGAAGAAAATGGGGGAAGTTAATTGATCGGGCTAAAGAACTATTTTCCGCTGCGAGTGTTGTCAGAACAATATTTGTACAGGCGAAACAAGCAGTGTCTACAACGATTGATTTGGATAAGGTATATACTGATCTTGTAAAAGTAAATGATGAATTAAATCGTAATGACTATGCGGACTACTTATCAAGATGCAATCAAAAAGCTCAAGAATTGGCAACAACACAAAAAGCTTTAATTGAAGGGGCAGCAGAGTTTTCCAAGTCGGGTTATAATTTATCCACAAGTGATGCACTGACAGAGAAAAGTACAATTCTTTCCAATGTCGGAGAGATGTCTGCATCTGATAGTGCAAAAGCAATCATCTCCGGTGTACAGGCATATGAAGTGATAGATGGTTATACGGACGTGGAAGATAAAGCAGGTGCGCTTATAGATAAATACAATGAACTTGGAAATACTGCGTCAATTACGACAAAAGAGCTGGCTCAGGGTGTACAGGCTGTAGGATCTGTATTTGCGGATGCTAATACCAGCGTTGACCAGTTTTTAAGCCTTTTATCAGCCGGGAACCGCCAATACCAGAATGCAGATTCTCTTGCTTTAGCACTTAGAACATCTGCTTTAAGAATCCGGGGTGCGTCAACCGAATTAGAAGAAGCTGGGGAAGATATTGAAGGCGTTATGTCTGTATTGGACAATCAAAAATCCATTAAAGCATTAACAGGTGTAGATATTCTGGAAAAAGATCAGCAGACAATTAGGTCAATATATGATATTTTCCTTGATATTTCAAAAGTGTATAAGGATATGTCCGATGTGGATCAGTCGGCGTTATTAGACATTATTGCAGGAAAGCATAGGGCATCAGCGATTAGTGCAACTTTAAACAACATGACGGAAGCTGAAACCATCTTACAGAATAGCTTAAATGCGGCTGGTTCCGCTCAAAGAGAATACGACACCTATCTGGAAAGCACAGAAGCCCATTTGCAGCAGTTCCAGGCAAAATTAGTTGAAACATATTCTGCTTTTATAAATGGAGATATGATTTCTCATGCAGCCGATTTGGGTTCTGCAATACTCGATCTTATTAATAAGACAGATTTATTAAAACATGGTCTAATAGCTGTTGCAACGTTGAAAATTGGTCAAGGAATTTCTGCTGTTGGTGGTACTGTTGCTGGAGCTATTTCACAAATGAATACTCTTGGTAATGTGATTCAACAGGTTAAGAGTTTGCCATTAGATAGTGTATTAAGAAAAGCTGCATTAGATGATATTGGAGAATCAACAAAAGCTCTTACAGAAAAGAATCTTAAATTATTATTGTTACAAGAACAACTAAATGATAGTGATAAAATGATAATTCTTAGTAAGCATAATCTTACGGAAGAGGAAGCATTAAATAAACTGGAAACCCTTGGCCTAACAACTGCTACAAATGCAAATACAGCCGCAAACACAGCAAATGCGTATTCTGCAAACACATTAAAAGGTGCGTTCACAAGACTTACCGCTTCTGTTAAGGAAACATGGGCGGCTATGTCAACGCTTCAAAAGGCAAGCATTATATTTGCGGCGATATCAACCGCATGGAGCATAGGCTCTTCTATTGTTGATAGGGTCAAGCAAAGTAATGAAGAGTTGACCCGATCCACCCAAGAAGCCGCAAACGCATATAAAGGATCCGCGTCATCCATAGAGGATTACGCTTCCAGATATGAAGAATTGCATAAAGCCCTTATCGCGGCGAAAGGCAATGAGGAAGAAACATATAATATCAAGAAGCAGTTGTTAGAATTGCAGACAGAACTTAACGGTAAATTTGGTGAAGAATGTGGAACTCTTGACCTGGTAACTAATGCGTATGAGTCCCAGACAGAAGCTATTAGAAATTTGAATAAAGAAAAAGCCCGGTTATTCCTGAATGAGAATAAAGAAGGGATTGACAAAGCAATAGAAGAGATGACAAAAGATGACCGTCATTATAATCTTAGCCTGACTGGGATTTCCGCATATACAGATGAGGGGGCGGCATTAAAGGAAATTGCCGAAAAGTACAAAGACCAGGGCATCACCTTATTGGATGAGCTTGGGGATGGAAGCTATGCACAGTTCTCTGTCCACTTGGATACGGATGCGCAGTCTGCCTATGAAACGATCAACGCTTTTGAGAATGACCTGAGAGATCACAGGTAAAATTGACGGCCAGATAAGCGTGATAAAAACACAGAAAGAAGCTGCCCTGGAATCCATTGACGCCCAGATAGACGCCCTGGAAGAACAGAAATCCCTCTTAGAAGACCAGAAAAAAGCATTAGAAGAAGCCAGGGATGCAGTAGTTGAAGCCCTTGAAGACGAAAAGGACGCAAGGATTGAGATCATTGAGGCGCAGAAGGAACAGCTTGGACAAATTACAGCAGTTAGGCATTGATGAGGAAGCACTCTTAAACGGTTCTGCGGAAGAATTTGAAAAGCTGAAAAATGCATACATGGATGTTGTCTTCAGGCTCAATGAGGGGAATGCCGAAGTGCTGTCAAAGCTCCAGGAACTGTCAGGATATGAGGGTACTGCCCCTACAGTGTTGGCAGATTCCAATGCCAAGTTAGATGAGATGAATAGCAAGCTCGGTGAATCCAGCCAGGGCGTGGGGAATGTTAATACTTCCCTTGGAGAGACAGCAACAAATACAGGAGAAGTAGCTGCTAATGTAGGGGCTATCTCTGACAGCCTAAGCCAGATGCCAGACAGTGAAAAAATAAAAGGCCTGTCAGATGGGTTTGGGACGCTTGCGGAAGCAATTGGTAAAGTTGCAGGTGCATTAGGCATAAGCGGGGATTCCCCGGCCAGCTCCATCATACAGGCACTGTCAAATTTGAATTCAGCCACATTAGGCAGTGAGTCGGAAGGTATCATCGGACAATTTGCATTATTGAAGGCTGCTATCATGGATGTCATAGATACCATAGGTCTATCCGGTGCAGAAAGTGTCAACAGCCTTATGCAGGCGATCGCAGGGCTTGGTGAAATCAGCCTGGATAAAAATATCATCACACAGTTTGGTGACTTAAAGACAGCCGTGGAAGGTGTTGTATCTGCTATCTCTGGCGGTGGCGTACCAAACGGTAGTACTTCCGGTTCATCTGATAAAGGGAAAGGCTCCGGTACAGGCGGCACAGGCGGCCTTACAGGTGCTATCGAAGGTATCAGATCTGCTACAGACAAAGCATTAAGCGGCGGTGGTGGCGGGGAAAACGGCGAAGGCCCAGAGGGCGGCGGCACAGGCGCAATCGGCCAGTTTGGACAGTTAAAGACAGCCGTTGATGATGCCGCTGCTTCTATCGGCAGTGGGGCAGATGAAAATGCTGAAGACAAAAACAGTAACACCCTTATCGGCTCCATCAACAGCCTTGGGACATCCGTAAATGATACTCTGGGCGAATCCGGCGGGACAGGTGCCATTGGTAAGTTTGAGCAGTTCAAACAGCCGATCCAGGAAGCGCAAGATCATGTAAATGGGATATACGAAGGGCTGGAAGACATTGATAATGAGGAAGTGGAATGTACTATCAAAGTTAATATTGAGACTACTGGCGGGCTCCCTAAATTTGCAGAGGGCACCCTTGGCGATATGAACCTTGAAAGCGGTGAATACAACGCAAAGTACGGCAGGGCGTTTGCAGAAGGCACGGGTAAATATAAAGGGCTTCCAAGGGATGAAGAGAACGCATTAGTATCTGAATATGGGCAGACTGAGATGACGGTGCTGCCAGATGGGAATACCATCATCACGGATGAACCAACCATGATGAGCCTGCCGAAAGATACGGTCATCTTCAATGAGGGACAGACCAGGAAGATACTGGATAACAAGATAGATGCCAGTGGGAATGCCCATCCTGGAGGCCAGGGGACGGATGTAGAAAGTGTGCCAGGTATCCCTGAAGGATATGAAAAGATCAGCCTTATGGATTTTATACGGGGACTTCAGGACAAGAACCCTGCAGATAGAAAAGACATACGGACAGGAGAGGTCAATGTAGAAGACAGGAGCCTTGATACCAGGCGCAGCGATGCGTTCATAGAGGATGCCTTAAAACAGATGGTAAACCCAGTACACATAGTAACGGGGCATATGGAGAAAATGGCAAATGCGGCTGAACAGATCGGCAATATGAACAATATCAGCAATGTTATGAATAAGCCAAGCGTCACCATAGGTGATATCCATGTTACCTGTCCAGGAGTTACAAGCCAGCAGGTAGCAGAGCAGGTTGGATATGTGATCGGGGACGAATTAAACAGACAGTTTAATGGATTCCATAACTACACCGACCAAATGAGCAGGGTAAGATAATTGCGGGTAAATTTTGAGAAAGGATGACCGCACTCTGAAATATGGGTGCGGTACTATTTGTAATGAATTTCAGGGAAGAAATATTCAAATCAATACAGACTATGGTTGACAAGGCAATTATGAATTGTAAAGCAGACCGTACATATGAATCAGTCATAAAAAAGGTTACGCCAAAAGGCTATGTAGTAGTAGACAGGGCAGGAAGCGAACGGACAGTACCGTGCTGTATACCTGGATTAGAATTAAGGCCATTACAACAAGTATGGGTACGTGAGCCTATGTCAGACTTAAAAAAGCTTCATATATGTGGTGTTATAGGAAATACAAGTAATTCAAGAAGAAGCAGAAGAAGGTAATGATACAACTAATTTCGATATAAATAATGTAACTGTAAATAAAGTCGATGTGAACCTGACCGGATATTTTGCAGGCTCAGGTTCCTTATATAGATTGGATGATAGATGATGAAAAAACTGAATATCGTTATAACTCAAGGCATTGCTGTGGTTTGTGGCAATGCCTTTTTATATAGAAAATGTGTGAATTGGAGAGTGACATTTATAAAAATGGCAGAAGCAAAAGCATTAGAGATACCTTTTTGGCTTAAAGTGACACTGACAATTAAAGAAGCGGCAGCTTATTCAAATATAGGAATCAACAAAATCGAAGAGTTATTGAAACAACCCAAATGCGACTTTGTATTATATGTCGGTAATAAAAAGTTGGTAAAAAGGAAAGAGTTTGAACAGTACATATCAAAAAGTTTGGAGATTTAAAGCAGGGATTTCAGGATAAAGGATGATCTGGTCATTCCAAAATGGTGGATGGTATGTTATAATCTTAGGACATATCAGACTCTTTTTGTTGGAATATGACAGAAAGGAGTTGGACTTATGGGTAAAGATCTAAAAGGAAAAGAACTTGGAGTAGGCATAAGCCAGAGAAAGGATGGATTGTTTACAGCCCGGTTTACCGGCAGGGACGGGAAGCGCAGGCAGAAATATTTCAAAAAGTTACAGGAATGCAGGAAATGGATCGCGGATGCGCAGTTTGATGATGAACATGGGAATATAAATGCTTCTTCAGATATGACAGTGGATGCATGGTTTGATTATTGGATAAGCAGCATTAAAGGAAAGACTGTAAGATGGAGTACGCTCAGGAGTTACCAGGATCGGTATGAAAAGAATATCAAGGAAGCTATCGGCAGTATGGTCATAAGTGATATTAAACCCATGCACTGTCAGAACATTTTAAATATCATGGATACTAAAGGCTATGCTGGCTCAAGCATGGCAAGGACAAAGGCGACCATGAGTTCCATGTTTTCGGATGCACTGGAAAATGGACTGGTCAGTTCCAATCCTGTCACAAAAGGCGTAAGATGCCCAAAAAGGCCAGAAAAAAATACAAAAGTTTTAACGAAGGACGAACAGGGAAGGTTTTTGGATGCTGCAAAAGAAAGTGTAAATTACTACCATTTCCTGTTCATTTTGCAAACAGGCGTGAGGTCAAGTGAACTGCGCGGCTTAAGATGGGAGGATATAGATCTCCCAAACCGTACCATACATATAAAGCGGAATGTGACGCATGATTCGAACAATAACAGGTTTATTACTGGTGAACTGAAAACAAGTTCCGGATTGCGCGATATCCCAATGACACAGGCAGCTTATGATGTGCTCATAGCTTTAAAACACCAGCAGACAAGCAGGAAGCAGAAAGTGGCATCATTTGAATTTGCAGACCATGTATTCCTGAACCGGAATGACAGGCTGATACCAAACTCAAATTATGACAGGTATTTAGAAAAACTATGTGCAAAGGCTGGAATTGAAAAAATATCTATGCACACGTTAAGGCATACATTTGCTACCCGCTGTATTGAAAGCGGCATGAAGCCAAAAACATTGCAGAAGATCCTTGGACACGCAAATATATCAATGACAATGGATCTTTATGTACATGTTACAGAGGACGAGAAGGAAAAAGAAATGAAGAAGTTTGAGGAAATGTGCAATGCCGTTTAGAAAAATTGGTGTAGTGATTGGTGTAAATTGAAGCATGAAGAGTCAAAAACTACTGGAAATACAATGGTTTTGACCTAAGGGAGATATCATCAACCAGTATGTCATATTTACAAAAGTCTGCAATGAGCAGATGAAGAAACACGGGAGGACGAGAAAGGCAGTTATGGAAGCAATCCGTATCTGCAAAGACAGAAATGTGCTTAGCGAATATCTGAGTAGTAAAGAAAGTGAGGTAGTGTCAATTATGATGGTTTTATATGATGGAGAAGAAATCATGCGGTCATATGTGGAAAGCGAGCGGTATGATGCGCAGCAGGAAGCACGGTATGATGAAAAGGTTGAGACAGCAAAACGTATGTTAGGTGATGGTACATTATCACTGGATAAAGTGGCAGAGTTTTCTAACTTGCCTATAGAAGTGATAAGAGAGTTGTCAGGTGAATTACAGCCTGTATAGGCAGATGCAAATATGATAGTATTTGCAAGTAAAGTGCTGAAAATTTTGTGGTTATGAATGAAATAGAGTGATAAAAGTTGCATATCTGCCATATTTAAGCGCAAATGTGCAACTTTTATACACTAATTTTGGTTTTTAATTATTCTGTATATCGTTTTAAACTTGACATAAGAATGGTCAGCCGTGATTGGCATAAGGATGTTATTTTTTGACCATATATGAAGCTGATAATACCAAGATGTATAGGGATACATTAATATAACCGAGAATAAAAGCATTATATGGGGTGTTGCTTATACCTATCGCTATATTCAAAATATCCATATGCTGCACATAAATTTTCCGGCATAATATTAAAATTTGAAAAGGCTTTCATTAGTTCAGTGAAATAAGCTCTTAGGAAATTTGGTATGTGCTTAATGTTCCATTCTCTGGGAATGGTAACGGGATTGATATTGAAATCAGCCAATTCTTGCAGAGTTTTCTTAAAGGCGATCAGATCATTTCCTTGATAAGATGCTTTTGCCTTGGCAATACTGCGGCATTGGCTGATGTATTTTAATGTGTCTATGTAACGCTTTTCTTTTTGAATGTTGAAATTTTTTGATTGTATGATCCGTACTGCTTCTGACAGGGTATACCAGTTACCTTTTCCAATTACCTTTTTGTAATAACTGCTGATGATCTCAATACATGTTAAAGGATTAAGAAGGCTTTTATACTTATTTGGGCATTCATTTCCTGAATTTTCAGCTTTTTTATTTAAGGCGTATGTTTTAAAATATTTACACTGTACCTCAAAACGGATAATGTTACGTGAAGCATCAATGATTTCTGACGGGATTGGCTCATATCCATTTGCAACGTACTCTTGTGAGCGGTTTAGTAATTGCAGATATTTGCTGTAACAATTTATATTCACTGATTTGCTGGTCAGATAAAAACTTTCGGGTCTGCTTTTCATCCTGTGTGAGGTATCGTCATACTCCATCCATTCTTTGGAATGTGGTGGTATATCACTTCTTTTAATTAGATTCATTATTTGTTCGGGATCATATGTGGGTATAAAGTCACTCAGACAGATATTGATACAATAGTCAACCCTTTTTATTCTGTAATCTGCAAAGTTCATCAGCAAGGGTGAAATTTTATTGGATTCCTTATTAAAATTAGTGGCTGCGACGTTAATATCATCATAAGTAGCTGCTGTAAGGTAATCAATTATACCAGCAAGAATTTTTGGATTTATTGTAACTTCGATAATGTATATTATGCCTGAAAAGCGATCATCCATGTAGATGTGCCAGTGGATACCCTTATCCTTGCCATCGAAATAGATTTTCATATCTGTGGGAAGATAGTTTGGAGAGGGGTAATACGTTACGTACTTACCTTCTTTATACCAATACATTTTAAGTGCTGTAGTTTTACTATATGCCATAAAATCCAATAATAATTTGTGTACATCTGTACCTGTTAAGGACATATCTAATGTCATCGTGTGAAAACCTAAAGACGACCGTAACATTTTCATTTTCTCCTTGTAATTATTTTTTGATCTATATATTGGGGAATAAATAATCATAAAAAGTATTGCGTTGTTCATGTGTAAGC
>OFHM01002471.1_pt1 | contig 10493 bp, 8 predicted proteins | sample 1521311 | NCBI WGS metagenome assembly OFHM01 (sample SAMEA3504083, study PRJEB24116) | mouse gut metagenome | biome: mouse gut; feature: mouse-associated habitat; material: faeces | place: Denmark | collected 2011 | reverse complement strand
AAAGTTTTCATGTTTTCATTTTAAATCCGATTCCCCAGACCGCTTCGATATAATCCCTGCCGGTTACTTCCCGGAGCTTTTTCCTCAGATTGCTGATGTGCATTTTCAGGGAGTTCTCCGTACAATCCGGGGTATCTTCGGCAAACTCTGTTCTGGTCAATTTGATCCTGGTATCCTTCACATTCACCATATGTGTATCCGTGTGGAGAGTGATATCATCATAGGACAGGACAGAGGCGCAGGGAGCGCCGTCTGAATTCTTAAGCTGAACAAAGATTCTTGCCAGAAGCTCTCTTATGTGAAATGGTTTTGTCACATAGTCTGCGGCGCCTCCAAGCAGAAGATCTACTTTATTGTCGATATCAATCTTGGCGCTTACTACGATCACGGGGATGCCCTGGATCTTCGGAAGCACAGCTTCGCCGTTTAGTCCCGGCAGCATCAGATCCAGCAGTATAAGATCCGGTTTTGAATGGGAGAGAACCAATAACGCTTCCGTTCCAGAGTATGCGCGGGAGACGCGGTATCCCTCCTGGGTGAGCGCTTCTTCAATAAAATTGCCGATGTGAATGTCGTCGTCAATGATCAGTATATTTTTCATAGCCGGTCTACACCGTCCTTCTTATGTATTAGTGTTTGGGTATGTTTACTCATATGGGATATTGACAGACGGGTGGATAATATCAAGAAATATGTTGTCAAAACGGTGTGTCTAATTTATAGTTATGGTATAAACATTACTTAATATTGGGTATAAAGATGAGGCTGAATAAGAATGACTTTAGGAGGTGAGACATTGAAGAAATGTTTTAATGTAAACGGACCATGTTATCCGGATGAAAATTATATGGTCAATCTGGATGAACGTATGATAAGAATAAAGGAACTGGTTGATAAGCAGAAGTATTTTGTGATAAACCGTGCCAGACAATATGGGAAAACAACAACGCTATGGGCATTGAGACAGTATCTAAAAGAGGAATATAATGTTCTTTCTACGAATTTTCAGCGAATGAGTTCGGCTGTTTTTTATGATGAACATACTTTTTCCAGAGAGTTTGCAAATATGATCGTCCGGATCATTAAAAATAAAAAGCAGGAAATTTCCGGTTTTGCTAAAGAGGGTATCCAGGCGTTGGAGAAAGCGGCCGCCGATCATAGGATAAATATGGCGGATTTGTTTTATTTACTCAGTAATCTTTGCGAAACATCCAGGAAGCCTGTAGTATTGATCATCGACGAGGTAGACAGTGCTTCGAATAACCAGGTTTTTCTCGATTTTCTGGGGCTGCTTCGAGGCTATTATCTGGAGAGAAAGCAAACTGCAATTTTTCATTCGGTTATTTTGGCAGGCGTATATGATATAAAGAATTTAAAACAAAAACTTCGTCCTGATGAAGTACAAAGATATAATAGTCCCTGGAATATTGCGGCTGATTTTGATATTGATATGAGCTTTTCTGTGAAAGATATTGAAGGGATGTTGTCGGACTATGAGAAGGATCATCAGACAGGAATGAATATCGAAAGAATGTCGGAAGCGATTTATGATTATACTTCTGGTTATCCGTACCTGGTATCGAGAATCTGTTTGCTGTTGGATGAACAGATTGCAGGGAAAGCGGGATTTGAATCAACAAAATATATCTGGTCTGATGCAGGAATTGCGGAGGCTGTAAAGATTTTGTTGAATGAATCTAATACTTTATTTGATGATATGCGAAAGCAGATTGCCAGTTATCCGGAATTGAAGAAAATGCTGTATGCAATCTTGTTCTATGGGCAGAGTTTTGCCTACAATCCTGACAATTATGCGATTGATATCGGAAGAATGTTTGGATTTCTCGGAGAATGCAATGGACAGGCTGTCGTTGCAAATCGTATATTTGAGACAAGAATCTATAATTTTTTCCTGTCTGAGGAATTATTGGATAATAAATCTTATATAGCAGCATCCGAGATTAAGAATCAGTTTATCCGGGAAGGTTATTTGAACATGGATGTGGTGTAGTTATTGACTATCTCGGACAGCAGCATGTTGTAGAAATGAAAATATGGAGAGGGGAAGAGTATAATCGAAGAGGTGAAGAACAGTTGTTTGATTATCTCGAATATTATCATTTAGATAAAGGATACTTGCTGAGCTTTAATTTCAATAAAAAGAAACAGGCTGGCATAAAAGAAATTAACCATAAAGGAAAACGGATTTTAGAAGTTGTGGTATAGTATTCCATCCGGTCAGAACCGATATTTTTTACCTGCAAAATGACGGGACAAATGCTGAAGATTATATTACACTGAATATAGACGGCACAGGAAGGCTTCATTTAAGAATATTTGACAAAGGCGGTGGAGATATGGATTGGACAGAGCGTATGAACCGGATCATGGATTATGTAGAACATCATTTATGCAGCAATATATCGGAAAATGAGATCGCCAGGATAGCGGTATGCCCGTATTCTCTGTTTTCAGCGGCATTTTCGCAGATTACAGGCATCCCGTTTGCGGAATATGTCCGAAGGAGAAGGCTTACCTGCGCGGCATATGATCTACAGAATACAGAGGACAAGATTATTGATATCGCTGTGAAGTATGGTTATCAATCTGCTGATGCATTCCGGGTTGCCTTCAAGAATCTGCATCATGCTACGCCGACAATGGTCAGGAAGGATCAGGTAAAGCTGACATTTTACTGCCGTCTGCATTTTGAGATTGTGATGAAGGGAGTCGAGAAGATGGAATATACGATCATGGAACGGGAGGCTTTCAAGGTTCTGGGGATACGAAGGATTACACCTTACGGCGGCGGTACATGGGCTGTCGTGAAAGGCGACGGAAGCAACGACAGGATCCAGGAATTAAGCGGTCGTTTTTTTGACTTAGGTCTTTGCTTTGGGTTTGGAGAGGACGGAAGCAATGATTATATGTGCGCGGTAGAGTGGGAGGGTGGCGAGGCGGAAGGCTTCGAAAGCTTTTCATTTCCGCCGGCTGTGTGGCTTATCTTTGAAGCAAAGGGCAGAATATCCGATCATGTGCTTGGAAATGTATGGAAACGCATTAATCAGGAATTTCTGCCCAACAGCAAGTACGTTAAATGTATGGCGACGATTGAGAAATATGTGATCTGGAACGAGGCGGAAGATTACTGCCACGTAGAGATCCAGATTCCGGTCAAGCTCAAAAAATCTTAGAATCTTACAATATTACTTATCGCCGTTGATCTTCCGAATCACACGGCATGGATTGCCTACAGGCAGTGCATAGGTCTGGAATTTTTCCGATTGGGAATCCAGGTCCGGGATGTATCTTTCGGCAAATTCTACCGGATGCGTTGCCGTATAAAGCTGAACGTTTGATGCGATCAGTACGTTGCTGCCGATGGTGATCTTGTTACAGTCGACAAAGGTACAGTTCATATTCACAGATACATGATCTCCGATGTAAATATTCCGCCCGTAATCACAGATAAAGGGCGATCCGACAGTCACATTTGCGCCGATTCCTCCGAATAATTGCTTCAGGATGTTGTATTTTTCTTCTTTCTGCTCATATGCAAGAGCATTGTACTCTTTTAACAGCTTTCTTGCATGACCTTTGAAACCCAAAAAGACGGGATCATGACAATCATAATATTCTCCTGCCATACATTTCTCTAATTCATTCATAGGCTCACCTCCATAGATTGATTTGATTATATCCTAATTTACTCCTGTTTGACAAGAGCACGCACGTTTTGGCTGTGTATCTGTGTGTCTGTCTGCAATTTCGGTTATAATTTACACCCATCCTAATTTTATAAAGCTTTTATTCTATGAAGGTGAAAGTATGGATCGTAACCAGGATTGCCCGCCCAAATAGAGCAGAGCTGTCTTTGGCGAGGGACTAAAGCCCGGTGAACAAACTGCTTGGAGATATCCGTTCGCCTTTATTCTTACAATATTCCTAATGGAAAATCCAAAATGTTTGCTTTGAAATTGCGTGCTGTTTGCGTGCTATAGATTGTGTGTGTTTGTAGGAAATATACAAATAGAAACCACAATATTTGTACATAATATGGGAATTTCAAAATCTTGAAAATAATACTTGAAATTTTCGTACACGCGTGCTATTGTATAGACATCAAATAAACACGCAATAAAGCACGCAAATAAAAATAGCACGCAGAGAATGGAGGAAGCAAAGATGAAATATGTAGAGTTCGATTCATCCAGACCGATGGATCTGGTATTGTTGGGAAGGGTGGCAATTGATTTCAACCCGGCTTACAACGACCAGGTGAAGGAAGAGTTCAAGCCATTGAAGAAGGTACATATGTTTGAGAAGTTTGTGGGAGGTTCACCGGCGAATATTGCAGTAGGCGTTACCCGCCACGGCATGAAGGCAGGCTTCCTTGGCAAGGTATCCGACGATCAGTTCGGAGATTATGTAGTGGATTATTTTGACGAGCAGGGAATCGACACTTCACACATCACCAGATGCACCAACGGCGAGAAGTTAGGGCTTACATTTACCGAGATGTTATCTCCGAAGGAGAGCAGTATCCTGATGTACCGCAACTGCATCGCTGACTTACAGCTCCATGTGGACGACATCGACGAAGAGTACATCAAGAATGCGAAGGCTATCCTGATCTCCGGTACGGCTCTTTCGGAGAGCCCGTCAAGGGAAGCGGCGATCAAGGCGGTGATGCTGGCGAAGAAGAATGACACGAAGGTGATCTTCGATATCGACTACAGGGAATACAATTGGAAGAACAGTGATGAGATCTCCATCTACTATTCTATCGTAGCAAAGGAAGCGGACATCATCATGGGCTCCAGAGAAGAGTTTGACCTGACGGAGAAATTAATCAAACCAGGCATGACAGACGAAGAGAGCGCGGCGCTGTGGCAAGGGTACAATGCGAAGATCGTTGTGATCAAGCATGGTATGAAGGGATCGACGGCATACACCTGCGACGGACAGAAGTTCAGCATCAAACCGTTCCCGGTAACGGCAAGAAAAGGCTTTGGAGGCGGCGACGGATATGGTTCTGGTTTCTTATATGGATTGTATCAGGGATGGGAGATCATCGACTGTCTGGAATTCGGTTCTGCGGAAGCATCCATGATGGTAAGAAGCAACAATTGTTCCGATTCCCTTCCGGGACCGGATGCGGTGCACGCATTTATTAAGGAAGAGAAAGAACAGTTCGGCGAGATGATCGCAAGAGTATAGAGAGTGTGAGGAATAATCCAGAACTAGTGAGATGTTGGAGAAGTTAAGTGATAGATCTGTGATCGGACAGGAGATAGGTAGTTATAAATCAAGCTCTGTCGGAAGATAGAGCAGATTAATATATTAAGTTTAGGACAGATTAATATTTGGAATATAAGAGATAGAAGGAGAGGAAAAGAGATGGTTAAAACAGTAAGAATGACCGTAGCACAGGCAATTGTGAAGTTCCTGGATAACCAGTATGTTTCCATGGACGGCAAGGAGACAAAGTTTGTAGAAGGATTCTTCACCATATTCGGGCATGGTATCGCAGTAGGATTAGGAGAAGCGCTTGACTCAAATCCAGGGAATTTAAGAGTTCTCCAGGGAAGGAACGAGCAGGGTATGTGCCATGTGGCAACAGCATTTGCGAAGCAGAGCAACCGCAGAAGGATCATCCCTTGCGCATCTTCTGTAGGCCCCGGCGCGGCAAATATGGTAACGGCATGTGCCACCGCAACGGTAAATAACATTCCGCTTCTGGTGTTCCCGGCGGATACCTTTGCATCACGCCAGCCGGATCCGGTGCTTCAGCAGTTAGAGCAGAGCAACAGCCTTGCAACGACCACCAACGACGCGTTCAAGCCAGTGTGCAAATACTGGGACAGGATCACAAGACCGGAGATGATCATGACGGCGCTTATCAATGCCATGCGTGTCCTGACGGATCCGGCGGAGACGGGAGCCTGCTGTATCGGTCTTTGCCAGGATGTAGAGGGTGAGTCCTATGATTTCCCGGAATATTTCTTCGAGAAGAGAGTACATAGAATCACAAGACCAGTAGCGGTAGAAGAGGAACTGGAAGACATTGCCGAGATCATTGCGGGAGCGAAGAAGCCGCTGGTGATCGTAGGAGGCGGAGTACGCTTCTCAGAGGCGGGAGAGGTTGTAGAGCAGTTCTGTGAGGAATTCAAGATTCCGTTCGGAGAGAGCCAGGGAGGAAAGAGCGCATGTAAGTCAAGCCATCCATACTGCCTGGGCGGAATCGGTGTGACCGGTACATATGCATCCAACGTGATCGCAAAGGACGCGGACGTAGTGATCGCCATCGGTTCCAGACTGTCTGATTTTACGACCAGCTCCAAGTGGCTGTTTAAAGATGAGAATGTGAAATTCGTTACTATTAATAATTCCAGATACCACGCATATAAGATGGATGCTGTGAAGGCTGTGGGCGACGCGAAGGCGACGGTAACGGCGCTGTCAGAGAAGCTTCGCGCCAGGGGTTATGTATCTGCTTACTCAGGAGAGATCGAGGAAGCCAAGGGCGCATGGGATAAGGAGATGGCAAGGCTTGGCGCCATCGAGTATACCGGGGATGACTTCGAGCCGCTGATCAAGGCAAGAGATCCAAGGACGATCCCGGAATTCGTGAAGCTTACAGACGGAAAGATCACACAGACGGCTGCGCTTGCGGCGATCCGCAGAGTCATCGACGAGGATGCGACGATCATCACGGCAGGCGGTTCCCTTCCAAGCTGTATGCAGAGGGTATGGACCACAGATAAGCGCGGCGGTTATCATGCAGAATATGGATATTCCTGTATGGGATACGAGGTGGCGGCAACTCTCGGCGTGAAGTTTGCGGAGCCGGACAATGAAGTCTACTGTGTAGTGGGAGATTCCAGCTTCCAGATGCTCCACAGCGAGATCATGACCATCATGCAGGAGCGGAAGAAGGTAAATATCCTGGTATTCGATAACTGTGGATTCGGCTGTATCAACAATCTGGAGATGAACCACGGAATCGGAAGCCTTGCGACAGAGTTCCGTTACACGGACGGCAAGAAGCCTTGCGGAGATCTGATCCCGGTTGATTATGCTAAGGTTGCAGAAGGTTATGGCCTTAAGTCCTATACCTGTAAGACCATCGCTGAACTGGAAGCGGCGCTTGAAGATGCGAAGAAGCAGGAGATCGCTTGTCTCTTCGATCTGAAGGTCATTCCAAAGACCATGACGGACGGATATGAGTCCTGGTGGAACGTAGGTCTTGCGGATGTATCGGAGAAGGAGTCTGTCAGAGCAGCATGGGAAGGTGTTAAGACAGGCAGAGAAGCAGCCAGAGATTATTAAGATCAGCAGGCAGGAAAATATAGAAGGAGGCATGGCATCAGATGAGCAAAGTATTTGGCTATCCGGAGTTTGATGATAAGGGCGAGATGATCCTTACCACTTATGACAATGAATATAAAGCAATGATGATGGATATCCGTGTATATCGGATGAAAGCGGGCGAAGTAAGGAAGTTTAAAAGAGACGGAGAAGAGACTGCGGTCCTTCTCCTGTCAGGAGATCTTAACTTCGCATGGGAAGATAAGAAGGAGACCGTTACCAGAAAGGACGTATTTACAGAAGGGCCATGGTGCGTTCATGTAAGTACGGGCGTGGAAGTGGAAGTGACAGCCAACGCCGAGACCGAGATCCTGGTACAGTGCACGCACAACGACAAGACATTTTCAAGCCGGCTGTATGCCCCAAAGGATGCTCCGTGGGGATACTCAAGCGTAGGCAAATTCGGCAACGTGGCAAAGCGCCGCGTGAATACCATCTTTGACCATGACATTTCACCGGAATCCAACATGGTACTTGGCGAGGTCTTGAATGACAGAGGAAACTGGTCGGGGTATCTTCCGCACAGACATCCGCAGCCGGAGACGTACCTGTTCAAGTTCGACCGCCCGGAAGGTTTCGGAGCAAGCTTCGTGGGCGACCAGGTATTTAAGAGCGTGAACAACAGCTTTTCCGCGATACCGGGCGGAGAGCTTCATCCGCAGGCTGTTGCGCCGGGATTCCAGATGTATACCTGCTGGATGATCCGCCATATCGACGGTAATCCGTGGCTTCAGACGGACCGCTGCGAGGATGAGAGATATACATGGATGCATGACGCGAATTTCTGATGTACGGATGTATGTATGAAGCAATACGCAGAAGGTAAATGCACCGGGATACCCGTATAGCTGGAAAATTAAGATACAAAAAGAGATACGATTCATAATTATGAGGATTTTCTAAAAGAATTTCAGAAGGTGGAAATCTTTGAAGGGTAGTACAACATTAATTCAGATTATACCGGGAACAGAAATTATTTGTGATTGAAAATGTATAAAAATATAAAATATCATATAAAGGAGAACAAGCATGGAAAAATTAAAAGTATTTATCAACGGCGAATTTGTAGAATCCAAGACAGACGTGTGGTATGACCTCCACAATCCGTCTACCGGAGAGATCACCGGACAGGCTCCCTGCTGTACGACAGAAGAGGTAGAGGCTGCGGTTCAGGCTGCAAAGGCTGCATTCCCGGGATGGAGCGGCACTCCTGCGATCAAGAGAGCGCAGATCATGTACAAGATCCGCGAACTGATCATCCGCGACTATGAGGAACTGACCTACACGGTAGCAGAAGAGAACGGTAAGACCTGGGGCGAGGCTGACGGCGACGTTGCTAAGGCGAAGGAAGGAACAGAGCTTGCAACACAGGTTACGTCTCTGATGATGGGCGAATCCATGATGGATGCTTCCCGCGGATACGACACTGTAAAATACCGCGAGCCGCTCGGCGTATTTGCAGGGATCGCACCTGTAAACTTCCCGGCTATGATCCCGTTTGGATGGATGGCTCCTACCTGTATCGCAACCGGTAATACTATGGTGCTTAAGGCGGCTTCCCTGACACCAAGGACGGCGCTTAAGCTTGCCGCGATCTACAAGGAAGCAGGCGTGCCGGACGGCGTTATCAACGTGATCACATGTTCAAGGAACGAGGTTGACCTGCTCCTGAACCATAAGGACATCAGAGGAATTTCTTTCGTAGGATCTACTCCGGTAGGCAAGTCCGTTTACCAGAGAGGCGCGGCGAACGGCAAGCGTGTGCAGGCTCTCTGCCAGGCTAAGAATCACGCGCTGGTAATGGCAGACTGTGCGCTTGAAAGAACCGTTGCAGGCGTGATCAACTCTGCGTTTGGATGTGCAGGACAGAGATGTATGGCGCTTAGCTGTATCGTCGTTGAGGAAGCGATCGCAGACAAATTTGTTGAAGAGCTTGTAAGACAGGCAAAACAGGTGATCCCGACCAAGGCTTATGACAGGTCCCACGCAAAGGGCGTGAAGACCATCGGACCGATCACATATGAGAAGCATTATCAGGAAGTGCTCCGCGATATCCAGAAGGGAATCGACGAAGGCGCGAAGCTGGTACTTGACGGACGTAACCCGGAATTGCCGGAAGATATGAAGAACGGTTACTTTGTGGCTCCGACGATCTTCGATCACGTGACACAGGAGATGAGCATCGGACGCGAGGAGATCTTTGCTCCGGTCCTCACTGTAAAACGCTGCAAAGACTTTGAAGAAGGTCTTGCTATGATGAATGAGAATCCATATGCAAATGGTTCCGTGATCTATACGCAGAGCGGATACTTTGCACGCCAGTTCACGAGATATACGGACGGCGGTATGGTCGGCGTAAACGTAGGCGTTCCGGTTCCGATCGGATTCTTCCCATTCTCCGGCCACAAGGATTCCTTCTTCGGAGATCTCCACTGTCTGGGCAAGGATGCTTACCGCTTCTTTACCGAGTCAAAGACCGTGACCACACACTGGTTCGACGAGGAAGAGAAGAAGACCATCGAAGTGTCTACATGGGACGGAACAATCTAAATAAAAAATAATCAGTATTTATTTTGGGCTGTTGCGAGATGCAGTTTATACACAATATACGTGTAATATTATTACAAAGAGTATTCCGTATATGAGTATAATGGTCATTTCGCAGCGGCCCTTTTAAATTTAGAATTTTTGTACAAAAAAATACGGTGAAAATTGGACATTTTGTTAGAATTTTCAAAAGGTTAAATGTCAACATTTGACATTTAACATATGGTCTGTTAAAATATAGACATTATATTTCTTGTCTATCTAAAGAAGGGAATGAGAATTTATGGAAAGTACAAGCAAGCTTGCGGTCTCAAGAAAAACACTGCATGAACAGTTGGCTGATATCCTGCGGGAGAAGATCCTGCGTGCAGAGATTCTTCCAGGGGAGAAGATCAATGAAAAAGAGATCGCGAAGGATTTCGGCGAGGAAGTGGCGCTTCTGGTAGACGGCGTCACAAAGTTGGGAAGATTGTCTTACTCATCGGATAAATTAGACGTCCAGGCGGAGAATCTGCGTAAGATGTTTCTTGCCATGGCGAAGGACATCCGTGTGATCATCATCAAGCTTGCGGACC
>OFHM01002469.1_pt1 | contig 10494 bp, 8 predicted proteins | sample 1521311 | NCBI WGS metagenome assembly OFHM01 (sample SAMEA3504083, study PRJEB24116) | mouse gut metagenome | biome: mouse gut; feature: mouse-associated habitat; material: faeces | place: Denmark | collected 2011 | reverse complement strand
TATTTATTACTTATTAATGCAAGTACCACTGTTATTGCTAAGCATATTATTAACATGTTGCAAAAAGATAAGTATATTTCATTAGAATATAAAATGTAAATCATAAGCTGCTGTACCATAAATCCATATAAGAAAATACCATATGATATTTCTAACTTGTCCGCCCATTTTCCAATCTTTCCTTTTTCAGCAAATGCAATCGAAAATATCAGATATGGCAATGCGAAGTATTCTATAATATTCAAAAAGAATACAGATTTTATACTTAATGCTGAAACTATTATCATCAGCACTACCGCTACCACTATATCAAAATACTTTTTATTAATATCTAAAACTGCTACCATTATCCCCAATAAATAATATGGTATAATTGATATCACCTGTCCAAAATCCATAGCATAAAAAACGATTCTAATATCGGAAAAACACATCTGCCAAATCAAAGAAAAAAAACAAATTATTCCGGTCACGCATATAACTATTTTTCTTTTAAGCTTCGTACCCCCCCCCAGTAATGGAACAAAAAAATACATCATAAACTCAACAGGCAAACTCCATATAGAACCATTTACTGCATTTGGATATGGATTTGATTCAAAAATACCCGGAAGAAAATATGTAATATATAAAACAATATTTTTAAAATAGCTTTTAAATAAAATATGACTAAAATATTCTTTTAACGGAATAGTTGTAATTATTGGACCAATAACACAAGCTGTAAAAACACAATATACTGCCATAGCTGGAACAATTCTAAAAACACGTTTCAGCATGTAATGAATATAATTTTTATCTCGCTCCCAACTTTTGGAAATGAGATACCCTCCACAAATAAAGAACACTATAATTCCCATCCTGTGAATCGGCTGAATCATTAAAGTCGGGACACCCATTCCCATAAGAACATACATATGTCCTGCAAATACTAAAAATGCAGCCATAAGTCTAATAATACTAAAATTATTATTTATACCAATTTTATTGTTTTCCATAGTATAATTTCTTTCTATTTATTCATACAAATTAGCAATATCATACACACTAACCGTCTGTATATAGCCCTTATGTTTCTCCCGCATAATCTTCAATGCATCATCCAATGTTTTTTGCCTTTCTTTACTAATTCCCATTTCAAAAGGCACTCTATACAAAGATGTTGTTTTGAATACAAAAGCAAAATCTGTATGTAGTGAATATCTTACCCATAAATCCCAGTCCTCAAGCGCATCTACCGATTCATCCAATCCGCCATACTCTTCAAATAAACTCTTTTCAAACATGATACACTGAATAGGAATATAATTATGATGGCAAAGAATCACTTTATCAAACTTCTGCTTATGAATTCCTCTATAATCAGTAATTTCATACTCATAAGGCTCCTTGCTTTTAATTTTAATCGGGGTTTCAAATGCTGTAGCATATGCTGCTCTGCATTTTGTATTTTCCAACGTATATACCAAAGTTTCTATATGGTCCGCATAAAAAACATCATCATCATCCAGGAAATTCAGGTATCGGCCATTTGCCATCTCCATAGCAAGATTTCCGGCTTTAGAGCGGCCAACCTTTTCTCCCGTCGCAAAATATTGAATTCGTAAATCAGAAAACTCGTTCCTTATCATCTCCTCCGAAACATTTTTGCCGTCTTCCACCACTACTACTTCTATATTTTTGTAGGTCTGATTCCGCAAAGATATTAATGTCTCCCGGAGCACCGAAGGCCTGCCACAGGTTCTTACGATAACCGAAACCAACACTTTTCCGCTTGGAATAACTACCTTATAAAATGCCCCGTCTCTAATTGTCTCATAATCCATACGGATGAATCTCGGTACAAAGTCCTGGCTATTGCCTACACACTTTTTAAATCTGAAATAAAATATATTCTTAAAGTTTTTCCCGAGGCACTTCAATAACGCCTTCTTAGAGCCCCAAAATTCATTAGGTGCTTTCATAATGCGGAAAAACATTCTCATCCAATACAACATTTCATTTTTTTCTCTAAAGCGAAGCCTCAACAAGAAATTATTGACTATCGAATTTGTATATTGATTTGGTTTTAATTCTCCTGCTTCCCTATAAGAATAGTGCGTCACTGCTGCTGCTGGGCAATATTTCAACTTATACCCATATGATCTTAAACGCCAGCTTAAATCCACATCTTCCGCATACATAAATATTCTTTCATCAAAGCCATTAACTTTATCAAAGGCTTCTCTTCTAACCGCTACAGCTGCCCCACTGCACCATGTCACTTCTCTGGTTATTGGATCATAAATTTTAGGATGCTCATATGGAATTTGTCTCAATTCCCACATAGCTATATCCAAAGCACTCTCTTTAATTTCTTTTTCCAAGGCTAATAACGTGTCTTCCCGAACTTCTGTATCAATATTTAAAAATAACACAACATCGGCAGTTCCCATTCGAAATGCATGATTATTTGCTCGTCCAAATCCCATATTTTCCTCTGCTTCCACAATATGAAAACTATGGAATTTTTCACCGTATAAAGCTTTTATCTCTTTTAATCGCTTCACCGTATTGTCACTTGAACAATTGTCCACTACAAATATATTAACTGTATCTAGTCCATAGTCTGAACCTTCCAATGCCTTAAAACAATTGTTAATCCATTTTTCTGAATTGTATGTTACATAAATAATGTCCATCTCTTCCCGCCTCATTTTACTGGTTAAATATTTTCATTAATGCTCTTATACTTACTTCCCGTTCAAGCTTATCTACAATATATAATGTACTGGTCTCACTAAAAGCATTTTCCCTAAATACTTTCCTGCCAAAAAAATCTTTATTCAATTCATGTACATGAAAACCCACGGACTTTAATCTTTTAATAAAATCACTCTTGGCATACTTTCTAACATGATCGCCTTGCCCAAATCTATGCCAATTTTCTTCTTCCGATAGCCCCCATGCTTCATCTGTCTCTTTCTGATCCAAATCAAGTGGAACTAATAAAATTCCAATTCCTGTATCGCTTAATATTCTCTTCAATTCCTTCATTGCGCATATATCATCTTGTACATGTTCCAATACATGAAAGCAAATCCATAAATCAAATTCGCCTTCCATAATTTCCTTCATGTTCTGTATATCAAGAACATAATCCATATTTTCCATATATAAATCCATATTTTTTACCAATATATTAGAAAACCTCAGACTGATTGCTTCATTTATTGGTTTAGCCGGAGCTATATGTAATAGTTTATATTTTTTCTCTCTTCTTTTCTTAAAAAGCCTTTCCATAAAAGCTATACATAGCCTGTCTCTGTCTGACGAATGACAAACTGGACATAAATACTCCTTCATATTGCATGTCTCTGGTGGGCCAGGATAATAGCCATATTGTTCCTGCATCTTCTTGAAAAATAATGATATTTCCTCATAGGCGTTTAATTGGCTTTTACAGATCACGCATCTTCTATTTTTTCTTACCCTAAACATAAATACACCTTCTTACTTTTTTGTGATTTTCACTTGATTAGGAATAATCACCTTATTCCATACCTTACCCTCTTTCCTCTCCTCAATCTCAAACACCGCTGCATCCTCAATCAAATCCATAAACACAACAGATGTTCCATCATCGCTTTTCCTGGACACAACCAATGTTATATTATATGCCCCAGCCATCAAAGGTAATTTTGTTATAAATTCAACTAAAAATTTATCTCCTACCTTACCTTCTACCAAAGGATAATTATGAGTAAACCTGTCACTGCCAATGAGTTCTGTATTCTGACTATCTCTGATATGATATCCAACTCCCGCCTTTATATCTGAATGAAACTGGATTAATATTTTTAAATGTGCTTCTTGATTAAACGAACCTAAAACTAACTCATTACCACACATATCAGTAATCTCAAAATCAATTACCCTTACTTCCCCATTACCTTCCCTAAATAAACTGACTTTCTTAGCAAATATCTCTCTACGACTCTCTGTCAAATCCTCATCACGATTCATCTGCTCCACAAATTCTGCTTGTATTTCAACCTTATCAGCCCCATTCAATTCATTCATTTTCTCCCTGGCTCTTCGTAAATACATATCTGCCAATTCCTCTGCATGTCCTTCAGCAATTATTTTGCCATCTTCCAAATAGATGCACCTCTGGCACAGCCTTTTTATCATACTCATATCATGAGTAACAAACAAAATAGTTGTTCCGCTATTCATTAACTTAAACATTTTAGACATACATTTGGCCTGAAATGCCGCATCGCCAACCGATAATGCTTCATCAACGATCAAAATTTCTGGCTCCACATTAATTGCTACGGCAAAAGCTAACCTTACAAACATACCACTTGAATAATTTTTAACCGGCTGATTAATGAAATCACCTATATCCGCAAATTGAATAATCTCTTCCACTCTTTGTTTCATAATATGTTTGGGAATTCCAGCCAATGTTCCACTTAAATATATGTTTTCCATTCCCGTATATTCCATATTAAAACCTGTTCCAAGTTCCAGCAATGCAGAAATTTTTCCATTTACCTGAATAGTTCCTGCTGTTGGTGTCAGTATCCCAGTAATCAATTTGAGAATAGTTGATTTCCCACTACCATTTTTTCCTATTATCCCAACAATTTCACCCTGTTCGATTTTAAATGATACGTTGTGGATTGCATTAAATTCCCTATATCTTTTTTTTATCCAAGGGAACATAGCCTCCAGTATCCGTTCCCTTTCCTGGTCATATATTTTGTACATTTTCGTAACATTTTGTACTTCAATCATCACTTTACTCATTATACTAATCTTAACCTTTCACTTTTAAATAACATCCGCAAATTGTGCCCTCAATCTTTTAAAAAGATTTGCTCCTATTACAAAGATAACCAAAGTAAAGCTCCAAAAATAAATCGTAAGGCCGGGATTTTCCCAAAACCATTTATGGTATAAAAAGCAATCCCTGTAACCGTTACAAATATAATACATCGGATTTAATTCCAATATCCTTATAACTGATTCTGACATTATATCGGTTGACCAGATAATCGGAGTTGCCCAAAAACCCACCTGCAATATTACAGCTACAATATTTGATGTGTCTTTCGCAAATACAGCCATCGCCGAACTCAGCCACCCAAATCCAATTAGCAAAACGCATAAGGCAAATAAATAGTATAAAACCTGTATATTATATATAGATGGGCGATACCCATATATTAAATAGATTATCACAACCACACCTATAAAAAAAACATGTACAAATCCTGACGAAATAATCTTTACGATTGGAATTACGCTTACCCTAAATCTCATCTTCTTAACCATATAACTATACTCAATTAAACAATTACAGCAACCCGAAAAAGCCTCTGTAAAGAAATTCCAGGCAATATACGCCGGAATATAGTACAGCATAAACGGAACATCTTTCACAGTACCGCTTTTCAACCCAATTTCAAACACATACCATAATACGAAAATAGTAAGTAAAGGAAGCAAAAAACCCCAAATCATTCCTAATAAAGAATTTGTAAATTTAGATTTAAAATCATTAATCGCAAGATTCAATATTATTTTTCTTTCTTTATATATTCCTACAAGAAAGCCAAAAAATCCTTTTATCATATTCATCATTTCTTTCCTTCTAATAAGTATTTTTCCAGCTGAACATCTTCTATCCTTTTCATCTCCAATATTACACTTATTGTTCCCTCCATCTCTTCCTCTGGGATCACTATTTCATAGTTAGGATCCGTTGTTAAAAATATAGTTCCTTCTTCAGATAATGCATGTTCACTCACAGCTTCTATTTTCAATTCTATTTTTCCCCAACAGGCTTTTACAACCCGGCATACAATAAATGTTTCCTCTATCGGATCCAAGCGCATCTTTTTCACGCCATTATAATCCTTTTTTGATAGATAAAAGGTAAATTCGTATTGTTCCCTTTTCCCAAATCTGTATACTTTTTTAATGGACATCTGCTCCGAATAGCCATCTCCCGTATCTAAAAACAGGCTGCATATCTTTTCTTCGTCTTGGGGAAATAGGCCAAATATATCCACTTTACCATCTTCATTCCAAAAGTCCCAAGAGCCATAATGAAACTCGCGCATTAGCACGCCAATTTTTTTTCTATCATTTAAAAGATTATATATTAACTGATAGCCATACAGTCTGTAATAGTTAGGTCTTCCTGGTAATAAACATATCCAGGCCAATGCAAAATCACAATTAAAATTTTTCTCATCCATAATTGTCTTTATTTCTGGAAAGACTTGTACAAAATCCTCATATCTTTTTAGATTACTATATTGCTGGACAACAAAAAACATTTCCACCGATGATCTTACACTTGTTTCTACATTATATCGACTGGCCCCTCTCTGGCCATGAATCATCCTGAACCCTGTCAAATGCTCTTGAATTATATAAATCTCCTTATTCAAGCACAGTCTGACCCATTTATAAAAGTCCGGAGTCTGACGAAGGCCTTTAACAAACAAATGGTACTTTTTGTGATATTCTTTTCTGATCAAAACACTATTATGGCACAAGCAATTTCCATAGTCAAAAAAAAACCTCAGCCACTCAAATCTATTTCTATTATTTTTTTCAAATATATTATAGTAAAAATTACTGGTATCTTTAAAAGCTTCTCCTGTTTCTGTTACTACATTGACCAACGTAAAAACAGCACCGTAACGCTTCTCCTGATCATTCTCCAAAAATCTTACCTGCTTTTCCAGTTTATCTTTTTCCCAAAAATCGCAAGAGTGTTGAATAGCTACGTATTTTCCTTTTGCCCAATTTTCTACAGCATGTTTTACCATCCCCACCCCTATACTGGTCAGATTTCTCTCATTTCTATGGGCACGAATCCGGCTGTCCTTAAAGCTTTTAATAATTTCCCACGAATTATCCGTCGAACAATCATCAATGATTATCAGTTCGAAATCCTTATATGTTTGTTGCAATATACTTTGGATGCTTTGTCCTAAGTAATCTCCCTGATTATAAGAAGCCAAAATCACAGAAACATTTCTTTCCATATATCTTACCTCCAGTTTTTTATATGAAAGCAATATCCTTTTATTTATTTTTCTATCAAATGGCTTTCCGGGATTTCCATATGTCTATTTCTTGCATTTATTTATAGTCTGTTCCATAATACATGCTGTCATTGCATCGCCTGTTACATTGGTTAAGGTTCTGCCCATATCCAAAATCCTATCAATCCCTGCAACCAGAGCGATTCCATCAACAGGTAGCCCAACTGACATCAAAACAGTACTTAAAACAATCATTCCTGCTCCAGGCACTCCTGCAGCACCAATTGAAGCAAGTGTTCCCGTTAAAACAATCATAAGTTGCATCGGAATAGCCAATTCGATACCATAAGCTTGTGCAATAAACAAAGATACTATTCCCTGATACAAGGCATTTCCATCCATATTAATAGTTGCTCCCAATGGTAGAACAAAGCCACTGATTTCTTTTGATATTTTCAGTTTTTCTTGCATATTCTGCATAGATATAGGCAAAGCCGCCGCTGAACTGCAAGTCACAAATGCAATCACCTGAGCCGGCAGCATTCCGCTGAAAAAATCTTTTAATGTAAAATCTGAGAAACATTTTAATGTAGTACAATAAATAATACCTATTTGTATCGCTACTGCAAGATAAAAAATAAATATCAGTTTTCCTAAAGGAAGCAATATTACAATGCCATTTTGTGCCACTGCAGGTACCATTAATCCCAGAATCCCAACTGGAGTTAGCTTCATTACCCACCTAGTAATAACAATCATTACTTCAAATATATCTTCCAGACATCCATACAACATTTTTCCCTTGGCAGGTCTTACCTTAACAATCCCGATTCCCACTATTACAGCTATAAATATGACTTGAAGCATATTGGCATTTAGCATGGCTTCTAATATATTACTTGGAAATATACCTATAATCGTATTCGCCCAACTTGGAAATTCCTTTGCTTCATACACCGCTGTGCCTATTGCTATTCCTATCCCTGGTTTAAAAATGTTAGACAAAATCAACCCTATTACTACTGCACAGGCCGTTGTTGCAAAAAAAATAATTACCGTTAACCCTCCCATCTTTCCAACTTTTTTCAAGTCAGAAATACTGGATATTCCCAAAGTCAATGAAGTAAATACCAGAGGAATCATTATCATTTTTATCAAATTTACATATATTTTACCAAATGGTTCAAATATAGCTGCAGATTCTGGATGTCCTTGAAGGCATCCACCAATTATAATGCTTAATATCAGTGACGCAAAAATCGAAAGAGTCAAAGAATTTCTTTTCATTTATTTTCCCTCCCCACAACTACCTGTATATGCTGCTTAATATTTTCTATATCTTGTTCCATTTCCTTCATATTATCAAACCTAATCAGCGCAACACCTACAACTCCATTACTATTTTCGTATTCTTCGATCCACTCGTCTTTCTCTTTATGAATATAAAGTTCTTCTACTTTATCACTCATATACCGATCAATTAATACTTCTTGGAATCTTCCCGCCTCATCGCTTCCAATAATATATTGGAAATAGCACTTTATATGATCTGGCATACCGATATTGTGAGGGTCTCCCATTGCCATCTGCAAAACTGCTGTCATTTCATCCCTCTTTGACGCTCTTTGCATTAACTGGGGGATATAATTGCCTCCCGTTCTTGGTCCAATCTCTATAATATAAATATCACCTTCTTCCGTTACCCTGACCTCAGCATTTATTCCTCCGCAACTAAACCCGATGCATTCAATTAGTCTGGACACTTCCATCTCTGCTTCCTTTAATAGCTTGTTACTTAGTATAGATGGAAGCGATGATCCTATAGGTACAGAATGCCGAAATCGCTGATCCCCCAAAGCAAGAAACTGTATTTTGCCATTATATACGACTCCATCCCCGTGAAGCTGAAAATATGGTGTAGGTATATAGTCTTCAATGATAACTCTTCCACACCTTGAAAAGTTAGATGCCAGCATGAATGCCTCTTCCAGCTCATATCCCCCCCCATTTTCTACTTTACTCACTCCACGACTTCCTGAAGAATCAACTGGCTTGACCACACATGGAAACGCAATCTTCTTTTCTGCCTTCTTTAACTCATCTAAGCTGGATAAACTAATAAACGAAGGAGTTTTAAACCCATTTTCCTTCTGAAATTTTCGAAACAAATCTTTCTCACACATCATTCTTACTATATTATAGGAACTCCCTGGCAGTTTCAAACAGTCGGAAACATATGCTGCCGTCATTGCAGAAGGATCTGATGCGTATGCTATCACACCATCAATCTGTCTTTCTTTTGCAAATTGCAACACTTGTTCTTTTTCCACTGTACTAATATTTTTATATTCATCTGAAATTTTATGTCCCGGATTATCGGGAAGGTAATCACAGGTAATAACATAATATCCTAATTCCTTCGCCCTCTTTATTGCTGGCATCTGTGCCCTAGCACCTCCAAGCATTAGTAGTTTTTTCAAAACTGGCTTCTTTACCTTTTCTTCAGTTAATTCAATAAAGTCTCTAACAGTATCTAAATCAGCAATTTCCTCCGCTGTAAAAGATACATCAAATTCTTTCTCTATAGTTTCGCTTAATTGGCTCTGCGCCAATGAATCCCATTCTTCGATATCTTTTGCCGTCATATCTTCCCTTAACATTAGATCACTATCGTCAAATACTTCCCTAAAAATATCTTGTAATTTTTCCTTTATCATTTTTTCTTTTCCCCTTGATTAAATTCATCCTTTAGTATTGACACCGATATTAATTTTTTATATTGTCCGTTTTTATATATCCTGTTCCTTAAAATACCTTCTTCAACAAACCCTGCACGTTTACTCAATTTTAGCGAAAAAATATTACTCTCTAATATTGTACTGTGAATACATTCCAGCCCCAATTCACAAAATGCATATCTTAACATCCCCTTAATTGCATCTAACATATCGCCCCTCATTCTATCTACAGAAGAAGCACTCATTTTATATCCTAAGTTTGCCGTTCTATTTTTCCAATCAATATTTTCCAACATTATCATACCTATTGTTTTAGAATTTTCCAATTCTATCATAAGTTTAATACTTTGTGCAGAGTTCTTGAAATTATTCATCCACTGCTCTTGATCCATATGGCTGATCGGGAAATGCCACCCTACTGTCATAGCTTCTATTTCCGGGGCATTGATAAGATACAGTAAAAGATCAATATCCTCTTTTTCTATTGCCCTTAAAGTTACACACCCATATTTTATAATCATGATACCATTCTCCAATCTAAAATATTTATAGATATAATAAAAGTTCATTGCAGATTTCTCACACATACACACACACACAAAACCCAGCTATGATAAACTTTCCATTCTATTCCATGGAAGAGTATAGCTAAGAAGGCTGGAAAATTTGCTCTGTATGTAAAGTGCTTGCTGCATAAGCCTCAT
>OFHM01002458.1_pt1 | contig 10524 bp, 10 predicted proteins | sample 1521311 | NCBI WGS metagenome assembly OFHM01 (sample SAMEA3504083, study PRJEB24116) | mouse gut metagenome | biome: mouse gut; feature: mouse-associated habitat; material: faeces | place: Denmark | collected 2011 | reverse complement strand
CTGCTGGAGCACCACAAGCGTAAACAAAGCCGTCAGGCTTTGGAATAAAAAAAGGAGGAAAGAGAGTATGCAAACGTTCGTCATGTTCCTGCTCATCATCGCGTCAGTGGTCCTCATGGTCTTTGCCATCTCCAAGCTGAAGATGCACCCATTCATCGTCATGCTGGTGATCGCCATGCTGCTGGGCCTGTGCTGGGGGCTCTACCAGCCCGGCACCGCCGGTCTTGAGACCCCTGCCGACATGGTGACCACCATCAGGAACGGCTTGGGCGGCATCATGACCAGCATCGGCATCGTCATCCTGTGCGGCACCATCATCGGCACCATCCTGGAGAAGACCGGCGCCGCGCTCACCATGGCCAACACCATTCTGAAGCTGGTGGGCAAGAAGAACAGCGTGGTGGCCATGGGTGCCATGGGCTACGTCACCGGCATCCCCGTGTTCTGTGATTCCGGCTTCGTGGTCCTCTCCCCCATCAGCCGCGCCCTGGCCCAGCAGTCCAACATCTCCTTGGCGGTGATGGGCACCGCCCTGTCCGGCGGCCTGTACGCCACCCACTGCCTGGTGCCCCCCACCCCCGGTCCCATTGCCATGGCCGGCACTTTGGAGGCGGATCTGGGCCTGACCATCCTGGTGGGCCTGTGCATTTCCATCCCCGCCGTCATCGTGGCCATCCTCTACGCCAAGTTCGTGGCCAGCAAGATCGACATCCCCGCCAACTCCGAGTTCACCTATGAGGAGCTGCAGAGCAAGTACGGCAAGCTGCCCGGCGCGGTGCAGAGCTTCGCCCCCATCATTCTGCCCATCATCCTCATCGCCCTGGCCTCTGTGGCCTCCTTCCCCGGCAGCCCCTTCGGCACCGGCGTCTTCTTCAAGTTCATCGCCTTCATCGGTAAGCCCGAGGTGGCGCTGCTGCTGGGCGTGTTCCTGTCCATCAGCCTGATCCCCGCGTCCGAGAAAGAGACCACCCTGAAATGGGTGACCCAGGGTGTCACCGACTCTGCGGGCATCCTGGCCATCACCTGTGCCGGCGGCTCCTTCGGCGCGATCCTGAAGTGCCTGCCCATCGCCGACCCCGTGGGCAGCCTGACCAGCACCGGCATCGGCGTGCTCATCCCCTTCATCATCGCCGCCATCCTGAAGATTGCCGGCAAGACCATTGGCAGGACCGCCGAGGATATGAAACTGCTGCATATCAGGGAGGAGCCGCCCAGGAATTATGTCCTTATGGGGACTGCCACGCTGGGGCTGGTATTCGGGGTGAATCTGCTGCTGGAGCTGCTGGGGGTGATTGAGGCTTCGGAAACTTACCAGGCGGTGGCGGAGAGCCAGCATGCCGCATGGCTGCCGGTGGGGCTTTTCTGCTACGGCGTCATAACGGCGATATCCGAGGAACTGCTGTTTCGCGGAATTATTTATAACTGTTTCCGGCGTTATATGAAGGTGTCGGCAGCCATGGTGATGTCGGCGGCATTGTTTGCGGTATACCACGGCAATTCCGTCCAGGGGCTTTATGCCTTTGCAATGGGATGCCTGATGGTGTATGCTTACGAGTATTTCGGGGATTTCCGGATGCCGGTACTGATACATATGGCTGCCAATATGCTGGCATATGTCATGGCATATGTGGAGATTCCGCAGTCGGCGTACTGGCCGGTGTGTATCGCGGGCCTGGTGTGCGGGTCCGGCAGTATCCTGTATCTGCATAAAGAGAAGAATGTGTTATGAAATTTTCGATTATTACAGTATGTCTGAATCCGGGAGAGAAGCTGAACGCGACCCTGGACAGTGTGATGCGTCAGAGCTGCAGGGACTTTGAGGTTATTCTGAAGGACGGCGGCAGCAGGGACGGTTCTATAGAAAAATGGAAGCAGGGGCATGCCTCGCGTCCGGGTGCAGGGCAGGTCCGGATTTTTGCGGAAAAGGATGCCGGGATTTACGATGCCATGAATCAGGCTGTTACCCATGCACAGGGAGAGTTTCTGCTCTTCCTGAACTGCGGGGATGTCTTTCCGGACGGGGAGGTGCTGGAACGGACGCGGAAGGTCATTGAGGAGGAACGGGCTGCGGGGACGGACCTCACCCGGCTGGTGCTGTACGGGGATACCGGCAGCGAAAAGAACCGGGTGACCATTGCCTCCGCGCCTGTCATTACCGGGTTCACCTGTTACCGGAATATTCCCTGTCACCAGTCCTGCTTTTACGGCGCGGCCCTGTGCCGGGAGAAGCCCTATGACCTGCAATATAAAATCAGGGCGGATTACGATCATTTTCTCTGGTGCTTTTACCGTGGGGAGGCAAAAATACGCCATATGGAATTTCCGGTGGCTGTCTACGAAGGAGGAGGGTATTCGGAGAGCCGGGAAAACCGGGCAAGGGACAGACAGGAGCACAGACAGATCACATCCTTCTATATGGACAGGGGGGAACTCCTGAAGTACCGGGCGGTGATGCTTGGCACGCTGGCGCCCTTGCGAAGGAGACTTGCGGAAAGCAGGATATTCTCCGGGCTGTATCATGGGCTGAAACAGCTTTGCTATGCAAAAGCACAGAAAAAGAAAACGTGATTTGTGACAGTTTATGAAAAAGGAAGGTTTACAGGGGACACAGAGGTTGCAGGAGAGGGAAAGTGAGTACGCAGCGGAGCGCCGGTGAGGGCTTCACTGCGTTTTTTGTGCACACGGGTGCATAAGGAAAAAATTATTTAGATTTGGCTTGACAAATCCTTTTTTTTACTATAAAATACGTAAATACGAAATGTAAATACGACATTCGCAAAATCTGTTTCCGGGCTGTGGGCCGTGTAACTGTCGGAGGGGAATTATGGAAGGGGAGAAAGAAATTTTATGGGAGTACCGGGGAAGCCTTTTCCGGCTGGAAGAGGTGTCCCGCTGGTACGGAAGCGGGAATAGGTATGAAATCACGGGAATTGCTGCCGGTGGTACCGCGCTGGTACTGCCGGGATCTTATGAGGGGAAGCCCGTCACAAGATGGCGTATGAGGAGGAAGGAGGCCTGCGCGGGGGTAAAGTCTTTGTATATTCCGGCCGGGCTGGAGGAAATCGGCAGCTATGCCTTTTATAACTGTCGTACTCTGGCGGGGCTGGAGCTGCCGGAGGGGGTGCGGAAAATTGGGGCATACGCCTTTTATAACTGTCGGAATATGGAAAAAATCAATATCCCGCTGGCGGCGGCGGAGCTGAATACGGGGCTTTTCCTCAACTGTGACAGGCTGCGGGAAATCGCGTTCGGGCAGTGCCGCCATATTTCTGACCTGATTTCCGTATTGAACCATGAGCTTTGGCTGACAATAGACTTCCCGCAAACGGACGGGGATACAGAACGCGCCCGGCTGATACTGCCGGATTTCCAGTATGAATATATTGAGGATACGCCCGCGCGGCAGTTCCATCAGGTAAATTACGGTACGGGGCATATTTTCCGGCAGTGTGTTGGCAATTCAGAGATTGATTTCCGGCGGTATGACGAAATATTTTACCTGACAAGACGGGAGGATGCGGCGGCAACTGTCCTTCTGCTGGCGGTCAGCCGGCTGGAATACCCCTACAAACTGGAGGGACAGCAGAGGGAAAACTATCTGGATTATATCCGCGGGCATCTGCTCTGGGCGGCGGAGTATTTTATGGAAAAGAACGAGCCGGAGAAAATACGGCTGTTTGCGGACTGGGGGCTTTTTACGGCGGAAAACCTGCCGGAGGTGCTGGCAGCGGCGCAGAAACGCAGGAAAACGGAAATTGCCAGCCTCCTGATGGATTATCAGCATAAGCACTTTGGCGGGAAAAAGAAAAAAACATTTGAATTGTAGAACCGGTGTTTTCGGTTTAGAAAAGGGTCCACGAAAATTATGGACCCTTTTTATCTCAAAAACTCACAGGAACAGCGACACCGCACAGTACACAAGCAGCAATGCCATTATCAGGTTCAAGCCCTTCTTATACTGTTCGAAGAACCGCTGGAACATGGAGCCGAACAACAGCCAGAGGATATTTGAGAAAATAATCGTAACCCAGTTGATGGCCAGCACAATGGCGCACATCTGCAATGAATGGTCATACGGGAACACAAAATTCGTAATCAGCGTTATGCCGAACAGCAGGCCCTTCGGGTTCGCGAACTGCAAGATCACACCCACCCAGAACGAAGTCGTATCCAGCTGGAAACGGCTTCTCTTTTTTTCCTTCGGTTTATCACGCCAAACTACCCACGCCAGCCAGAGGATATAAGCCGCGCCAAGGGGTGTCATAATCTGGATAATAGACGGTATGTAATAGTAGATGAATACGTTGCAGGCGATGGCGCAGAGCAGTACCAGCACGAAGCCAGTCGCTACGCCAAAGCAGAACTTAATCCCCCGGCGAAAACCGAATTTTGTGCCGTTCGCCATACACATCAGGTTATTCGGCCCCGGTGTAACGCTGGAAACCACTACATAGGAAAAAAACGCAATCCAATCCATTCCCAAATCCTCCTCCCGCACACCGTGTAAAACCTTGGGGACGCCGCCCCAAAAACCCTGCAAGGGGCTTCGTCCCTTGGCCCGTTTTCAACCGCACAGCTGCGCGGCTGGGAACAAATTTAATACTAAAGCATTTTACACCTTGTTTCATGAAAGCATAGATAAATCCCGCAAAACACAGTTTTGCGGGAAGCGGGGCAAAGTCCTGCGGTTCTACTCATCTTCCCCGTTGTCGCTCATGGGCTTGACCGGCAGCCCGTTCACCAGATGGTGCAGGTCATTATCCTCGTTATACATTTCATTGATTTTGTACAAAAGTGTCATTAAGCTGTCAGTCAGGTGTACATTTTCCACAAGAACATCGTCCGGCACCTGCAAATCCACATGGCTGAAGTTCCACATGCCTTTTACGCCCCATTTCGCAAGTGAATTTGCCACTTTCACTGCCTGCGAACGCGGCAGGGTCAGTATCGCCACATCCACAGGGTGCGTGCGCACATATTCTTCCATCTGGTCCACATCATAGACCTCCACGCCGCGGATTGTCATGCCGACAAGGCGCGGATTGACGTCGAACACCGCTTTGATGACAAACCCTCTTTTTTCAAAATTGGTATAATTCACCAAAGCCTGCCCGATATTGCCGCCGCCTACGACAATCATATTATACAATCTGTCCAGGCCGAGTATCTTTTTGATTTCATTATACAGATATTCCACATTATAGCCGTAGCCCTGCTGGCCAAAGCCGCCGAAATTATTGAGATCCTGACGGATTTGGGACGCGGTAATGTTCATCTTCGCGCTGAGCTCCTTTGATGAGATGCGCGTGATGTCGCTTTCCAGCAGGTCACCCAAATAGCGGTAATATCTGGGCAATCTATTGATTACTGCAGGGGAAATCCTTTTTTCGCTGTCCATATTATCCAAATCCTCTCATACTGAACTTATTTTCAGTATAGCACGCACGTTATTTTATTGTCAACAATAACTCTTTCTTTCGCGCCATTTTTCTGTTATGATAAAGGGCAGAGGACAAGCCAAACGGAGGGTTTCAAAATGATATTAGCAGCAAGACAGCTTCAGAAAAGCTACGGAATAGATGTGATTTTGGAAAAAATCACCTTTCATCTGGAAGAACGTGAGAAAGCCGCGGTTGTCGGGGTCAATGGCGCGGGTAAAACAACGCTCTTCCGCATACTGACCGGAGAGGCGTCCCCCGATGGCGGGGAGCTTTTCCTGAAAAAAGACGTATCTGTGGGTTATCTGGCGCAGAACCAAAAAATAGAAAGCGACCGCACAATTTATGAAGAAATGCTATCGGTTTTCAGGAAAATAATGGAAACGGAATCAAAACTTCGTGAAATGGAAAACGAAATGGGGAAGTATGAAGGGCAGGAATTGTCGGACAAGATGGCGGAATACGCCGCCTTACAGCTTTTTTTTGAGCAAAATGACGGTTACGGCTATCAAAGCCGCCTGCGGGGTGTGCTGAAAGGGCTGGGCTTTTCCGAAAAGGATTGGAACCGCCCCATGAACCAGCTTTCCGGCGGGCAGAAAACAAGGGTATGGCTGGGCAGGCTCCTGCTTTCCAAGCCTGACCTGCTGCTTCTGGACGAACCTACCAACCATCTCGATATCGCTTCGATAGAATGGCTGGAGGATTTTCTGCGCTCCTATTCCGGCGCAGTGCTTATTATATCGCACGACCGCTATTTTCTGGACAGGATCGTCACGAAGGTCATTGAAATCGAAAACAAAAAATCGTCTGTTTTCAACGGCAATTATACTTTTTACAGCCAGCAGAAAGAAATTCTGCGGGAAAGCCAGCAGAAAGCCTATGATTTGCAGCAGAAGGAAATCAAGCGGCAGGAAGATGTAATCCGCACATTGCGCGCCTACAACCGCGAAAAATTTATTAAACGCGCGGAAAGCCGCGAAAAGGCATTGGACAAAATGGAACGGCTCGACCGTCCCGAAGCCCTGCCCGACCAGATGCGCCTGACGCTCACGCCGCAGATTATCAGCGGGAGCGACGTGCTGCATGCTGAAAACCTTTCCAAAACCTACAACGGGCATAAGGTTTTTCAAAATGTATTTTTCGATATCAAGCGCGGGGACAAGGTGGCCGTCATCGGACCCAACGGCGCAGGAAAATCAACGCTGTTCAAAATGCTCCTGAAAGAGGTTTCCTCTGACAGCGGGCTGATACGCTTCGGCACGAACGTCCACGTTGGCTATTACGACCAGGAACAGCAGAAACTGGACGAGAGCAAGAGCATATTCGACGAAATTGCCGACACCTACCCTGCCCTGACGTCAGGGCAGATTCGGAACGTTCTGGCAGCGTTTGTATTTACGAATGATGATGTATTCAAGCCCATTTCCGCATTGAGCGGCGGCGAAAAGGGGCGCGTTTCTCTGGCAAAAATCATGCTTTCCAAGGCGAACCTGCTCATGCTGGACGAGCCTACCAACCATCTGGACATGTTTTCCAAGGAGGTTTTGGAGGACGCAATCAACTGCTACGAAGGCACCGTTTTCTACATTTCGCACGACCGTTATTTTATCAACCGCACCGCCGAAAAGATATTGGAACTGACGCGGGCAGGCGTTGTGCAATATGCCGGAAACTATGACTACTATCTGGAAAAGAAAGCGGAACGCGAACGCAACGAGGCAGAAAAACTACGCGAAAATCCACAGACAGCGCAACCCTTGAAAGCTGCACCGCAACCCGCGAGCGATACCAAAAACGACTGGCTTCGGCAAAAGGAACAGCAGGCGGCAGAACGCAAGCTGGCCAATAAAATTGCGCGGATAGAATCGGAAATTGAAGAAACCGAGGCGGCAATCGCCAAAGCAGATGCGGATATGGCAGCCGCAAGCTCAGATTACACCAAAGCACAGGAAATTTTTGAGCAGAAAACCGCTCTGGAAGAAAAGCTGGAAACGCTTTACGCTTCCTGGGAGGAACTGCACGAGGGCTGACAGATTCAAAGGCGGGAAATGGTTTGAAAGCCCTCCCCGCCTTTTGTTTTACTGTTTTTCTCCGGGGCGGTACGTCAGAACGTCCTCCACGCGGCAGCCCAGTGCGTAGCAGATTCTTGCCAGAACGTCCAGATCCATTTTTTCCACCTGTCCGCCAAACCACTTATTGACCACCTCAAACCGCACGTTTATCAGCTTCGCGAGCTGATTGCGCGAAACGCCGCGCTGCTCCATCAGCTCCCGCAGCGTCAGCTCTACCCTTCCATAATCCGCCAGTATCAGCACCGGCCGTTCTTCCATATGTATTCCCCTCCCCGCCGCCATATTCCAGCAGCTCTTTTGAGACCATTATAGAACGTTACTATCTGCATGTCAATCCTTTACGCCGTTTCCCCTGCCGTTTTCCGTATGCGGATGACGATTTCACAGCAGTCCTCCTCCTGCCTGTCCTCATAAAGCACATCCATTCCGGAACGCCGAATCACCTCCACAGACTGCTTTATCGTATTTGTAAACAGACGGAAATCAGAGGAACGGACATATCGTTTTTCCCGCTGTTCCGCACGCTGTACGCTGAGCCGGCGCATTTCCTCCAACGTTTCCTGAATGGCTTCTTCCGTCCGCTTGACGTTCATTTCCTCCCGCACCATTCTTTGCAGCATCATCAGGCGGCTTTCCTCATCGGGCAGCTTCAACAGGGCGCGGGCGTGGCGTTCCGTAAAATGGTATTCCAGAAGCATTCGTTTGACAGGTTCCTCCAGCTTCAGAACGCGCAGCTTGTTCGCAATGGAGGACTGGCTTTTTGAGAGCTTCACCGCAAGCTCCTCCTGCGTCAGCCCGTAATCCTCCATCATGCTGCGGTAGCCCTCGGCTTCCTCCAGAAAACTGAGGTTCTGCCGCTGGATATTTTCAATGAAAGCAAGCGCGGCACTGTCGCTGTCGCTGACTTGCAGGAGTATCGCGGGGATTGTTGTCAATCCCGCCAGCTCAGAGGCGCGCAGGCGGCGTTCGCCCGCCACAAGCTCATAATAGCCGCCGCTCATTTTCCGTACGGTGATGGGCTGCAATACGCCATAAGACAAAATACTTGCGGAAAGCTCCTCCAAAGAGGCGCGGTTGAAATATTTTCTGGGCTGGTAAGGGTTGGGGCGGATTTTATCAATAGGCAGCTGATAAACTGCCTTATCTTTTTTAGGGCGTTTCTCCGGGAATTTTAAGACTTCCATAAATCAGGTTCCTCCTTTGCTGTATGGCGCGCGTGTTCCGCGCTGTCCCTTCTGCCCGTTCGGCAGAGGCATGATAAAACGATGAAAACGTAACTGTTTTTTTGTTTTTCTTCATCATATCACAGCTTTTTCCGCCATAGGGAAAAACAGTACAACAAAAAAAACACCGGCTCGACAAAAAACAACCACAGAGCATGGAAATGCACCTATAGACAAACATTCATTTTGTTCTTGTATAAAATACATATGTCCGTCATTTTTACCAGTAAGCTTGTTATATTTATGTCAATTTTTGCATGTTCCGCCGAAGATGTTGAAAGGATATAAAAAAAGCGTGTTTTCGGTTGACGGTTCTGTCCAAAGTGTTATAATTTTTTTATCGTTTTCATGTTGGGAAAGTTTCATCTTTATTTTATGAAGAAAAGCCGGAGCCTTCCCGATACAGGCATTTATTTCGCAGAACATATTTTAACAAGGAGAATCTATCATGAATCAGAGCACACTTTACCGGATTATTGCAGCAGCACTGGTTGTTTTGGCGATTGTATTGATCAACGTCCTCAAGGACAGCCCGATGATACGGATAGTGGCAATTTTAGTCTGCTGTCTGCTCGCTGTTGGCATCAGTTCCAAGGCAGGAAAATCGTAATCATTCCGGGGCTGCCGTCCCCGCCACATCATTTTTGACAGGAGGCTTATTTTATGGAAAAAAGAGTGTATAATTTTTCGGCGGGGCCGTCCATGCTGCCGCTTGAAGTGCTGGAACGGGCGCAGAAAGAGCTTGTCTGTTACCCTTCCTGCGGGATGTCCGTGATGGAAATGAGTCACCGGTCTAAAATGTTCGAAAATATTCTGGAGCAGGCAAAGGCTGACCTTAAGGAGCTGATGCATATTCCAGACAATTATAAAATATTGTTTTTGCAGGGCGGCGGTTCCACGCAGTTCGCCATGGTCCCGCTGAACCTGATGAACAAGAGCAACAAGGCAGATTATGTCGTCACAGGGCAATGGGCAAAAAAAGCTGCGGAGGAGGCAAAACGCTACGGGAATGTAAACATCGTCGCGTCCTCGGCTGATACGACATTTGACCGCATCCCCGCGCTGCACAAAAGCAAATTTACGCCGGACGCAGATTATTTTTATATTACGCTGAACAACACCATATACGGCACACGCTGGACAGAACTGCCTGATACAGGAAATGTACCGCTGGTGGGGGATATGTCTTCGTCAATTCTTTCACAGGAAATCGACATTACAAAATTCGGCCTGCTGTATGCAGGGGCGCAGAAAAATCTCGGGCCTGCCGGTGTAACGGTTGTAATCATCCGCGATGACCTGCTGGGCAACGAAATGGATTTCACGCCGACCATGCTGAAATACAGCATACACGCGGACAACAATTCCCTGTATAACACCCCGCCGACCTACGGCATATATTTCGTAGGGCTGGTATTCGACTGGGTGAAACGTCAGGGCGGCGTTGCGGCGATACAGAAGATAAACGAGAAAAAAGCCGGGATACTGTATGATTTTCTGGACGCGTCCAGCCTGTTCAGGGGAACAGTTGTCAAGAAAGACCGTTCGCTGATGAACGCGCCGTTCATACTGCCGACAGAAGAACTGAACGCAAAGTTTATCAAAGAAGCCGAGGCGCAGGGCTTTGTAAACCTGAAAGGCCACCGTACTGTGGGCGGCATGCGTGCAAGTATGTACAACGCCATGCCTGTCGAGGGCGTGGAAAAGCTCGTTGCATTCATGGAACAATTTGAAAAAGAGAATAGATAAAGACCTTGGAGGTGCTGCCTCCAAACCTCCGCAAGCCTGTCA
>OFHM01002456.1_pt1 | contig 10533 bp, 7 predicted proteins | sample 1521311 | NCBI WGS metagenome assembly OFHM01 (sample SAMEA3504083, study PRJEB24116) | mouse gut metagenome | biome: mouse gut; feature: mouse-associated habitat; material: faeces | place: Denmark | collected 2011 | reverse complement strand
CATACCCCTCTTCGTCCATCGCGATAAACTGGATATTGATCAGCCCGACAACATGAAGCGCCCCTGCAAGGCGTTTCGTGTATTCCACAAGCGTCTCCTTTACATGTTCGCTGATCGTCGGCGCCGGATAAACAGAAATACTGTCCCCGGAATGCACGCCGGTGCGCTCAATATGCTCCATAATCCCGGGAATCAGAATATCCGTGCCGTCGCAGACCGCATCCACCTCGATTTCCTTGCCCTGGAGATATTTATCCACCAGAATCGGATGATCCTGCGCAATCCGGTTGATAATACCGATAAATTCTTCCAGTTCGGCATCGCAAAACGCGATCCTCATCCCCTGTCCGCCGAGAACATAGGATGGTCTGACAAGCACGGGATACCCCAGGCGGCCGGCCACCGCTTTTGCCTCCTCCGCAGTATATACCGTTCCCCCGGCCGCCCTGGGAATTCCTGTTTTCTCAAGGATTTTATCAAATAATTCACGGTCTTCCGCGGCGTCAACATCTTCCGCCCTGGTGCCCAGAATCGGGACTCCCATTTTCATCAGACTTTCCGTCAGTTTGATTGCCGTCTGTCCGCCAAACTGCACCACCGCACCGTCCGGTTTTTCCAGTTTTACAATTGCCTCCACATCTTCCGGCGTCAGCGGTTCAAAGTACAGCTTGTCCGCGATATCAAAGTCCGTGGACACGGTCTCCGGATTATTATTGACAATGATGGTTTCCCAGCCTTCCCGCGCAAATGCCCAGGTGCAGTGCACAGAGCAGTAGTCAAACTCGATTCCCTGGCCGATACGGATCGGGCCGGACCCGAGCACAAGAACCTTTTTCCCTGATCCGGTCTCCGCCACTTCATTTTCACTTCCAAAGACCGAGTAGTAATACGGCGTGGCCGCCTCAAACTCTGCGGCACAGGTATCCACCATCTTGTAGGCGGCGGTAATACCGTTTTCATAGCGAAGATCGTGAATCTCTTTTTCTGTCTTTTTCGTCAGCTCTGCGATAACATTATCCGGAAATTCCATGCGCTTTGCTTCTTTTAGCAGCGGTATGGTCAGCGCTTCCGTTTTCAGCCGTTTTTCCATTTTTACAAGAACAGCCAGCCTGTCAATAAACCAGGGATCAATCTGCGTCAGCCCGTGGATCGTGTCATAGCCGATGCCGCGCCGTAGCGCCTCCGCAATCACCCAGATTCTGCGGTCGTCCACTTTCGTCAGCTGATCAAGCAGCTCCGTTTCAGATAATTCCGTAAAATCGTAGGACAGCAGACTGTCCACGTGCTGCTCCAGGGAACGGATCGCTTTCATCACAGCACCCTCAAAGTTGTCGCAGATACTCATCACCTCTCCGGTAGCCTTCATCTGCGTCGTCAGCGTACGCTTTGCCGTGATAAATTTATCAAACGGGAGTCTCGGAATCTTGACAACACAGTAATCCAGCACCGGCTCAAAGCTCGCATACGTCTTTCCGGTGATGGCGTTTTTTATCTCGTCAAGAGTGTAGCCCAGCGCAATTTTGGCGGCCACTTTTGCGATCGGGTATCCGGTGGCCTTGGACGCAAGCGCGGAAGAACGGGAAACTCTCGGGTTTACCTCGATGACACAGTATTCGAATGTGTCCGGATGAAGCGCATACTGCACATTACAGCCGCCCGTGATCTTTAATTCTGAAATAATATTGAGCGCGGACGTGCGCAGCATCTGGTATTCTTTATCACCCAGCGTCTGTGACGGCGCCACGACAATGGAATCGCCCGTGTGCACGCCGACCGGATCAATATTTTCCATATTACAGACGGTAATGCAGTTGCCGCCCGCGTCGCGCATCACTTCGTACTCGATCTCTTTCCAGCCCGCGATGCAGCGCTCCACAAGCACCTCCCCGACGCGGCTTAAGCGCAGACCGTTTGTCAGAATCTCCACCAGCTCGCTTTCATTGCGTGCAATTCCACCGCCGCTCCCGCCCAGCGTATACGCAGGGCGCAGTACCACCGGATATCCGATGGTATTGGTAAAACGGATGCCGTCCTCCACATTATGGACTACCTGCGACGCGGCACAGGGCTCCCCGATTTTTTCCATGGTGTCCTTAAACGCCTGGCGGTCTTCCGCCTTAAAAATCGTCTCGGCGGTCGTACCGATAAGACGCACGCCGTATTTTTCCAGAATTCCTTTTTCCGAGAGCTCCATCCCAAGGTTTAGTCCGGCCTGCCCTCCAAGTGTCGGAAGTACACCGTCCGGCCGCTCCTTCGCAATGATCTGCTCTAAAACGGAAACCGTCAGCGGCTCGATATAGACCTGGTCCGCAATATCCCCGTCCGTCATAATCGTCGCCGGATTGGAATTCACCAGCACAACCTCCACGCCTTCCTCCTTCAGAGAACGGCATGCCTGCGTACCGGCATAGTCAAACTCCGCCGCCTGCCCGATCACGATCGGCCCAGAACCAATTACAAGTACTTTTCTGATATCATTATTTCTCGGCATCTTATTCCCTCCAGTATTATACGCAGTGCTACGATATCATGGACAGAAAACGGTCAAACAGAAAAGCAGAATCCTGCGGGCCGGGACAGGCCTCCGGATGAAACTGCACGGTAAAAATCTTCTTCCCCGTATAAATAAGTCCCTCATTTGTACCGTCGTTGACGTTTTCAAAAGCCGGCTGTGCAATAAGCGGATCAAGCTTTTGTGTATCCACAACATAGCCGTGATTCTGCGATGAAATATAGACCCGGCCGGTCTCCAGATCTCTGACGGGATGATTTCCACCGCGGTGACCGTATTTCATTTTATGCGTATCCGCCCCCGTCGCAAGCGCCATCAGCTGATGTCCCAGACAGATCGCAAAGACCGGTACATCCGACTCGTACAGCTTCCGGATTTCCGCAATAATCTCTTTACATTCTTTGGGATCCCCCGGACCGTTGCTGAGCATAATGCCGTCCGGCTGTGCAGCCAGAATCTCCTCCGCCGGCGTATGTGCCGGATAAATTGTCACCTCACAGCCGCGCTTACTTAAAGATTGCGCGATATTTTTCTTGGCCCCCAGATCAAGAAGCGCCACTCTTTTCCCCGCGGAAGCGCTTCCCTGCTTTTTCAGGGTCTTTTTCTCTCTGCAGGTAACCCTGTCCACCACACTGCCCGTCGTATATGCCCTGAGCCGTGGAAGGATCTCTTCCATCCGGTAATGTTCATTCGTGGTGATCATTCCGTTCATTGTACCCTTCTCACGGAGAATCCTGGTGAGAGCCCTGGTATCAATCCCTGCGATTCCAGGAATATCATACCTGACAAGAAAATCCTGCAGTGTCCCCTCGCAGCGGAAATTACTCGGCATTGCCGACAATTCCCTCACGATATAGCCATCCGGCCACGGCCGCTCCGACTCCATATCCGGCGTCACCCCGTAATTTCCGATCAGCGGATAGGTCATGACAACAGCCTGTCCCGCATAAGATGGATCTGTTAAGACCTCCAGATATCCGGTCATCGACGTATTGAACACGATTTCACTGATCATCTCTCTTGTGGAGCCGATGCTGGTTCCGGTAAATACGCTCCCGTCTTCTAGTATCAAAAAAGCTTTCATTGTCATTCCTGTCCTTTCGTCTTTTTTCCAAAAAAAAAAACGTTGCCGTTTTTCTTTTTTGCCGGTACAGCGCTATACGATTATATCCCAATCCGGGCGGACAGCCCGGAACAGAGCAGAGGAGGCTGGCTCTGAATTGTAAAAAGTTTATCATAACAAAGAAATTTTTTCAACCTTTACAGGATATTATTTTTCAGAGTAACCCGGAACCCGCAGCCACGGTTCCCTCTCAGCTGTGACTGCGCCACCGCACAGCGCTTCCACAGCCACCGCCTTCCCGCAGCCACGGTTCCCTCTCACTCCCTGTCAGCAAGAACCCGCTCCGCAATGTCTTCAATGCTTCCATATTTTTCTTTATCGATTCTTGCAAATCGATAGCATAAGCTTTCTGCTGGTGTTCCATATAGAGCAAATCCAATTCCCGTTTCTTTTTTCAGCACCTCCAGATAATACTCCGTCATCGCCTCATCATATTTAACATGTGCGATATCCTGTATCAGTTTCCGGATATCCTCATCTGTAAGCCCTGTTTTCTCCGGCCTGGGAAGCATTGCCGTTTTTGCCGCTTCTTCCAGATCCATGCGGGACCAGTATGCCCGGAAATCATGTATATCCGCATGTACCCTTCCGGTCACTTTCCTCAGACTATCCTGCAGCGCAGCCAGTTTCTGTCCCGCCTCCCCGCCTGCATCACAGTCTTCCTCCTCCATCAGGCAGGCCGCCTGATGAATCAGCTTTTTCACCTCTTCCAGCTTTTCCATATCTATTTCCGGGATTTTCATATATACCCCTCCATTCCAAAAGAGCCCCGGAACCGGTATCCGGAAGGCCCTTTCTCACAGTCACGGTGTGTTCGTCTCCTCCTCGTCCCTCGCCCAGCCGTACGCATACTTAACAGCCTTATTCCAGCCCCTGCGTTTTGCACTGCGCTCTTCCTGCGTCATCTGAGGCTCAAAGATACGATCCGGTTTCTGATGTGTCATCAGGTCTTCTTTATTTTTCCAGTAGCCCACGGCAAGCCCTGCCAGATAAGCAGCTCCCATGGCAGTTGTCTCCACACACTGCGGACGTCTGACCGGCACATTGATCATATCCGCCTGAAACTGCATCAGAAAATCGTTGGCGCTGGCCCCTCCGTCCACTTTCAGGGAACGCAGCTCCACGCCCGCGTCCGCCCGCATCGCGTCGATCACGTCACAGACCTGCAGTGCGACTGACTCCAGCGTTGCGCGGATGATATGATTCTTATTGGTTCCCCGTGTGATACCCACAATCGTTCCCCGCGCATACTGATCCCAGTGCGGCGCTCCAAGCCCGGTAAAGGCGGGAACCACATAACAGCCGTGTGTGCCGTGGACCTTTCCCGCCATGTATTCTGAATCCGCGGCGGAATCAATCATCTTCATATTATCGCGAAGCCACTGAATCGCCGCTCCGGCCACAAAAATAGATCCCTCGAGCGCGTAACTGACCTTTCCATCCAGACCCCAGGCAATCGTCGTGACCAGACCGTTGTCTGAAAATACCGGCTTTTCTCCCGTATTCATCAGCAGGAAACAGCCTGTCCCGTAGGTGTTTTTCGCATCGCCCACGTCAAAGCAGGTCTGACCGAAAAGCGCCGCCTGCTGGTCTCCCGCCGCACCGGCAACCGGTACCGCCGCGCCCAGAAACGACGGATCCGTACAGCCATACACCCGGCTCGACGGCACAGGCTGCGGCATCATGCTTTCCGGAATTCCAAGCTCGCTTAAAATCTCCCGGTCCCAGCAGAGATCGTTGATATTAAACAGCATGGTCCGCGATGCGTTCGAGTAATCGGTCACATGGACAGCTCCCTTTGTAAATTTCCAGATCAGCCAGGTCTCCACCGTTCCAAACAGCAGTTTTCCCTGTTCCGCGGCCTCTCGCGCCCCTTCGACATGATCCAGAATCCACTTAACCTTTGTCGCGGAAAAATAGGCGTCAATGATCAGCCCCGTCTTCCGGCGGTATGTCTCCTCCAGCCCTTTTTTCCTGAGTGCATCCGCAATATCGGAAGTGCGGCGGCACTGCCAGACGATCGCGTTACAGACCGGCTCTCCCGTTTCTTTGTCCCAGACAATGGCCGTCTCCCTCTGATTCGTAATTCCGATCGCCGCTATATCCTGCGCCGTTGCCCTGATCCTGTTCATCGCCTCCACCGCCACACCGAGCATTGTGGACCAGATCTCATTTGCATCGTGCTCCACCCATCCCGGGTTCGGAAAATACTGGTTAAATTCCTTTTGCGCCATCGAACAGATCTCCCCCGCCTCATTAAACAGGATACAGCGGTTGCTCGTGGTCCCCGCGTCCAGCGCCATAATATAGTTTGCCATATCGCATCTCCTCCTGACTGATCAGCTGTCCCCGGATACTCCCGCTTCCCCTCCGGCACGCTCTGTCCCGTCCGCCCTCTGATATGTGAAAGCGGGAATGTCCGGACTCTTATCATTTACAGTATACCCCGGCGGAGTGCCGCAGGCAAACGAAAAATGCATCCTGCGGATCTGTCCGCCTCCATCTGGGCTCCTCTGAAATCACACGGGTATCCTGCTGAATGCAAGAATTATAAACAGCACGCCTCCCAGCCACGAGAGATCAATATCCTTTTTCAGCGCAGCGGCCCTGCCTGCAGCGCTGCCGGCGCGCACCGCCGCATAGCCTAGCAGAAAATTACACAGTGTCGTCGCCCACACATGGATGCCCAGAAATGCAGCGCCAAGACCGCCGAACAGACCATCCAGCGACATCGCAAGCGCAAAGAAGACGCTCTCGGCGACTGACATGGCAGACGAGTGATCTTTATCTGCCATAACCGGATTGTTGTAGATACTTAAAATAAAATTCAGCTGGGAAAACGTAATCTTAACCCTTTTGCAGAGAAACTTATGTTTTTTTATATAAGTCTTAATGCCATATTCTGCCAGCTTCTCCAGCCCGACCAGCAGCAGACCCGCAAAACACAGGATATCCGTGTACTCTTTCCTGATCATCCCGCTTAAAACGCTGCCGGCTGTAAGGGATAAAAACAGCACCCCGCTGCACACAAGGCTGATGCAGAGTGCTGATTTCCGTTCTATTGTTATATTTTCGGTTCCGCAGGCCGCGCTCGCGATAAATACATCGATCGAGAGCGCGACAATCAAAAGAACTATCTGCACATTTCTTACCTCGGAATGTAGCTTTCTGTTCTATTTTATTCCTGCGTTTTTATTTTGTGCCGCACAGATAATCGATAAGCTCATGCCCTCTGGCGATGTATGTGCCGGACGCCGCGGCTTCCCGCTCATTATAATGACGGTTTCCACTGCGCGGGCAGGTGCTGTCGTAGAGCAGAAAAGGCACAGCTTCCGCCGAATGTGTGCGGATACAGACCGGCGTCGGATGATCGGGCAGAACCAGCATCCGGAAATCCTCCCCCGCAGCTGCAAGCCCCTCCGCAACCGGCTTCACAACACGCGCGTCAAGGTATTCAATTGCTTTTACCTTTTTTTCGGCGCTGCCCTGATGACCCATCTCGTCCGGCCCCTCCAGATGAACATAGACAAAATCGCAGCCTCCCCCGGTCAGGACGTCGACGGCAGCCTGTGCTTTTCCCTCATAGTTGGTGTCCAGACCGCCGTTCGCCCCCTCCACATGGATGACCTTCATCGAGGTTCCCGCCGCAATCCCTTTGAGCAGATCAACCGCCGAAATCATCGCCCCTTTCAGCCGTGTGCGCTCCTCAAACGGATACAGGGCCGGCCTGGTTCCTGCCCCCCAGAACCAGCAGGAATTCGCCGGATTCAGCCCCTTTTCCATCCGCGCAAGGTTGACGGGATGGCGGACAAGAATCTCATAGCTTTTCTTCATCATCTCTCTGAGTGTCTCATCTTCCGGCAGGTAATCCCCGATTTTCCTCCCCAGAATATCATGCGGCGGCACCAGATCCGTCAGCGGACCGTTCTCCCGGATCAGACAGTGACGGTAACTGGTTCCCGCATAAAAATGAAACGCTCCCCCGCCCAGCTCTTTTTTCACGGCGTCCAGCAGAATCACGCTTTCCTCCGTGCTGATTTCACCGGAACTGTGATCGAGAATGGTTCTCTCCTCATAGACATCTTCCTCCTGCGAGAGCGTGACAAGATTGCAGCGAAGTGCAATATCCGTGTCCTTCATCGGAACCCCGATGGACAGCGCCTCAAGCGGCGAACGGCCGGAATAGAATTTCTGCGGGTCATACCCGAGCACGGACAGATTGGCCGTGTCGCTCCCGGGCTTCATGCCGTCCGGAATTGTGCACACCATGCCAAGCTCCCCTCCGGACGCCAGCGCATCCATCCCGGGCGTATCCGCATACTCCAGCGGAGTCTTCCCTCCCAGACTCTCAATCGGACGGTCAGCCATCCCGTCCCCAAGAATAATCACATATTTCATTTTTTCCTCATTTCCGCGCGTGTTCCTGCGCCCGCACTCCCGTCCCGAAACATTCCGGCCTCTATGCGATGCGGATTCTCTGCAGAATTCCCTGCAGCTGCTCCGCTTTTGCCGCAAAAGCCGCCTCACTCAGCTCCTCCGTGAGAAAACCTCTCTCCCCGGAAATTCCCTCTGCCACAATATATTCCACATCTCCGAATACGGCACGGATCGCCGGGCGTTCCGCTGTGGTCCGCACAAAAAAGCGGTTCCGGATACTGTTAAAGTCAGCCAGCTCAATCTTTTTTGTACTCCAGTCCACAGCCAGACCTGCGTCCGGATGTCTTGCGATCTCGACAATATCCGCCACAACAGCGCTCGCGGTCGGCAGCTTTCCGGCGCCGCTCCCGTAAAACATGGCGTCTCCCAGAACATTCCCATGCACAAAAACGGCGTTGAATACATCGTTCACGCTGTAGAGCGGATGTTCCGGCGGCAGAAGGAACGGCGCAACCATTGCCGCATAACCGTTCTCTGTCTTCTTACTGGAGGCCAGAAGGCGTATGACTCTGCCCATCGCAGACGCATACCGGATATCCGTCGCCGTGATGTCCGTGATCCCCTCCGTGTGAATATCCTCATAGTCCACCTGCTGTCTGCAGACCAGGGAAGTCAGAATCGCAATCTTTCTGCAGGCATCATATCCTTCTATATCCGCAGTCGGATCTTTCTCCGCATATCCCTTGTCCTGGGCATCTTTTAATACATCGTCAAATTCCAGCCCTTCCCTGGACATTTTTGTCAGCATATAGTTTGTGGTGCCATTTACAATTCCCGTAATTTCCTCAATTTCATCCGCCGTCAGGCAGGAATTTAAGGAGCGGATAATCGGAATTCCTCCGCCCACGCTCGCCTCAAACATAAAATGCACATTTTTTTCCTTCGCGAGCGCCGTCAGTTCCGCCCCCTTCGCCGCCACAAGCGCTTTATTCGACGTTGTGACATGCTTTCCTGCCATCAGCATAGCTTTTACAAACGTATAAGCAGGTTCCACCCCGCCCATCGTCTCCACAACAACCTGAACCTGCGGATCCTCCGCAATCACTCTGTAATCATGCACCAGCTTTTCGCTGAGCGGATCTCCGGGAAAATCCCGCAGATCCAGTATATACCGGATCCCGATCTCTTCCCCTGCGCGTTTACGGATGCTCTCCCTGTTAATCCGGAGCACTTCCGCCACACCGGAACCGATCGTCCCGTATCCCATTATTGCTGCTTCCATTCTTACCTCCATGTGCACATACTTTTTCTGGTCTTATGAAATTGCAGTATCCCTATTCCTGCCCCAGGATCCTGATGGAATGGATCCCCGGCTGTTCCTCGACGTGTGCAACCATCTCCGTCACATCCCCCGTCTGAGGAAGGACATCCACACTTAAAGTCAGGGACGCCACACCATTGACCGGTATACTCTGATGAATTGTCAGAATATTTGCGTGAAACTCTGCAATATTCTTCAGCACGACCGACAGCAGTCCCGGCTCGTCGTCCAGCTGAATCACCATCGTAATCGTTTTGCCCCTCGCCGTGTCGCGGAACGGGAAGATATCGTCTTTATATTTGTAGAAAGAGCTCCGGCTGATGCCCGCCTTCTCGGTCGCCTCCTGGATGGATGCCGTCTTTCCGGTGTCAAGCAGGCGCTTTGCCTCCACCACCCGCAAAAGTACCTCGGGCACCGCCCTCTCTTTCAGAACAAAATACTGGCTGTTCTCTTTCCTGTCCAATTCTGCCTCTTTCCGCAAGCATGTCTGTTACACACTTACATTTGTTCTCACCTGGAAGATCATAACACAAAGAGGCTGCCGGGGCAACCTCTTTTCAGAACTTTCTGCTTCCTCCGCCGTGCTGGCGTCCGCTGCCGGATGTATGCATCGTGCTGCGCCCTGCACTGTCCCCGTCGCCGGATGACTGCCGGGGGATTCTCCTGTGCGTCACGGTCTGCCCTGAGTAGCGGTCCTCCTTCACGCGCAGTTCCACCCTGCCGTAGTCGCGGAATGCATAGCTGTATGTACCGGTCTTCATCCGGTATTTTCCCACAATCACGGAAAAAAATACCGCCCCTGCCCCGCAGGCCGCCACAGCCGCGATCACAAGCTCCGCAGGCCGGATACTCCGGTACTCTGACCGCTTTCCAGTCTCCGGATCATAATTGTACTGCCCCTGCGGAATTCCCTCCGCATAACAGCCCCGGATTCCAGAAAGCATCTGCTCAAAACACGAACGGTAATCTCCCCCGGATACATATCCGTACGCATCATCAATAATATTTCCAGTCCGCTCATCCGTCAGATACCGCGCTGCCTCCCCGCAGGTCGAAATCACAATCTCGCGGTTATCCATATCAATCAGCAGTGCCACACCGTTCTCCTGTTCCGGGGAATGCGCGTCAAAAAAATCGTCCGCGTAATCCACCGCCGTCTTCCCGCCCGTATCCGCTGTCGTCACCAGAAAAATACTCCAG
>OFHM01002455.1_pt1 | contig 10543 bp, 7 predicted proteins | sample 1521311 | NCBI WGS metagenome assembly OFHM01 (sample SAMEA3504083, study PRJEB24116) | mouse gut metagenome | biome: mouse gut; feature: mouse-associated habitat; material: faeces | place: Denmark | collected 2011 | reverse complement strand
AAAAAGCCGATGCGGAATATCCCTGCCATCACATAGCCGTAAAGGTTAACCTTGTACATGCCTTTGAACCTCTTTACCAGCGCCGGTGTAAACGCCAGGCCGATAACCATCGGCAGCATCTGCGCCATAGAGAAAGTTCCCAGCATTGCCGGATTACCGATCACATAAGTCATGTAATAGATACCGATACCGGCGATACCTGTCTGAATATACATCAAAATATAGAAAGCTGCGATCATCAGGAAATATTTATTGGCGATCAGGAGTTTCAGGGATTCTCCGAAGGAAATCTTCTCCTGCGGCTCTGATTCCGTAACTTCTACGCCCTCTGTCAATTCTTCCTCCGACAGCTCTTTTACCGAGAAAACGGAGATCGTATTCACGATCAGAGCGATCACCGCATAGAGAAAGGCTACCGTTCTCCATCCCGTGGCGCCGCCGCCGAATTTCCCCACCAGTCCTACCGTGACCGAAGCCACTGTCAGGTTTGTCGCCAGAGAGAACATAAAACGGATGGAACCCATCTGCACACGCTCATTGCCGTTCTTCGTGATCAGGGAAGTGAGCGACGCATAGGCGATATTATTGGCCGTGTAGAAGATTGCGTTCAACAGTGTGTAGGTGATGAAGAAATAGGCATATTTAGCCGTTTCACCCAGACTTTCCGGAATCGCAAAAACCGCTACCAGCAGAATACAGTTGCCGATCTGTGACCAGAGCATCCAGGGACGCGCCTTACCCAGCTTCGTGTGTGTCTTGTCGATCAGATTGCCGAAGAATACGTCCGTGATACCGTCCGCAAACTTCGAAAACATGATCAGCGTGCCGACGATCCCGGCATTCAGCCCTACCGTATCTGTCAGATAGATCAGCACAAAGCTGGTCAGCAGTCCATAGATACAGTTTGCGGCCAGATCTCCCGAGCCGTAGCCTATCTTGTTATACCATTTCAAATATCTTTTGTCTCCCATGCGTTTTCTGACTCCTTTCTTAGCGCCGGTGCATCCGCTGCCGTGCAGCAGATGCAAACAAATATTTTATGAAATTATTATATTATTTTTAATTTTTACGGCATATGACGAAAACCAACCGCCGGGCCGATTCGGGTGTGTCCATTCTCAACCTGACTGAATGCGATGAGACACTTTATATGGTACTTTATCTACCACTTTATCTGCCGTCAGCACTGCCTGCATCAAGGCAGGCCCTATTGCCACTCTACAGGCTGATCACCGTCTCTGTGAGATCTTCCTGTGCGGAGCTGGAACCTACATAGATCGGATAATCCATATGCTCTAACTGCCACTCGCGGTAAACCGGATTATACCATTTCAGCTTTTCAACAGGCGTGACGATCTCCACCGTCTTCTCTTCCCCCGCCTTCAAGGATACGCGGGTAAAGCCGCGCAGCTGTTTCACCGGCCTGTCTACTGCGGAATTCTGGAAGCCCACATAGAGCTGCACTACCTCGTCGCCATCCCTGTCACCGGTATTCTTAACCCTGGCCGTCACTTTCAGACAATCTTCTTCCACTGCTGCCTTCGGGTCAGAAATATCAAAAGTGGTATAGCTTAAACCGAAACCGTAAGGGACCAGAGGCTTCACGCCGTTTTTCTCCAGACGGGTATAGCCGTGGTAATACTCATAGTACTGGTCTGTTGCCTCCCAGTCCACATGCGGCAGATCCTCTTCCGCATAAGGAACCACATAGGGGAGCTTACCCGACGGATTCACATCCCCGTAAAGGATCTCCGCCAGCGCGGTGCCGCCCTCCATTCCGGGATAATAAGCCATGATCACGGCATTTACACAGTCATACCACTCTGTCATCATGATCATATTGCCGCCCACGAGGACAACCGCAGACTTCTCATTCACCGGGCCTGCCTGCTTCACCAGCTCAATGTCTTCTTTGTGCAGCCCAAGGCCTGACTTCCGGTCGCCGCCCATGGAACCTGTATAGTTCTCCGCCTCATTCTCGGAGATAAATTCACCTTCGTCATCATGGTCATAGCCCACCACGAAGATGACCGCATCGACGCTGGCCGCCAGTTTCTTCGCACTCTCCACATCGACACCGTCATGGAACAGCACTTCACAGTCCGGGTTCGCCTTCTCCAGCCCTTCCTTCGGCGTCACCACGTAAGGCGGGCGCACCCAGCTGGAACCATGGTCGCCGATGACCGCCGTGTCTGCCAGCTTGCCGATCAGGGCAATCTTCTTCGTCTCGCTCTTTTTCAGCGGAAGTACGTTTTCATTCTTGATCAGGGTGATGCCCTTCTGCGCCGCTTCCTTCGCCACCGCGATATGCTCCGCACAGCCCACCACAGACATGTCGTATTCTTTGTGATCTTTATCAAAAGCAAGGATTGTCCGCACGATGCGCAGCGCCGCTTCATTGATACGCTCTTCCGGCACGAAGCCGTCCTGTACCGCCTGCACCAGACGCTTCCCGAAAAACTGCGTCCACATCATCTCCATATCCTGACCGCCGTTGGCCGCCTCCACCGTATCCCGGACGCCCCAGCAGAAATCGGACATCACAAAACCGTCGAAATCCCATTCTTTCTTCAATACCTGACGCAGCAGATAGTTGTGATGACCGCAGTGCACGCCGTTATACCGGTTATAAGAACTCATGATACTGGCCGCCCCTGCGTCCACACAGTCCTTAAAGTGCGGCAGATATACCTCCTGCTCTGTCCGCTGGTCACAGGTCACGCTGCACTTGAAACGCGCATTTTCCATGTCGTTGAAGGCATAGTGCTTCACGCACGCCATGATATCCTCATCCTGCACGCCCCTCACCAGTGCGGCTCCCATCTGGCCGATCTGATATGTCTCTTCGCCGTAAGTCTCCTGACTTCTGCCCCAGCCCGGATTATACGGCATATTGATGCATACTCCCGCAAAAAGATTGCCGCCAAAAGCCCGCACTTCTTTGCCGATGCAGTGTCCCACCTTCTCCTCCAGAGCCGTGTCAAAGGTAGCTCCCCTTGCCATGGAAACCGGGAAGCACGTAGTCTGCCAGTTGCCGCATACTACGCCCCGCGGGCCGTCCGCAAACAGCATCGGCGGCAGGTTGTATTCCTCCAGACCACCCGCCGCGTAAGGCGTCACATTATAATGATTCTCTTCACTCTCCATCGCTTCTGCAAGGGCCGCCAGTGCCTCTGCCGTGGTGGTAGTAAGATCAATATTCCCACTCATCAGCCATACTTTCTGCTCCAGCGTCAACTTGTCCACCAGTTTCTGCGCTTCATTTGTCATGGAAAGACGATATTCTTTGGTTGCTCTCATGTGTTTGCTCCTTTCGATTTTGGTTAAATTTTATACTTTTGTCTGATTATTTTGTCTGGAAACATCTTCGTGATATTTCCGTGTACGTTAACGGTTGTCTCATTATAAAAACGGATTGGCGAAAATGTCAATCCGTTTTCTGTGTGAAAGTATATTTTTCGTTATAGTGCACAATCTTTGTTTCCCCAGCCGGACTCTGTCCTCTTAGCTTCTCGTCCGTTAACGTGCACGGCCGTCAGCTTTATCAGGATTTTGCACAAATGCTTTCCGGCGGAATCCTGATCCGTTCATTTTCAGAGATTTTGTGCAATATGTATACTCAGGTCTGTGTAACACATCTTCTCTTTCGGAAGCGTACCATAGGCAAGATACTGAAACAGTATCTCCAGAGACTGCTCCCCCTGCTTCTCCGGCTCCTGACAGATCGTAGCCGAAACACTGCCCTGCCTGATCAGTTCTTCCAGATCCTCCACAAGATCATTGGTTATGATCTTCACCTGACGCTTCGCATCCATCTTTGCAACTGTCCGGCAAATCTCATAATCTCTTGGATTCACCACATAAACCACGTTCACATCCGGATACCTGCGAAACATTTCCCGTACCGAAGCCTCGTTCTGCTCCTGTTCCTCCTCAATCTTACAAATATCCAGAATCTTCATCCCCGGATACCGCTCCGCCGCTTCCCTGCAAAACCCCTTTATACGCTCCCTGTGGCTGGTTGCCGCCTCATTCCCCTCCGAATAAATGCACACTCCGGCGTCCTCACCCCCGACAAGCTCGGCAAGTCCCGCCGCCAGTCTGCCGGCCTGCTCATAGTCACATCCCACATATGCAAGAAATTCCTGATCCGCCATATAAGTATTATAAAAAACCACCGGTATCTCAAGTCTTCGCGCCTCTCCCATATAAGCCCGTATTTCCGGCGTATCCAGGCCCAGAGTCACGATCCCGTCCAGCTCCCGCAGCATATGCCAGTATGCCGATTCTCTGGAAAAAGAAGATTCCCTGCTTTTTCCCACCGGGTAGAAGTTCACCTGCACACCGTATTGTGCCAGCTCCTTCGCCTTCTTCTGTGCCGCGCGGGCCACATGTTGGAAATAGGGATGGTATTCCACACCAGGAATAAAAAAACCGATCTTCAGTTTCTTCTTCATCACCGCCAATCCCTGCGCTACCTGATTAGGCCGATAGTTCAATTCCCGCATAACGGTCTCTACACGCTCTTTCGTCTGTGCATTCACCATACCCCGGTTATGCAGAACGCGGTCAACCGTCCCGATCGATACCCCCGCCTTTTCGGCAATCTCTTTGATCGTCGCCATGCTGTCATTTCTCCTTGTTTTCTGCCGCTGCATCGCTGCTTCTGCCTGTAATAGATTTTGATTCCTGCGGTCTTGTTTCCCCGGCTGCGTTACCTGCAGGTTTCTCATCTGGAAGCAGAGAGGACAGATCTTTTTTACGCAGTTTATATTGTACCATAAATTGCCCGCTGCGCTACTGTTCTTTTCGGATATTTCCAGCATTGGCAGAAGAAGAGCATCCTTTCCTACCACTCAGCGATCGTCCCGTCATCATTGCGCCAGACAGGATTCTTCCATGTCTTACATCCTTTCTCTGCTTCGGCCAGCCGCTCTTCATTAACCTGTACGCCAAGTCCCGGCTCTCTGATCAGTTCTATAAATCCCTGATGATAACGGTATATCTCAGGGTTGGAAATATAATCCAGGAGATCACCGCCTTTATTGTAATGAATGCCAAGGCTTTGTTCCTGAATAAAGACATTTGGCGTACAGGTATCCAATTGAATACAGCTGCCCAGTGCTACAGGCCCTAAAGGACAATGCGGAGCTACGGCTACATCATATGCTTCCGCCATGGACGCTATCTTCCTGCATTCCGAGATTCCACCCGCATGAGAAAGATCCGGCTGTATAACATCTACACAGCCGTCCTGCAAAAGCTGCTTGAACTCCCAGCGTGAGAACATTCTTTCTCCGGTGGCAACAGGGGTTGCCGTAACCCTGGCGATCTCCCGCAGCGCTTCATTATTCTGGCTTAAAACCGGTTCTTCCAGAAACATCAGATGAAACTGCTCCAATTCCTTCGCCAGTACCTTTGCCATAGATTTATGTACTCTGCCGTGAAAGTCCACCGCAATATCCATCTGACCGCCCAGCGCATCCCGAATCGCCGCCACCCTCTCACACACTGCCTCAATCTTGCTGAAATGATCGATATAGTGCATCTCCTCCGTAGCATTCATTTTAACCGCCGAGTATCCCTGCTTATGAGCCTCCAGTGCCGCTTCTCTGACAGCCGAAGGCCGGTCCCCGCCAATCCAGCGATACACTCTGATCTTTTCCCTGCAGGCCCCTCCCAACAGTTCATAGACCGGAGCCTGATAGAACTTTCCCTTGATATCCCACAGCGCCATGTCAATACCCGATATCGCGTTGTTGAGCACCGGTCCGTTCCGCCAGTAGCTCATTCCCGCCATGCTCTGCCAGATGTCCTCGATGTAGGAGACATCCCTGCCGGTCAGATAGGGCTTTAAATATTTTTCAATTGCCGTCACGACGGCCAGATGCCGGTGGGCAAAAGTTGCGCAGCCGAGTCCGTAAAGTCCCGGCTCACTTGTCTCAACCTTTACCGTCACCAGATTGATCTTTTCCGGCGCGCAGCAGATTACTTTCACATCCCTGATCGTTACACTCATATCCGTCCTCGTTTCTGTGATTCATTCTTTTGTGTCAGACTGGGAAATTCTATTTACGGTGCCTCCCCAGTCTGTTTTTCCGGGAATTACTTTTTCCGGCATTCCCGGCAGTATCAGGCCGCCGTCCACGCGAAGCACTTCTCCTGTAATATAGGAAGCTTTTTCGTCAGCGAGAAATACCACGGCGTTTCCGATGTCTTCCGGGCTGCCGTTTCTCCCCAGCGGAATCCGCCCGCCGAGTTCTTCCCAGAATCCTTCAAAATATTCCAGATGATCCCGCCGGATCTCTTCCTGTGTGCGGATGCGCACAGCCCCTGGGGCGACGCAGTTGACCCGGATTCCGTAAGGCGCCAGATCCAGGGCCATCGACTGGGAAGCACGGTTTAAAGCAGCCTTGATTCCGCCGTAGACGGCGTCTTCGGGGTAGGCCCGGTCGGCTCTCGACGATGTGATCTGAATGATGGAGCCTCTGACATGGTGTTCTTTCATATAGACAGCCGCGTAATGGCTCATCATCAGATAATTCAGAAAATCCAGATGTATCATGTGCAGCGTATCCTCCGGCGTGAGCTCGAGGATTGACTGAAAGGTTGTGACGCCGGCGTTATTTACGAGAAGATCAAGTCCTTCAAGAGATGAGACTGCCCGGTCGAAAAACAGTTTCCCGGCTCCCGGTTCTCCGAGATCTGCCTGAAAATACCAGACGTTTGCCCCGCTTTCCCGCAGGGCTTCTGCGGTGCGCTCTGCCTCATCCTCCCTCGCGTTGTAGGAAAAAACGAGGTCATATCCGTTTTCTGCCAGACAGCGCGCAATTCCTCTGCCGATTCCGCGGCTTGCGCCTGTTACAATCGCCTTTCTGCGCATATTTCCCTCCTTTCCGCGCTGTTTTTGCGCAAAAGAATTTATATCCGGTTGTACATGGTGACTTTTACCGGTACCGGAATCGCCCGTCTTCCGGCAATTCCGGCAAGCATTCCTTCCGTCAGGTCAAATACGACGATTTCACCGCTGGCCTGATTTGCCACGAGCAGATGACGGCCTGATTCATCCAGACAGATACTTCTGGGTCCCTTCCCGCCACAGCCGCGCTCCTGAACCATGGAGAGCGTTCCGTTTTTCTGTATCTGAAAAACAAAGATGCGGTTGCTCCCGCGCACGGATACATACAAAAATCCATCCTGTGAGAGCGCAGTATCCGCAGCCAGCGCATCTTCCTGCATTCTGCCGCGATAGAGAGGCAGCCACTGGATTTCCTGCATCCTGCCGGATGGGTCCTGCTGAAAGACGGAAATGGTACAGTCGAGTTCATTGACGACGTAAAGCGTCAGTCTGCCATCCTGATTTTTTGTGCACATATGCCGGGGACCGGATCCCGCCCTTGCAGGAAGCGCTTCCAGCTCTGTCAGTTCGTCTCCGTGGAATGCAAACAGCCGGATGCGGTCGCATCCAAGGTCTGCCACAAACACTTTTTCGCCGCAGAGACAGCATGAATGGATGTGCGGGGCCTCCTGACGGTCCGGGCGCGCGCCGCGTCCCGTGAAACAGCGGCTTTCCAGCAGCTTTGGAGCTCCCGCCGTCCGGATGCTGATCAGATGAAAATCTCCGCTTCCGTAATCAGACAGAAAGAGCAGTTCCCGCTCTTCGCAGACCGCGATGTGACAGGAGGCGGCTCCCGGCAGGCTGAGCTTCGCGGTGAGCCGGAGCGTGAATCCGGTCATTCCGCTGTCCGTTTCCGGTGCCGTGCCATCCGGGCAGAGGCTGTATTCTTTCAGAATGGCCGCGTTGTCCGATTCACTGACCGCAAACAGACGATCTTTAAAGAACGCAAGATACGACGGATTCAGAGTCTCCTCCAGAAAAAGACATTCGCCGATGGTTCCGCTTATTTCCTCATACGGATACAGGAAGATTCCTTTTCCGAGCTCCTGTGTCGCGGTAACAGCAGGGGCTGTCCGCTCTGTGTATGTACCGATTGCAAGTAGTTTCATGATTATCCCCATGCCGGAGCATTTTTTGTGAAGGCCGCATGCCGGATCTCCGATTTCCGGCTCTGCGGTTCCGTTTATGAATCATCTGCCGCGGAAGTGTTTAGAAACATTATCTGAAATGAAAGCCGTCGCAAAGTTCCTTTACCATCCGCAGCTCATTTACGCTTTCTATTTTCCGGCCGTGAATCACTATGTTTTCAAAGTGAAAATCATGCGGCCTGCACACTTCGTTTTTCATCTCAAAACCTCTGATAATTGAGACGGGGAAGATGCCTTCCGTGATTTCAATATTTTTAAAATGCACATCACAGATCATGCCGCGGCTGCGATCCCTGGAATATTTGGAGTCGAGCGTCTTAATGTCAATCAATTTTTCCTGTGCATCTTCAATCCGGATATTTTCATAATGAATATCATGGATAAAGGCACGGTCCGCGTTGTGGATGGTCAGAACTCCGCCGGACTGATTCCCCTCGTACTCACAGTGGGTGATGACGCAGTTGCGGAAAATGACATCTGAGATTTCATCACATCTGGTTTCATAGCCGATTTCCAGCGCGTTTCCGAATTCTGCATTCCAGAACAGACAGTTTTCCACGAGAATGTGCGCTACATCGCTGCACCCGGAAGGATCCTGAAATTCCTCGGCTTTGATGGAGATGCAGTCGTCGTTTGCCCGGATAAAGGAATTTCGCACCGTCACGTTCCGGCATCCCACGATATCGAGACCGTCCCCGGTAATCACTTTTCCAAGGATATTGACGTCCTCAATCCGCACGTCCTCACACGCCGTTGGCACAATGTGCCAGGAAGAGCCGTCGAGCAGCGTGATGCCGCGGATTTCAATGTCGCGCCCCAGTATCGGCACGATCATCTGTTCCGCGCCGTTTTCATCCCATTTATGCCAGTTGCCGCCGTAGAGAATCCCGTTTCCGATAATCCGGACGTGATCAGCCAGTCTGGAGGTGATTCTTCCGCTGACCACGGCGCCTTCCTCGATATAAACCACGTCGCCGGATTTCAGCTCCAGACAGCCGATGTTGTACGCGCAGCCTTTCCGGAATTCGTGAGTCACATTCTGTGGCTTTGCAATTTTTACAGAGGGAAGAATATAAAGAGGGCAGAGAAGGTCGTCGTCCAGCTCAAGAATCACCCGGTCGCCGTCCGGAATGTTCAGTTTCAGAAGCTGTCCGTCTCTTTCACAGGAAAACTTTCCGGTGCCCGGACGCAGACGGAAGCTGTCAAAATCGTCCAGGACCGTTACTTCCACTGTGAGACCCTGTTCGTTTTCTTCCATCACTGGAAGTGTGAAATGGAAAAACTCATTTCCGTAGACCTTCTGTTCCTCACCGTTGATGTGGACTCTGTAGAGCGGAGAGATTCCCGGCTCGTCCACGCTGTGCAAGCGGTACAGTGGTTCCTCTTTCAGGGGCTTTGGTACGTAATCCTGTTTATTCATCATTATCTTTCTTCGCATCTCATCATCCTCTTCCGAAAATTCATCACTATCTTTAAGAAACATGATATACAATAATCTTTTTCCGCGCAAGATAAAACATGCACAATATCCGGGAAGAATTATTGTGCATGTGTACTAATTTCCTGCGTGGAATTAAAGTCTGTTTGACGTTTTGGACAGAATATTTTATACTAAAATAATGAATATCAAATTTTGGAACAGCAGGGGAGGTTAAGCAGGGAAATGGCAAACACACCGGCCTATAAGGTAATGTATCTTAAGCTAAAAGAGGATATAGATAATAATGTATATCCTGTCGGAACATATCTTCCGACGGAGGGCGATCTGGAAAAGATTTTCCAGGTCAGCCGGACCACTGTGCGCCATGCGGTGGATCTGCTGGCAAGAGAGGGAAGGGTGCATGTCAGGCAGGGAGCGGGCACCCAGGTTGTCGATTCACCGGAAAAGTTCCTTCCCAAATACGCAAAATTTCATAATGTTGTCGATGTGAAAACAGATGTGGGGGAGAGTGCGATTAAGACGAAAGGGATCTGGATTGACCGGATTGCCGCCAGCTCCACGGTGGCGGAGGCGCTGGAGATCGGGGAAGGCGCTCCCGTATTCTGCCTTCAGCGCATTATACATAGCAATGAATCACCGATGGTGATTATGACGAATTATCTGCGGACAGACTTTTTTCCGGATCTGGATGCATATCAGGGGCATATTCATGATCTGTACTACTTTATTCAGAAGCAGTATGGAATTCAGTTTGAGACGGGGCAGGAGAGAATCACTGCGATCCGGGCTGATTATCTGGACGCCCAGCTGCTGGATATCGCCCCGGGATCACCGATTTTTTTCAATACGCGCAGGGCGCGCTGCCCGCTCGGTCCGCTGGAGTATCTCGAGGCCAAGATACGGCCGGACCTGTGCACGTTTATCGTTTCCATGCAGGGGGTACCGAAATGGTATGAGGATGCAGGATATCTGAATGAGTGAGAAAGGCGCGAAAAGCCGGCGGGATGCTGCCGGCTTTTGTGCATATAAGGCAGGAGTCCGAATACTTCTGAAAGG
>OFHM01002449.1_pt1 | contig 10548 bp, 7 predicted proteins | sample 1521311 | NCBI WGS metagenome assembly OFHM01 (sample SAMEA3504083, study PRJEB24116) | mouse gut metagenome | biome: mouse gut; feature: mouse-associated habitat; material: faeces | place: Denmark | collected 2011 | reverse complement strand
AGGTCTTTTTTAACTATCAAAAGGTCTTTTTTAACTATCAAAAGGTCTTTTTTAAATCTCGCAAACCCTTATAAATACTGGATTTTTTGCCCCCCTAAACGTATTTAAAAGATTATTAAAAGAAATTTTAAACGTATAAAAAACAACAACAAGGAAAAAAACGATATATTTTATTTTTGTCTTTTTTAAAAAGAATTTGTTGTTGTTTTCTTAAAAGAAAAATTTCTTTCTATAAATTTATAAATGAATAGAATTATTTCCGAAAAAGGAAGTACTTTTTTATTTTATTCAAAGAGAAAATAACACGCCTTCCCTACTCTATATCATTTAGTAATGCTTTTAAGGATGCAAAGGTGCAATATTTGTTTCTGAATTTTTATCGTAGTGGGTGCATTTGGCAAATCAAATTTCTCTTTCCAATTCGGCAAATTATTTCAGAAACTATGAATTTAACCGAATTTCTACTTTTAACGAACCAACACATGAAAAATTTTTCTAAGGAATTAGAAAGGTTTTAGGGTTCATTCTGCTCCCTCATCTTTTTTCATCCTAAAAGAACCTACTATCTTGTAAATGGAAATGGATTGAATAAATAAAAGAAACCTGCTATAATCAGATTGTCAGGTTAGAACAAAAAGGATAGTTATTTAGTAGCCCTCACTTTACAAAAGAAGGGAGGGCGGCGCGTATGAATACAATTGAGATTTTAAACTTATGTTTAGTGCTGTTTTCATTTGGTACTTTTCTGATTGCATTAATCGCCCTGATTATTCAAATAATTAGACTAAAAAAATAAGTATCCTTTTCTGCCTTAAAAGGATACTTACATCATGTAACTTACATAAACGGGAGGGCGCTTACTAAATAGCTGCCCTTTCTAGCCTGATTATAACAAAAGGAAGTTGAAAAATCAAGGTATCTTTTTAATGGGTCATAAGGGGAATAAAGAAAAAGATTGTAAAAATTGAAAGATAGTGTTAAAATAATCATAAAATATGATATTTAGAAAAGTTTTTGATATAGATATTAGATATTCCTTGTACTAGAAGAGGTCTGGTACACAACTAAATAAGGCAGCCACTCGCTCGTGCGCCAACACCAGCGAGTTTGGAGGGTGGTTAGAACACCCATGCAAATAGATTTCTCTACGACTGCCCACACTATTATTATAACTTGTGTGTAGTATTTTCGCAATAACTTTATCAAGTATAATTTTAAGTGGCGACTGTAGAGAAACGGAAAGAGTATGCTTTTTGTGGCATACTCTTTAATTTTTTATCGGAAGAGGTGACGGAATTTTAACTAACGGTAAATTAAAAAGCAGTAAAAATTCTTTATTTTCTAGGTTATGCAAAAATTTTCATGTAGAAGAGAAACAGCAAAAAAAATTTAGAGAGTGGTTATTGTATGATACAACCATAGATCCATTTTTATTGTTTCTGGAGAAAAAAGACATTCAGGAAATAGAGGATTGGCTGAAAAAGAAACAAAAAGAATTATTAAAGCAGGAAAAAGAAGATGGTAGCAGTTTATAAGTTGCTACCATCTTCTTTCATACGCGCGTAACCATGCAAGCAAATTATTTCATTGTCCCCATATTTTTGAACTTATCGTGTCAACAAATTAATTTCTTTACAGAAAGAGTAAAAGAAGATAGTGGCAGTTGTCTCCCATTTCGCACACAAAATATTTTGATAGGCAAGAAAGTCACAAAAATTAGGGGGTTCTACTACTTCTGCTGATTTCAGCAGAAGTTCTACCGCTTATGAAAAACAAAGGTATTTATGAGAATATCACTTTTAAGGCAGGAATAGGTTTGTGAACGAAACCAGACAAAAACCGTACAGGCAAAGCCTGTCCCTTTGTGAAGTAGAGAATGAAGCAGTTAAAAATTGAATAACTTTTAGATTTTGTATGTAATACATTTATATTACTATGTAAATGAATATATTACATACATTAAATAATAAATAAAAATTTTTCATTCTTCCTTTGATACTGATAATCATAATAAAATAATAGTAAAATATTGGATAGGAGATTATAAAATTGATTGTACTATAGATGCAAAAAATATTACATTGATTTGCAAAGAGGTCGAGGGTTTAGCTTTCTTTCCAGAAAGACCGCTACCAAACCAAATTAAAGCGTGAAAGAAGCAAGTGGCATTTATAAAGTTTTTTCTGCTACTATTTAAAATAATTAATTTGTTTACACTTAAAAACAAATTTTTTTTAATTTTCTGTTTTCTACTGTCGAAATTTGTCTGTTTTTGCGTTATTTTATGTTGAAAAAAAAAAATATATATGATAAAATAATAAAAAAAGAACAACCATCTTAGAAATGATTGTTTTATAGAACTATTAAACGTGTCCGTGCCTCGCCAAAGTCATAGGACACATTTTTATATAATATTATACAAATTGTAATATAAATGTCAGTAGAGTCAGAATAAACATTCCAAATGTTATTATATCATTAAAACTAAAGTTATTATTATTCCTGTTCATCTGCCTCACCTCCAATCATAGGAAATTATAAAAAAATAAACAATTCATCCTTTGATTGGTTGTTCTTTATATAATATTATCATAAATATATTCTTTTTACAAGTTATAATAAACAGTTAAAATATAATATCCGTCATATTTGGTTTCGAACACAAGTTCTATTTTTGTCCCCTTTTAAGAACGTATGTTCTTTCTGGAGTTCATCGGTTCATCATTTCCAAAAAATTTGAAGCACTTCTTGTCGAACATATGTATTGATTTTAACTTTCCACAACCCTCATTTTGGGAAGTTGAAAAGACAAAAGAAATTTGCTAAAAGAATAAATGAAAAAATTTTGCCTCTCTAAGCGATTTAAAGTGCCCAAATTTCAATTTTTATATCGTCTTTGATAATTTATATTATATTGATATAAAAATCGAAATTTGGGCAAATAAAGAAGAATTTATTGTTAAATGTAAAATAATTAATTTTTTTACATAATAGCAGAAAAAAACTTTAGAAATGTCACTTGCTTCTTTCACGCTTTAATAATAGCTAACTGGAAGTATATTTTAACCTCTACACCTGCTACCACAATTATTTTTTATTAGAAAATAACATATAAATTTATATAAAATAGTATAATAAAAATATAAATATAATCCTATAAGTAACATTAGTAACACCTAGGTAACACGTTAAGTAACACTTTTTTCTTATTCTCTATCCCTTGATTTTTCTAACTTTTTTGAATGAGTAACACTGGTAACACCTTTTTTTTAACTCCTTAATAGGGGATATTTTTTTTGTAAAATTTTATTTTTTTACTTTTTATATAAGTCTATGTTTTGGACTGTTACCGGTGTTACTGTGTTACCTTGTCCAATATTTATTTTATTTCTTTTTCTCTCAAAGTTGATTTCTCTAGGAACACTTTTAAAATTTGAAAAACCAGTATTTATAAGGCTTTGTGTTGTTTTCTATTTTAAAATGTTCCTAATGTTCCTTATTTTTCTTATAATTACTTTTTTTATTTTTTATTTTTTTATACTTTTAGATATACTTTTTTTAGGAACTTAGGAACATTAAGAGAAAAAATATAGTAAAATCAAGGCTTATCAGTCATTTTTAAATGTTCCTAGCCTGTTCCTAGCCGTTCCTAGCTAGGAACAAAATGATAAATTTCTTCTTTACCTTTCCATAAACCCTTCCTTACATGGACTAAACCCATTTACATCTTTTATTCTTTCATAACAAATTTGTACGCTACTTAGCAGCGGAATAAATAACTTTTATATTATTTTCCTCTACTTACCCCCTTTCTAATAGTTGCCTCTCCAGCTCCTCATAATTATATTGTCTTGCCTCAATATTGTTGAATGAAGTCTTTTTTCTTTTCTCGATTGGTTCTGAATAGTTCCCTTCTATCGCTTTAATAAGCCACCCTACTAAATTTTCTATTTTTTGCTGCTTTTTCGATAATTCATATTTTTCTTGAATAAGTTCTATATTGTTATTAGCTGCTTCTAAAATAGCCTTATATTCTTTCGTTTTTAATTTTTCGTTAATAATCTCGCGTAATTGGTCTATTAAGTCATCTAAATCTAATTCTTTTTGTTCTTTCTCCCTCTCTCCCTCTTCTTTCTTTTCCTGCTTCTGCTCTTTTAATTCCAAATAAAAAATTATGTCTGTAATGCTTCTACCTGTCTTTTTACCTTCATATCTACAATTATATTCCGAATATTCGCTTATATCTCTCACTGCTATATCTAAAATTTTATCTTTGAATTGTCCTATCTGTTTAAATTTATGTTCACATTCTAAGTATTCTCTTAAATATTGTATAGAAAAAGTATATTCTATTTTTTTCCTTCTATCCTCTCCTACTGTCAATTTTAGTAACTCATATAATCGAATAGAATAAAAAGATTTCATAACAAGGATATTTTTAAGTTGATATTGTGTAAACCATGCGTTTAACTGTAATAAGTAAGGGGCTATTTGATTAGATAACATAAGTGTAACTGTTCCATGCCCATCATATTCCGCCAGTTGTAACCACTGAAATATTTTCCATTGATTTCCATTCTGTATTTTTATCGTTCTGCTCATTAAGGATTGACATATATTCCTAATATCTCTATATAAATTATTGTCAGGAATTTCTAAAAATCTAGCTAGTTCTTGAATATTTACTTTATATGTTTTAAAATCTTTATCATCTTTTGCTATTTGTGTAATCAATAATCTTATTAATCTGGCTTCTTGTAAAGTCATGCTTTGCTTTCCCCTAATAATATTATTTGCCATAACCGTATAATGATTTTTATTGTAATCTATAACTTTTGTATCTTTCATATTGACATTTTCCCTTCTTTTGTTTTATTTAGTATATCATAAATTATCACCCTTTGTAAATATAGTGTTTTCAGGTATCAAAAGGTGTTTTTTCAGGTATCAAAAGGTGTTTTTCAGGTATCAAAAGGTGTTTTTCAGGTATCAAAAGGTGTTTTTTAAATCTCGCAAACCCTTATAAATACTGGATTTTTTCATTCCCTAAACGTATATAAAACGATCTTAAACGTATATAAAAACAACAACAAGCATAAAAAACACTTTTTTAAAATAAGTATTTTAAAATTGTTGTTGTTGTTTTCTTAAAAGAAAAATTTTTTTAATAATTTTAGGCTTATTTTTCAGCTTTTCTTATTTCTGGAAAAAACCTACTACATTTTAAATGGATTGAATAAATAAAAGAAACCTGCTATAATCAGATTGTCAGGTTAGAACAAAAAGGATAGTTATTTAGTAGCCCTCACTTTACAAAAGAAGGGAGGGCGGCGCGTATGAATACAATTGAGATTTTAAACTTATGTTTAGTGCTGTTTTCATTTGGTACTTTTCTGATTGCATTAATCGCCCTGATTATTCAAATAATTAGACTAAAAAAATAAGTATCCTTTTCTGCCTTAAAAGGATACTTACATCATGTAACTTACATAAACGGGAGGGCGCTTACTAAATAGCTGCCCTTTCTAGCCTGATTATATCAGAGAGTTCTTGAGAAATCAAGTTATCTTTTTTTATCGGTCATGCAATCATAAAGGGAATAAAGAAAAAGATTGTAAAAATTCAAAGATGGTGTTAAAATAATCATAAAATATGATATTTAGATAAGTTTTTGATATAGATATTAGATATTGATTGTACTAGAAGTAGTCTAGTACAAAACTAAATAGGCAGCCACTAGCAAGAACCGCCATTCCTGCTAGTTGGAGGATAGGGCTACTCCTATCCAGCATAGATCACTCTACGACTGCCCACACTATCATTATAACTTGTGTATAGTTTTTTCGCAATAACTTTATCAAGTATAATTTTAGAGGGCGACTGTAGGGAAACAAGAAGAGTATGCTTTTTTTTGGTATACTCTTTAATTTTTTATTGGGAGAGGTGACAGAATTTTAACTAACAGTAATCAAAAAAATAGTAAAAATCTTTTATTTTCTAGCTTATGCAAACATTTTCATGTAGAAAAAAAGCAGAGAAAGAAATTCAAAGAGTGGTTATTGTACAATACAACCATAGATCCATTTCTATTGTTTCTGAAGAAAGAAGACATTCAAGAAATAGAGGATTGGCTAAAAGAAAAGCAAAGAGAATTAATAAAACATGAAAACGGTAGCAGGGTATAAATTGCTACCGCTTTTTCTATTCATACACGCACGCGCGTAACCATGTCCGCAAATATTTATTTTCCACTTTGCACGCATAACGATGTCCCCAAATAAAATTTTCTTCTCTTCCTTCTCTCTTCACTTATTTTGTATACAATATACAAAAAATATCTAGTTTAAGAACACCAGTTTTTATTTTAACTTCCGACAACCCTCATTTTAGGAAGTTGAAACGTTTGTATATTGTATACTGTATTTTTATAAACAACAAAAAGAAGTTAAAGAAAGACAAAAGAAATTTGTTGAAAAGATAAATGAAAAAAAATACCCTCTCAAATCAATTTATTTGCCCCAAATTTCAATTTTTATTCTATCTATGATAATTTATATTATATTGATATAAAATTTCTTTAAAAGGGCAAAAAAAGACGATAGCATTTTATACCCTGCTACCGCCTTTTTTATTTTTCTTGTTTTAACAATTCTTTCTGTTTTTCCTTGAGCCATTTTTCTATTTCCTGAATGTCCTCTTTCTTTAGATTCCCTAAAAATATAAATGGATCTATAGTTGTATCATATAATAACCAATGCTTAAAGCTTTTTCTCTGCTTCTTTTCTACATGAAAATGCTTGCACATATCAGAAAATAAAAGATTTTTACTATTTTTTAGATTACAGTTAATAAAAATTATGTCACCTCTTTTGATAAAATTAAAGAGTATGCGAACTTACCACATACTCTTCCTATCCCTACAACTACCACTAAATATAATAAACCTATTGCGAAAATATCATGCACAAGTTATAATTAAAGTGGCAGCTATAGAGAAATCTATGCTGAATGTAAACACGCCCCAACGTGAATACATTCCCCAACGCGGCAGTAGTCGCATACTGTCGCGTTAGTTGCCTTATTTTGTTTTTGTACCATGCTGATACAATAATTTCTAAAATCTATATCAAACACTTTCTAGCTATCATATTTTTATTCATTTTAACATCATTCCTTTATTTTTACAATCCCCAGTTTTTTATTTATTCAATAGGTTCTTTCAAACTTTAAAATCGTTGTGGGACAGAATGAACGCTCAATTAAGGTCTAGTTACTTAAAAATTTTTTTCGTGCGTTCGTTCGTTTAATGCTGTAAGCTGCTTAAATACACACTTTTTCAAATAATTTGGCGAATCTGGAAGAAAAGTTAGATCGCCGCACCCGCTACGATAAAAATTTAAAAACAAATAGAAAAAAAGTTGCACCCTCTACAGAGCAACAGCTTCTATATAGCAATATTTTTTCAGATGTGCTATAATATTCTATATAGCTCAATCAAATAAAAGGTACTACCAAGCCCCCTAGGGGCTATACGGGGCGCGGAATGTGCGTTGTTTTTCTCTTCATAGATTAAAAAAAAACTCATTTCCTCTTCCTTTTCTGAAAAAAGGAAAAGCCCGAAAATTAAGCTATTCTTAAGATATTTTTTTCATGAAAGCGGAACTGGAAGCAGCGGATTAGTAAATCCCCCTACAGGAAATTTCCGGCAGGGGAATCAGGCAATCAATAGAATATTACAGCATAAAAAAAAGAATACGCCAGTATTCTTTTTATACTTTCTAGCTTACTTTTTTAATTTAAAATAAACTTTTTACGAAAACTATTGAAATATTATTGTAATGATGATAAAATTGATTTTACAAGATTTTCTATTTTCTAAATTAATTTAAAATTTAAAATTAAAGTGGCAACCACTTATCTGTACTACCAATACAGATAAGCTTTGGTGAGTATCCCCATACTCGCGCAAAATAGATTATCTACAGTTACCACACTTAAGTGTTATTATAGCGTTAATATAATATAAATGCAAGTAATTATTAATTGTGTTTGCGCTGTTTTTTTCGTGTACCTTACAATTTATGAAGTAGTGGGGGAATAAAATAATAAAGGTGTGGGGTGTAGATTGCATGAGGATATGTCATTAGGCATATCCTTTTTTTATTATTATATGAAAAAACTCTAGTTTTCCTTATTAAAAAAGTACAGAAAGGATTTTATTTATGAAAAACGAAGAAAAAAACGAAAAAAAAGTGTTTACCCACAACGCCTCTCAAAACGAACAGGTAAACACTACAACTAATATGGATAATAAATCAGAAACGGGAAAAAGTCAAGAAAAAAAATTAAATGAAATTATTAGAGTCAAAAAACGTCCTAGCAATTTTGTTATTATTGATAAAACTTTTTTAGAAGATGATCGATTGTCATACAAAGCTAAAGGGATTCTAGCCTATTTATTATCAAAGCCTGATAATTGGAAAGTAATTGTATCGGATCTGGTAAAACATTCAAAAGATGGCTTTGATTCTGTATATTCAGGTTTAAAAGAGTTAAAAAAGTATGGATATTATGAAAAAAACCCAATTAGAGATGAAAAAGGGATAATTATAAGGTGGGAGAGTATCATTTATGAAGTTCCCAAAATTAAAGAAACTAATCAAACCCATGAAACATCACTACTTCGGGATTTTCCAGATATGGGTTTTCCAGATATGGAAAACCCCGAACATAATAATAATTATATAAATAATAATAAATTAAATAATAATGATTCTAATCTGTCTGATCTGACAGGACTAGACGAAAACGGACTAGAAAGCGTGGACACTTTAGCAGCTTATGAAACTCTTATCAAAAAGAATATTGAATATGAAAATCTGTGCAACTCTCATCAATATGATGTAAAGTTTATAGATGAAATTGTAAGCAATATACTAGATGTAGTAATGTCACATAGTAAAACTATCAAAATAGCAAACGAATACAAAAATGTCGAGCTGGTCAAAAGTGTACTTTTAAAATTAAATTATTATCAAATAGAGCACGTCATACAAAAATATCATCAAATTACGACACGAATAACAAATAAGCGACAGTACATATTAACAATGTTGTATAACTCACGCTTAGAATCTGAATCATCTGTTATCAATGATGTTAATGTTGATATGTTTCTTCCAAATGAGAAAGATAGAGATGATAGAAAAAAAGATATAGAAAATTTAGAAAATTATTTGTTGTGACGTCTTAGCGACAACAATATAGTTAGTTCCTTAAGCGCTGCTACCCTCTAAAATTTTACATTTTTTTAAAAAATTTAAGGGGTAGCGGTAGAAAATGCTTGTCGATCATAATGATATTATGTAAACTATATAATAAATGTTATGAGGTTGAGAATATGCAACGAATGGGCATAGTGCGTAGAGTAGATGAGCTAGGCAGGATAGTAATTCCACACGATTTGAGAAAAAATCTTTCTATCAATGCGAATGATTTACTTGAAATATATACAGATTTAGATTTAATCATATTGAAAAAGTATACAACAGAGGCAACGCTGGAAAGAAGCATTAAACAACTAAAATATGATGTGATTAATCTATCGCAAGAACTGGGCAGGGAAAAAGTAGCAGCAATAAATAAAATCTTAAATGAGTTAAGAGAAGAATTGAAAACGTAAAGAAATTATTGACAAAGACAATATTGTTATTGCTTGAAGCAAGTCAATAAAATTGACTTACTTTAAGATAAGTTAGGGGGCGCGGCAAAAATGAAGCTGAATATCACGAGTCTAAAAATTGAGATGGTAAAAAAGAGAATGAATCAAAATAAACTTTCACAGATAGCAGGGATTAATAAAGCGACTTTATCATTATTGATGACTGGAAAAAATCGTGGCAGTATCCAGACATGGGAAAAAATTGCGAAAGCGTTAAAAGTAAATGTATTTGATTTGACAGAATCAGAGGAATCGGAGTGCGAAAATGAAAGTAATTGAGAGCAAGCAGAAAAGAAGTTTGTTAGAAGTGTATCCAGACGCTTTTGTTAGATTTTCAGAAAAATTAGATTTAGATAATATTTTTAAATATGATCAAATGAGTAAAGATGAGCTTATTCAGTACATCTTTTTAGGTATAAAAAGCATTAATACAATACATCAAAGAGTAAAACAAAAGAAAAATATAGATTTGTTATCTTCTGAATATGCTTTGATAAATAATATTGTTTTAGCGATTACTTATATCACGCCGCGCGATTTAATACAGATATTTCCTATAAAAAAAGAGTATAATGGGGAAAAATATGGAATAAAAGACTATTATTTTACAATAAAAGCCATGCAAGCGGCAGGGCTAGACAAAATCATGCAAGAGGAAGAAAAAGTATTAGAAATCTTATGGAATTTGACAAATACAGATATTAAAATGTTTATCGTTGCGCTAGTATCGTGTGTTAATGATATAGATTATTTACAAATAGAAAAAAGCCTTTTAGCTGAATTTTTACATAAAAATGATATAGATGATGAAACAAAAATCAAAGAGA
>OFHM01002447.1_pt1 | contig 10551 bp, 7 predicted proteins | sample 1521311 | NCBI WGS metagenome assembly OFHM01 (sample SAMEA3504083, study PRJEB24116) | mouse gut metagenome | biome: mouse gut; feature: mouse-associated habitat; material: faeces | place: Denmark | collected 2011 | reverse complement strand
CGGTGACAGCGGGCCTTGTACACCTTGGCCATGCCGCCGGTGCCCACCAGCTCCAGTATCTCATATCGGTTATCGAGTAATTTACCGATGTACTGATCCATGGTAAATATCCTCCTTATCATTCACTCAACAGGATGCCGCGCTGGACAGCTTTCACCTTGTAGGGGGCGACGACCCGGCGCCCCGCCCAAAACGGGATCGGCCGGATAACGGCGCGCCCTGCAACAGACAAGATTTAAGCTGAAAGGCAGTCAGGAAGTACTCTAAAAGACGATGCCGGACGGAGAAAGACATAGAATCCGTTTTTTCCTGCGGCGTCTGTTTTTCAGAGCGGAAGAGCGGCACCTTTTTATCATGGCCATAAAATTTTTCAGAAACCAGCACCCTTCGGGGTGCTATTTTTGATTTCTCCCACATATGTATAGAAGGTACGAGACGACCGATGCGTGGGGGGATTCTATGAACGAGAGAGATTTGCAGGTATTGGAGCAGTACCCGTTTACCGTGAACGCCAGCTGGCGTACCAGGGGGGCATTTCTTCTGGATACCAGCGTGGGCAGGCGTTTGATCCGGGAATTTTCCGGAAGCACATACAAGCTCTTAAAGGAACAGGAGCTTTTGCAGCACCTGAAGGACTGCGGTCATCTGGTGGACCGGATGGAGCCGGACAAGGAAGGCAGGCTCGCGACCGTGTACCGGGAGTATGAGCGGTTTGTGGTGAAAGAATCCCTGGATGGAAGAGAATGTGACACCAGAAGCGAGAGCGAGATCCTGAAGGCTGCTTCTCTGCTGGCGTCCATGCATAAAGATCTGCAGGGATTCTGTGAAGTGACCGACGAGGACCGTCTGCGTCTGGCAGCGGCGGATGCGGTGGAGGAGCTTAAGCGGCATAACCGGGAACTTAGGAAAATCTATGCGTTCATCCGCAAAAAAAACCGGAAGAATGTGTTTGAGTCCGCTTATCTTTCCTGCTATCCGAAAGTCATGGAAGAGGCGGAGGCTGTGGAGCAAAGACTTGGGGCTTCCGCTTATAAAGAGTTGAGGGAGCAGGCCCTTGCCAGGGGATATTTTTGCCACGGAGAATATATTCATCACAATATCCTGGTGGCCGGCGGGCAGATGGCTGTGATCAATTTTGAAAAGTTTGCGCTGGATGTGCAGGCCAACGATCTGTACTTGTTTTTGAGAAAAATTCTTGAGAAGCAAAATTATGATTTTCATCTGGGAAGCCGGATTGTAAGCGCCTATGAACAGGTGCGGCCGCTGGATCCAAGGGAAAAAGAATACCTGAGCATCCGCATGCAGTATCCGGAAAAATTCTGGAAGCTGGCGAATTATTACTATAATACCAATAAGGCGTGGATCCCGGGAAAGCATATGGAAAAACTGGAAAAATTCCTGTCCCAGAGGGAAAAAAGAGTTTCCTTTTCCAAGGAGATATTGTATAATAACTCTAACTAAACTACAGAATTCGGGAGGTAATTATACAAAATGGACTACAAAGCAATCTATGAGGAGTGGCTTTCCAATCCCTATTTTGACGAAGCTACAAAAGCAGAGCTGCGGGCAATCGCAGACGATGACAATGAGATCAAGGAGCGCTTTTATAAGGATCTGGAGTTCGGCACGGCAGGCCTGAGAGGAATCATCGGAGCCGGTGTCAATCGGATGAACATCTATGTGGTGCGCCGTGCAACCCAGGGCCTTGCAAATTATATCATCAAACAGGGAGGACAGGGCAAGGGCGTTGCCATTGCCTATGATTCCCGCCGGATGTCTCCGGAATTCGCAGAGGAAGCGGCGCTGACCCTGGCAGCCAACGGAATCAAGGCTTATAAGTTTGAGTCGCTGCGTCCGACGCCGGAATTGTCCTTTGCAGTCCGGGAGCTTGGCTGTGTGGCAGGCATCAATATTACGGCGAGCCATAATCCGCCCGAGTACAATGGCTACAAGGTATACTGGGAAGACGGCGCTCAGGTAACGGCGCCCTTTGACAGGCAGATCATCGGGGAAGTACAGGCCATCAAGGATTACCATACCGTGAAGACCATGGACAAGGCGGAAGCGATGGAAAAGGGACTGTATCAGGTCATCGGCAAAGAGATTGACGATAAATACATGGCGGAACTGAAGAAGCAGATCATCCATCCGGAAGTTATTGCGGAGGTGGCGGATGATATCAGGATCGTATACACTCCTCTGTGCGGTACGGGCAATGTCCCTGCAAGACGGATTCTTTCAGAGCTTGGCTTTAAACATGTATATGTGGTTCCCGAGCAGGAGAATCCGGATCCGAATTTTACTACCCTGGATTACCCCAACCCGGAGGATCCCAAGGCGTTTACTTATGCCCTGCGTCTGGCAAAGGAGAAGGATGCGGATATTGTCCTGGCCACGGATCCTGATGCGGACCGTCTGGGCGTCTATGCCAAGGATTCCAAAACCGGAGAATATGTGTCCTTTACCGGTAATATGTCCGGTATGTTGATTGCGGAATATATTCTGAGAGAGAGAACCGCCACAAACACCATGCCGGTAAATCCTGCGCTTGTGACGACGATTGTGACCACAAATATGACCCGGCCTATTACGCAGACCTATGGCGTAAAGCTGATTGAGGTTCTAACCGGATTTAAGTTCATCGGCGAGCAGATCAAGCTCTTCGAGAGAAGCGGCAGCAACAATTATGTATTCGGCCTGGAGGAGAGCTACGGCTGTCTGGCCGGAACCCATGCCAGGGATAAGGATGCCATCGTGGCGGTGATGTGCCTCTGTGAGGTGGCCGCTTACTGCAAGAAACATGGCAAGACCCTGTGGGATATGATGCTGGATACTTATGAGAAGTACGGCTATTACAAGGAGTCTCAGTATACTATCACGCTGAAGGGCATCGACGGTTCGAAGCAGATCGCGGAAATCATGGATAAGCTCCGCAAGAACCCGCCCAAGGCTTTCGGCGGGCGCCAGGTGCTGAAGTTCAGGGATTATGACACGGATCGTCTTGTGGACATGGTTACAGGAGAAGAGGGCAAGACCGGCCTGCCGAAGTCCAATGTGCTGTACTTCGAGCTTCCTGATGACGCATGGTGCTGCGCGCGTCCTTCCGGGACAGAACCCAAGATCAAGTTCTATATGGGCGTGAAGGGCACGAGCCTTGAGGATGCACAGGAGAAACTGGCTGAGCTGACTGAGGATCTGAAGGCTGTACTGTAAGCTTTTCGGGAACTGGCTGTATTTTACAAAAAGCGAAAGATCCCTGTCCGGAGGAAACCCGGGCAGGGATTTTCAGCCTGCTGAAAAAGGGGGATACGTCTGCCGGTCCGGAAGGGGTCATGAAATCCCTGGAGGAGATGGGCTGGATTCGGTAGCAGACCGGACGGTATGAGAAGGTGTCAGGGGGAGGTAGCGTGGGCAGAATCAGCGTGGCAAATCTGAAAAAAACCATATATTATCTGCAGAGAAACGGCATCAGGAAAACCTGGTATGCCGTTTGGGAGAGATTGGAGGAAAGAAAAGCTCCGTCCTATATCTGGAGGCCGGTTCCAGAGGAAGAGCTGATGTTACAGCGCAGTCTCTGGAGGGAGAGAGGATATACGGTCACATTCAGTATTGTTGTTCCGCTTTACAGGACGAAGCCGATATTTTTGAGAGAATTGGCGGACTCATTGCGCTGTCAGACCTATCCCGGATGGGAGCTGATTCTGGCGGACGCCACGGAGGACGACAGCGTAGAGCGGGTGGTGCGGGAGATAGCGGATTATGGAGGGGTGGATTTTTGTAAGGAGGACAGCGGCCCCGGGGAGAAGGGAGCGGAAAAAGGCAGTCTGGCTTTTGCCCGGGGCAGGATTCGGTATATCAGTCTGGCACAAAACGCAGGAATCGCTGAAAATACCAACCAGGCGCTTTTCTATGCCGCCGGAGATTATGTAGGGCTTCTGGATCACGATGATGTATTGACCGAAAGTGCGCTCTACGAAATGGCAAAGGCAGTGACAGAAGGCATACAGAGGGGGATAAGACCCCAAATGCTCTATTCCGATGAAGATAAATGCAACGGAGACAGAACAAAATATTATGAGCCTAATTATAAAGAAGATTTTAATCTGGATCTGCTTCTTTCCAACAATTATATCTGTCATTTTCTGGTGATGGATAGAGAATTGATTGGGAGATTAAAATTCCGTAAAGAATATGAAGGTGCCCAGGATTATGATCTGGTATTGCGGGCAGCGTATGTCCTCAGAGAGCAGGAAGCGGCGATTGTGCATGTCCCTGACGTGCTGTATCACTGGAGATGCCATCTTGGTTCCACAGCGGAAAATCCCCGGAGCAAGCTGTATGCTTACGAGGGCGGGCGCCGGGCTATACAGGATTATGCGGATCGGGCGGGGTGGAAGGCCGCAGCGGTCCAAACCGCTCATGTGGGTTTTTATGCGCTGCGGTACGAGGGCTCTGTCTTCGACAGCCGAACGGATGTGGGAGCCGTGGGAGGCAGGGTGGTCAGGAAAGGGCGAGTGGCCAGCGGCAGACTGACGGACGGGCATGAGGTGGCAGAGGAGCCGGAAGGAAGAGCAGTCCCAGGGGAAGACGTGCGCGGAAGTAGTCTGATGGACGGGCATGGGGTGGCAGGGATTCCGGACGGCAGGGAAGTACGTCATGCAGGCGCGATCGGAGGCAGTCCGTCACGCAGGGGCGGCGCCGTGCTGTACGAGAACCTTCCGATTCATTACAGCGGTTACCTCCACCGTGCGATACTGCCGCAGGATGCATATGCCGTGGATCTGCGCAATATCCAGGTGCGCCCGGAATGCAGGGATCTTTTTGAACGGATTACAGGAGTGCCTTACCAGGAAGTACCGAGTGAGGATATTTTCGATGCGGCGCTTTTGCCCGAAGATTGCGATATTCGGGAACTGAGCCTGGCTCTGGGCAGGGCGCTGCATGAAGCGGGATATCGGGTTCTGTATCTGCCCGGGGACCGGAAGGACGTCTGTGTCGACCGGAAAGGCGTTCGTATCGACCGGAAGGGCGCCAGGGCTTTGACAAAGTAAAGTACAAGGAAAAGAGATAAGGTTTGATTGGTGGTATCAATATGGCACAGGTAACGGTTATCATTCCCAATTACAATGGAATCAGATTTCTAAAGGACTGTCTGGAAGCCCTATTCTCTCAGGAAGACAGTCCCGCATATCAGGTGGTGGTGGTGGACAACGGCTCCGGGGACAAGAGCCTGGAGCTGCTGAAGACGCAATTTCCTCAGGTGCAGGTGATTGCCCTTTCCTCCAACACCGGGTTTTGTCATGCCGTAAATGTTGGCATCCGGGCGGCGAAGACACCATATGTCGTTCTGCTCAACAATGATACCAAAGTGTATCCGCGGTTTGTCAGGGCTCTTTATGATGCCATTGAAGCCAGGCCCCGGGCTTTTGCCGTCAATGCGCAGATGGTCATGTGGGATGATCCCGATCTGCTGGATGATGCGGGTGACCGATACTGCGTCCTGGGCTGGGCATATGCCAGGGGGAAAGGGAAGCCTGCCGCAGCGTATGGGCATCCGGCAGAGATTTTTTCCGCCTGCGGGGGCGCTTCCATCTACAGGCAGAGTATATTGGAGGAAATCGGCCTTTTTGACGAGGCTCATTTTGCGTATCTGGAGGATCTGGATATCGGGTGGAGAGCCCGCATTCGGGGTTACCGCAGTTATTATGAGCCGTCGGCCAGAGTCATTCATTACGGCAGTGCGTCCAGCGGATCCCGCTATAACGAATGGAAGGCGAAAATGGCCGCCTCCAACAGCGTATATGTGATTGCAAAAAATATGCCGCTGCTTCAATGGATATGGAATTTACCGTTTTTAGTGACAGGTTTTATCATTAAATTCTTATTTTTCTGTAAAAAAGGGTTAGGGGAACAGTATTGGAATGGAATCCGGGAGGGGATGAGGAAGGCATGTTCCCCGGCCGGGAAGGCTCGGAAAGTGAAGTTTCAATGGAAAAATCTGCGGCATTATCTGGCCGTTCAGTGGCAGTTTTATATCAATACGCTGCGTATTCTTAAGGAATCTTAAGAAATAGCTTCATAAAATCCTAAGTTGTTTTTTTCATAATAATATTGTAAGGTATTACCGTAGGTGGCGCTTATGATAAAGGACAATCAGAAAGTATTTAACCGATTGATGGTAATTTTGGATGCCGCCATTACCGCGGCTTCCTTTATGTTAGCCTATTTTTTCAAGTTCTATCTGTTGGAAGATGGGCCGGGGATCGGTGTGCTTCCGGCAGGAGATTATTTTACATTGCTGCTCTTTATTGTTCCTATTTATATGCTGCTGTATTATGCCTGCAGTGTATATGCGCCCAAGCGGACGGTGCGGCGGCGGTTTGAGATATTCGGGATCATTAAGGCCAATACCATCGGAATCGTAGCGTTGATCATTATCTTGTATATGATTATACGGGAAATCAACTTTTCGCGTTCCGTAATGGCACTTTTCTATTTCTTTAATGTTTTTTTTACATCCTGTTTCCGGCTGGCTCTCCGCAAGGGTTTAAGCACGATCAGAAGCAGAGGATACAATCTGAAGCATATTTTGCTGGTGGGATATTCCAGGGCGGCGGAGGAATACATTGACAGACTGACCGACAATCCTCAGTGGGGCTATGTAGCCTGCGGGATTCTGGACGATCATGTGCCTGCGGGAACGCTGTACAAAGGTGTGAAGGTTTTGGGCCGTCTGGGGAATCTGGAAGTGATACTGCCGGAGAACAAGCTGGATGAAATCGCGATATCCCTTTCGCTGAAGGATTATCACAATCTGGAGAGCATCGTTTCCGTCTGTGAAAAGTCGGGCGTGCATACGAAATTCATTCCGGATTACAACAGCCTGATTCCTACCAAGCCGTATACGGAGGATTTGATGGGGTTGCCGGTAATCAATATCCGCTATGTGCCGCTGACCAATACGGGAAATATTATCATAAAGCGGATTATGGATATTGCAGGGGCGCTGTGCGGAATCGTGATTACATCTCCAATTATGCTGACTGCAGCCATGCTGGTGAAGCTGACAAGCCCCGGACCGGTGATTTTCAGACAGGAGCGGGTGGGGCTGCATAATAAGCCTTTTTACATGTATAAGTTCCGCAGTATGGAGCGGCAGTCTCCTAGGCAGGAGCGGCTGGCGTGGACGGTGAGAAATGATCCCAGGGTAACACCTGTAGGGAAGATCCTGCGGCGTACCAGCATCGACGAATTGCCTCAGCTGTTTAACATATTAAAAGGAGACATGAGCCTGGTGGGGCCCAGGCCGGAGCGTCCTCTTTTTGTTGAAAAGTTTAAAGAAGAAATACCCAGATATATGGTGAAGCATCAGGTGCGTCCCGGTTTGACCGGATGGGCCCAGGTGAACGGCCTGCGGGGGGACACATCCATCCGCAAACGGATTGAATACGATCTTTACTATATTGAGAACTGGACGCTGGGTTTTGATCTGAAGATAATCCTGATGACTTTTTTCACAGGATTTGTTAATAAAAATGCATACTAAACGAAATAGCAGGTCCTGTCGATGTACGGGGGGAGGGCACTGCGGGACTAAATTAAAGGAGAAGGGACTATGGCAACTTCAGGAAGAATGAATTCAAGACAGCGCGCGGCAAGACAGAAGAGGAAGATTATTCTCTTTGTGTTTGAGATTATCGTGATTTTGATCATGGCCGTGATCTTGTATCTGGTGATGAACAAAACCAGCGAGGGACCGAAGGTGGCGAATCTGGATCCGAAGAATCTGGCGATTCCTACGGAAGTGATCGAGAAGACGGAGGAAGGCGGCACCATGCACGGCTATATGAATGTGGCTTTGTTCGGTCTGGATGCGGAGACGGACAGTCAGCTGTACAAGGGCAGCCGGAGCGACAGTATCATGATCGCCAGCGTTAACCTGGATACAGGCGACATCAAGCTGGTGAGTGTGTACCGTGATTCTTATTTGAATATCGGACCCTATAAGGGGAATGCGGAGTATTATTGGAAATGTAATACGGCCTATGCAGCCGGCGGTGCAGAGCAGGCAGTCAGGATGCTGAATATGAATCTGGATATGGATATCACGGATTTCGTGGCAGTGGGATATAAAGGGCTGAGCAGCGTGATCGACGGGCTGGGAGGTATCTATCTTGATATTACCCAGGAGGAGGTAGCCCATCTGAACAATTATCAGATCGGCGTATCCGCTGTCTTAAAATGTGATTACACTCCCGTGAAGGAGGCCGGCTATCAGCTGCTGAACGGAACCCAGGCTACCGCATACTGCCGTATCCGTGCCACCGCAGGGGATGACTTCAAGCGTACCGCCCGTCAGAGAGCGGTTCTGAAGGCCATTGAGGAACAGGCCAAGAAGACGGATCTGGTCACGCTGACGAAGGTTTTCAATGATTGCATCGGTAATATTTACACCAGTATCGACTCTAAGGATATTCTGGATCTGATCGGAAATATTGCAAAGTACAGCATTGTGGAGGAGGCCGGTTTCCCTCAGGAGGATCTGCGTACCACAGGCAATATCGGCGCAAAGGGGAGCTGCGTTATCCCGCAGGATCTGGAATCCAATGTCATCTGGCTGCATCAGTTCCTTTTTGACGATGACGATTATACCGTGACAGACAGCGTTAAAGAGTATGGTTCCGTGATAGAGGCAGAGACATCCCAGTATCTGCGCAAATAAATGAAACAGTAATCCCGAAGGGGTTGCTGCATGAGGGGAGTCGGATGCAGAGCGGCGGGGGAGAGTGCCCCGGGCCGTGTCTGCCGTCCCTTTTGCGGCGGCTCCTTTTTACATTGTAGGAAAGTCCGCCGCCAGACGGACATGGAATCGGCAAGGAGCCGAAGGTACTTTTTTAATGCGATGAACTGCCGGGAAAAGGAGCATGTACAATTTTGAAAATCGATGTGATTATTCCGGTTTATAAACCGGATGCCGGACTATTGTCTCTGCTGGACAGGCTGGAAACGCAGTCTGTACCGGTAAACAAGATCATTCTTATAAATACGGAGGAGAAATATTTCAGAGAACTGACGGACGGAACGGGATTTGCCGAAAGATACCCCAATGCGGAGGTACATCATATCGCCCGGAAAGAATTTGACCACGGGGGAACCAGGCATCAGGCCGTGCAGTATTCCGATGCAGAGATATTTATTTGTATGACACAGGACGCCCTGCCGGCGGATGATCGTCTGGTGGAGCGGTTGACAGGACATTTTTCAGGAAATGGGGCGGTTTGCTACGCCAGGCAGCTTCCAGGGGCGGATTCCCCGGTATTCGAGAGGGCTTCCCGGTATTTTAACTATCCGGAGGTTTCCCGGGAGAAGACCATTGCGGACTTGGGGACTTTGGGGATCAAGACCTATTTCTGTTCCAATGTGTGCGCGGCATACCGGAGAGACATATATGAAAAAACGGGCGGTTTTATCCGTCATACGATTTTTAACGAAGATATGATCTATGCGGCGGCTGCGGTAAAAGCCGGATATGCCATTCGCTATGAGGCACAGGCACAGGTGATTCATTCTCATCAGTACACCAATTGGCAGCAGCTGCGGCGTAATTTTGATCTGGGTGTCTCCCAGGCGGATCATCCGGAGGTATTTGCGGGAGTTTCTTCGGAGTCCGAGGGGAAACGGCTGGTAGTACAGACATGGCGGTATCTGAAGGAACAGGGGCAAAGGCGCCGTTTTCCGGGATTTTGCCTGCAGTGCGGGTTTAAATATGCCGGTTATCTGCTGGGCAGGCATTATAAAAAGCTGCCCCGGACACTGGTGCTGAAGATTACGGACAATCAGGAATATTGGGACTGAAAAAAGAAAGGTATTTTTCACAATCACTTCATTTTGTAAACACAATTTCATCACAATTGGAAGCTATACTGATGTACATAAAGATGAAACAACAAATTACAAATTTTTATAAGAAAAGAGAGGTAGTCATTATGTACGAAAACGAAATCTATTCCAATTCAGAAAATGGTGGTTACACATCTTATCAGACCGGCAGTTACGGTACCGGTAATTCTTATGGCACTGATCAAAACGTGAAGGGCGGAAAGAAGAAAAAAGGTACTTTCCGTAAATTTATCGTCAGCATGGGGCTGGGCATTACCTTCGGCGTATTTGCGGGGGCAGGATTCTATGCAGTACGGCTCGGAGCCGATAAATTGCTTCCGGCGGGAAATCAGGAAGCGATTACATCGCAGACTCAGCAAGAGGGGAATCCTGCCGAAGAGGCCAGGATGGACAATATTAATTATGTGACCTATGTCAGCGACGACATTTCGGGGGTGGTGGAGAATGTGATGCCGGCCATGGTATCCATTGTCAATACGTCCACCAGAACCACATCCTTTTTCGGATACACCTATGAGGAGTCACGTCCCTCAGCGGGTTCCGGCATTATTGTAGAGGAGAAAGACGGCGAGCTGCTGATCGTCTCCAACAATCATGTAGTTGCAAATGCAGATTCGCTGGAAGTGACTTTCATTGACGGAACAACGGCGG
>OFHM01002445.1_pt1 | contig 10553 bp, 16 predicted proteins | sample 1521311 | NCBI WGS metagenome assembly OFHM01 (sample SAMEA3504083, study PRJEB24116) | mouse gut metagenome | biome: mouse gut; feature: mouse-associated habitat; material: faeces | place: Denmark | collected 2011 | reverse complement strand
CTGCTGCAGGTAAGGGTCCAGTGCCGTTGCGATATCCCCCGCCTTAAAATCCCCAGCCTGTACCCCTACCCCTGATAAATCCATTTTAAGGGGGATTGTTAATGCTTTGATTGGGCTTAGGTAGCCTGATTTAATCGCCTTTGGCAGGGTATATTCATATGCCAGGGAGCTAAATACCTGCCCCAGGTTCTGCATGTCCCCCCTGTCAGGGGTGGCAGTCACGCCAAGCACTTTTGCTTTCTGGAAATGCTGCAGAATGCGCTGGTAACTGTCAGAAATGCTGTGGTGGGCTTCATCAATAATGATGGTGCCAAAATAATCTTCCGGGAACTGTGAAAGCCTCTTCTCCCGCATAAGGGACTGGACGGAACCCACCGCCACCCGGAACCAGCTCCCAAGGCAGCTTTCCCCCGCTTTTTCAGTGGCGCATACAAGCCCCGTTGATTTATGTATCTTGTCAGCTGCCTGTTCCAGCAGCTCACCCCTGTGTGCCAGTATCAGCACCCTGTCGCCCCTGCGGACGCATTCTTCCGCCACTTTTGCAAAAACAATTGTTTTGCCGCACCCAGTAGGGAGCACCAGAAGGGTTTTCATGGTGCCTTTTTCCCATTCACTGAAAATATTCCGCTTTGCCTCTTCCTGGTATGGCCGTAATTCCATCAGAACTCACCTGCCTTAAATGCGGGCCCTTCCTCTTTTGGGTAGAACTTTTTGATCTCATTGTTTTTCCTGTCTTCCCCGTCCTTATTTTTATAAGCGTGGACGCCTACCCTGCACCTGCCGGAAGAGCTGGGGACCAGCCCCCAGTTCATCTTAAGTGGCTCCCCCTTTTTCTTTTGCCCGATACAGGTAAAGAATGCCGAAAGCATCCCTTCTGTTTTGGAATGCAGGAACAGGTTGTGTATGATCTTAGCTGTCCCTTCCGGTGCATCAATCCGAAGCATAAGGATTGCCTTGTTGCATGGCGGGAGCTTTTCACTCCCGTTATGCCTCCCGCGCTCAAAGCTTTCCACTATAAAGTTATAGTCCCCTTCAGGGAGCAATATAAAATCACTTGCGTCTTTTGTGATTGTGTCTTCCCACCCTAATTCTCTTTCTTCCATTTGCTGGCATCCTCCTTAATTGAATGGTATCTCCTGTTTTTCTTTCATCTCCCGGATCATCCCATATACCTTCGGCCATGCCCCGATAAGCACCCCCTGGATGAACCCGGCATCATATTTCTCAACCGGGGTGTCGCCTGGGTAATATCCCCTTGCCGCCACCACGTTCTGCACGTCCCATTCTGTCACATTGTTTTCCCGCATAAGGTCCTTTAATGCCTGGGGGATGTTTGCAGGGTCACTGTCAATGAACATTTCTTCTTTTCCAGAGGCCGCGCCTGTTGCCAGTGTATTTTGCTGCTGGATGTTATCCCCCGGCCCTTCCGGTATGTCCATAAGCTTATCTGCATATGATGCCTGATTCTGGCCTGCAGGTTCCCTGCCTGCCGGAATCTCCTGCTTAGCCCGAAATTCTTCTATGATATGGGCTATCCCTGCATAATCAAAAGCCATTTCTTTTGGAAGGCCATACCGGTTCTTTGCATCCCAGCAGGGATGGTGGGCTGTATACATGACGCGGGCGCCGCCTTGTGCCTTGTGTTTCTTCCCCTTGTCATCCACAGCTACTGAAAATGTTTTATAATTTGCAAACAATACCATGTCCGCCCATTCCTTTACTAGCGGCGAGGTCTGGGATGTGGTCTTTTTCCCCAGCTTTAATTCCCACCGGTCATAAGCCCCCATTTCATCCGGCTGTTCAAATTTCCTCATCTGGGCATGGGCTGTCAATACTACATGAACCCCGCCCTGCACAACCTCTTCCAGCCGGTTTAAAAGCCGGCCGAACTCTTCCTTGGAATAAACATAGCCGTTGCCATATCCAAAATCTTCTATGCCCGTTTTATTATGGAGGGCACAGATATGTGCCACACACATCTGCTCCGCCCAGTCCAAGGTATCAACCACAAGCGTCCTGCAAATATCCGGATGCTGCTTTACGTAAGCTACCTGCTCAAGCAGCATTGTCCAGGATGAAGGCGCTGGCGTCCTTGCCACGTCCATTTCCTTTGTGCTCCCCTCAGTGTCAATAAAGAGAGGGGCTGGGAAATGGGCGGCAAAAGTGGACTTCCCTATTCCCTCCGGCCCGTAAATGAGCACCTTCTTTGCGCACGGCAGCTTTCCCCTGATGATCTCCATTAAAATTCACCCGCCTTCCATCCCTTCTGCTTTTCTTCCGCTTTTTCCATCCCTGCCACATACCCGTCGGAGATGATGATGCTGCATTCATCCCCTGTGGATACCCTTGTGGCAATAGCCTGCAGCCCTTCCTGCTCCAGCCAGGAGCCAAATTCATTCAAGGTGCCGATGTCCATCTGCTCCAGCTTGTCAAGGAGCACGAACCCGCACCTGGGGTTCAGCTTCCTGACGATCGCCGTTGCCACCTTCAGCCTGTCAGAGCCGGACATATTGTCCCATTTCTGCCCCTGGTAGACCAGTTCACCGTCTTCCACTGACAGCCCGTCCAGCGGGAGGCTTGCGCTGGCAAGGAGGCCCGTCCTATCTTTCCTGACGCCTTCGATCTTTTCTGTCAGCTCCCGGTACTGGCCACGGTATTCCTTGGCATCCTCTTCCGCCTTATCCTTGTCCAGGTTCGCCCGCACTTTGCGGTTAGTGTCCTCAATGCTGGTAATGCTTTTTTCCAGTTCTGCCGTAGACTGGTCATGGAGGTCGGCGGAATCCATGACCGCAACATTGAGGGATAATTGTGCTTCTTCCAGTTCTTTTTCCTTCTTTGACAATTGTTCCCGGATAGCATCCCTTTCCTTGGCCAGAAATGCAACAGTATTCCGGTATTGTTCCGCCTTATTCCTTTTCCGCTGGTTCTCACCATTCTTTGCAAGAATGTCCTGCTGCTGCTTAATTAAATCTGAGGCAGAAACAATTTCCTTTGGCGCATCCGCATAATAAGGCTGCTCTTTTGCAAATTTTTCTTTCTGGTCAGCAATCTGGCCAATAGTAAGCCGCCTATTGTAAAGTTCCTTTTCTTCTTTATCAAGCTTTGCCAGTTTATCCCCTATCCCAATGATTTTCAGGAGGGTGTCCGCCTTCTCTTTGTTACTGGCTTCCATAAATTTAGGAAGGTCCAGGGCCAGCTGTTCTACAAACTCATTAAGAAGCTGCTGCCCTCCCTTATTCCCTTCCGGGTCAGTCACCTTCAGGTCGCTGTTCTTCCCTTTCCGCTCCACTACTAAGCCATTGTTAAGCACGATATGTAAATGTGGGGGGATGGCGGAACCGCTGTTCTGTGCCTTGGAGGGGCGGAAGCTGTTGCCACCAAGTGCCCATGCGATGGCATCCAGCACGGAAGTCTTCCCCTGGTTGTTGTTGCCCCCAATGATGGTCAGCCCGTTTGCTGTGGGCTCTATCTTTACCGCCTTTACCCTCTTTACGTTCTCTATCTCAAGCTTGTTGATCTTTATGCTTTCCATTGCCTTTCTCCTTCCCCTGTGCTATAATAAGCACAGAAACCATTATTTATTTTGGTTCGGGCCTGCCGCTGCAGGCCCTTTCCTTTTGTCCGGCAGTACGGCTGTGCCGGCTGCTTTCACCGTCCTGCGCTTCCCGTCCAGCTTCACTATTGTCATAAACATGCGTTTCTGCATTATATCCACCTCCTTCCTATCTGACCGCCATTTTCTGCCTTGCCCTCTCAAATTTTTCCGTATCCCAGAATATTTTCCTGCCGCCCGGAAGCTTCGTGGCATAAGTCTGCCCCTCCACATGGGCCATCTGATGGAGATACCATTTTGAGAAGCTGCATTCCCTCATGAGTTCCACAGTGGTCATGGTTTTTTTGGAATACTGCATACCGCTTTCCTCCTTTTCCTTGCAGTTTAACCCCGTTCTTCATAAACCAGCTTAGTTACAGGGTCATATACCAGTGTTAATGTGTCATTGTTTGCATCCGCCAATATTCCCTTGTTCCCATCCATGGAAAACGTAAAATATTCCATGGCAAAATTCTGGTCTGCCAGCCATCTCCTGACCGCATACTCTGCTATGGTCTTTGCCCCTTTTATTGCCATTGCCCATCCTCCTGTCTTAATCAATGTCCCCTATTTCTGCCGGGATCCACATCTTTGGATTGAAATTCAGCGCATATCTATACCTGCTGGCAGCCCCGGCAGTGATATCCTCAACAACATAAGTCACGTTGTCACTAAGCCCGATAAAGTGTTTTTTGTACTGGCCGTTTTCATCCTCTACTACGATCTCAAGCTGGTTGTCCGCACTGTCTGCCGTGATGGACATTTTCCCCGTCATCTGGAAAAGCACGTCACCCTGCAGGCAGTTGATCACAGTGACCTGCCGCACGTCATTGAAATTGTCCGCTTGCTGTGACAGGTTGTAGGAAACCTTTGAAGCCTCCGTCCCACATCCACAAAATGGGAGTACCATTGATGTGGATAATATCAATGCTATAAATTTCTTTTTCATTTTTGCCTCCTGTTTATTTGGTTTTGTTTTTCTCTGTACAGACCCTTATCCTGCCATCTTTACATCAATATAAAATTTGTTGTCATCCTGCCATGTGAAGCTTTTAACTTCACAGCCTCCATACACCAGTATGTCATCCTGGTACCAGTTGCCATGTGCAAGCACCCCGGATTCTTCATCACGGATGAATATTTCTGTACTGTCATTGACCAAGCCCATTTCTAAAATTTTATTAACTGTCATATTTACCACTTCCCTTCTATGCTGACATCCGTGGATGCAAATTCCCATTGCCCAAATCTTCCTTTTCTTCTATAATTGATGTACAGGTATCTACCAATGCCGAGTACTTAAGAAAGGAGAAATGCCATAAGCGATAAACAGTTTCATGATCTGGCAATTGCATATGCCCATGCCAAACTTATCAAAATGCAGTCTTATGATACCTATGACTCGGATTCAACCAACGAAGAAATCCAGGAATTCCTTAAGTCTTATCATTTTGCGATGCTTTACCTTCAAGATGAAGATAAAGACCTTGACATAAGTCCGCTTTGCTAAATCTCCCTCCTCTTGGATACTTTTTGCAACACTTCGATAGTACCTGAGAGGATTTTTTCCGCCCTTTCAAAAGTTATCCCTGGTTCCTTTATCTTAAGAAAGCCAATGATATCACTTGCCAGCTGATTCTTGCGCTCCATATGTTCTTTTAAATCTTTTTCCATCTCATCCATCTTCTCTCACCTCCCCTCTATATTGGAATCTTGTCTGCAAATTCTTCTAATGAAACATTTAACGCTTTTATACTTTTTCTGGTATTATTCTGATTTCCCCCTCATAAGTGCTTGAAGATGTTGGTTTCTTCATACGCCCTCCTATACTGCCGAAAGTGTCTTTTTTGACACTTTTTCACCAAAAAAAATTCCCATAGGAGAATCAAGACCGATATAATCAACTATGCTCTGAATTTCTCCCCGCGTAAACTGGGTCAAGTTGCATAAAAGACACATTTAGTGTATAATCAATTTCACAAGCGAGGTGATTTTAATGGACATGGGGCAAAAAATATATAGTTTAAGGATTCAGAAAGGCTTAACACTTGAAGAATTGGGAAACATGGTAGGCGTTGGCAAAAGCACTGTCCGTAAATGGGAAAACGGAATGATTGCCAATATGAAACGGGACAAAATATTAAAAGTATCAGAAGCCCTTGATACTACACCTGCCTATCTTATGGGTTGGGAGGAAGAAAAAATCATATCCTTAGATAATGTATATCAAATAGGACTAAAACGTTTCCCAATGCTGGGAGAAATAGCGTGTGGCAAACCAATATATACAAATGAAGACAGGGAAAGCTATATCATAGCAGGGACTGATATAAAAGCCGACTTTTGTTTAAAAGCTAAAGGTGACAGCATGATCAATGCCAGAATACTGAATGGTGATATTGTTTTTATAAAAAAACAGGATATGGTGGAAAATGGAGATATCGCAATAGTTGTTGTAAATAATGAAGTGAAGCTACATTAAAAAGATTTTTCTATTATACTGAAAAAAGCATGGTAATCCTAAAAGCGGAAAACCCGGCTTTTGAGGATTTGATCTTTACAAATGAAGAACTTAAAGATTTTCATATTTTAGGAAAAGCCATTGCTTTTCAGAGCGATGTTAAATAGCTATAAGTACTTATAGTAAAAGGGGGATTTTACTTATGAAAAAAATACTAAATCTGTTTTCGTTGTTCTTTTCTGTAATAAGTTTATGCGCTGCTTCACTGGTATGCCACATAATATTTATCTATCCAAACTTTAATAATGCATCCCAGAAAAGCAAAAATATTTCTTACCAGAATGCTCCTGCTATCCAGGCAGACAATGCCGCTGGCGAAAATGCTGTTCCTGTAAGCGCATATCAGGATGACTATCCAGTCTCTGATCCTGTAATTGCTAACGCATCAGATGATCACCAAGAAGCTGCAGCACAGCCTGCCACCCCACCACTGCCAGATACAAATGATACTGGCCTCTCTGCCGAATACCAGTCTGCCTTAAGCAAAGCTAACGACTATGGCAATATAATGTATATGTCCAAAGCCGCTATTTATGACCAGCTTACATCAGACTATGGAGAAAGGCTTTCTCCTGATGCCGCCCAGTATGCCATAGACAACATGAGTGCTGACTGGAGTTTCAATGCCCTGCAGAAGGCAAAGAGCTACAGCGATACAATGTACATGTCCAAAACAGCCATTTATGACCAGCTAATATCTGATTACGGCGAAAAATTTACTCCTTCTGAAGCACAATACGCTATCGAAAATATTTCTGCAGACTGGAATTATAATGCGCTCCAAAAGGCAAAAGATTACCAAACCACCATGAATATGTCACCTGATGCAATACGTGACCAGCTTGTATCGGAGTATGGAGAACGCTTTACACTGGAAGAAGCCAATTATGCCGTTGCCAACATTACAACTAGCGATAATACAGGTAGTGGCTCCGTATTATACACTGTGCCAGTTGGACAGGGTAATTCAACCAATAACTATATAGCAAGTGATCCAGTTCAGGCTACAGGCAGTCAAGGGACAAATGAAAATAACTTTAATACCTATAATAATTCTGAACAGCCAGCAACTGAAAGCAATACGATAGTCTGGATTGATGATACTGCAAAAAGATATCACAGGAAAAATGGCTGTGGAATGGATAATGCATATATGGTAACTTTAGAAGTAGCTCTAGCAAAAGGGAAAACACCTTGTGGTAATTGTTATAAATAATCGGAGTGATATCGCAAAAGTGGGAACTTACATATGAAAAGTTCAAAGGCCGCACCAATCGCAGGTAGCATTTCCATTATCCTTGGACTTATGGGCATTTTTACAGGCATATATATCATTGGAGGAGTTTTCCCTTTGAGTCCGTAATTTAACGCCGCCCAGCATAGCCAACGTCAAAAAGTTCTATACAACAAAATAAGCTTTCCGGGGAATATTGCAAACCAGACTGGCATATGCTATAATGCCAGTAGGCAAAAAGTCAGTGAATCCAGGTGTTCACAAGCGGAAACCCCAGAGCGGCTACTCTGGGGTTTTATTTAATAAGTTAGGGAAAAGGAGAAAATCGTCTTTGGAAATTCATTATTCAAAGCAATCAGAAAAATTTTTGAAAAAGTTAAACGCAGACACGCGAGACCGCATCCGAAACGCCATCCATAACTTACCTTCTGGCGATATTAAAAAATTGCAGGGCAGAAGCGGATATCGGTTAAGGGTCGGCAACTACAGGGTCATTTTTGACAAGAACGGATATGTATTGTATATAGAACGTATTGATAATCGCGGGCAAGTTTATAAGGAGGTTTGATATGACTGCAGTAAAAGAAAAAATCTTGGGAGCCGTCACCGTAATGAGCGATGCTGATGCAAAAGAATTTTGGAAAATAATTTTGGATAAATATTCGCCTGTTACATGGGAGGATATCGAAGAGGAAGAGCCTGATGCTATTGATCTGCAAATGCTAAAGGCCATAGAAGAAGACCCTGAATGCCATGAATTTATTAAAGAAAGCGATATAAATTGGGATTAAAACAAAAACCGCCCAGTGCTGGAATGATATGATACATCCGAAGATGATACCCACCAACAAAAATATTGTATCATCTTCGGAAACAGCCTGCAAGCATTTAATGCGCTGGCTGTTATTTTTATACACTTTTTTAAGGAGGACGATTTTTATGGCAGAAGGTGTTAGAATCCCTTTTTCATATATTCTTTTAAAATAGAAGTCGCCCATATTCTGAATTGTGTTCCTCTAAGAGATTTTACTCGATAATCAACGGAAATGATAACATCTAAATTATAAAAATCTACCTGATAAACCTTGCCGCCAGAAGCAGTGTAGGCAAATTTTGCCCAAACTTCCTCTTTTACCAATTCCCCTTCTTTAAAAATATTTCTTACATGTTTTCCAATTACACTTTTATCTCGCTGAAATAATTCGGCCATCTGATCTATGGAAAGCCAAACCGTATCATGGTCAAATGTTACTTCTATTTTTGTGATACCCTCTTCCGTAGTATACATAATTATATTCATTGCGGCATGATATTCTCCTACTACTATAATGTTTCTAAATATAACATTAATTCACTGAAAACATTTTTATTGGAAGCATATTTAAGAAGCCCCTCCAAAAAACCTATATTTCTGTGCGCTTCAATTAACAAAGCTGATAATTCATCGTCCATTTTATATAAATCCCCATACATCAGCGGGCGAGGGGTAAATGTATAATATTTTAGCATATCATCAATATTGAAATAATAAAAGTATCATTTTTTAATTTATTTCAAAAATCAGAAAAATAATGCAATATATACTCGCAATCAAGTTACATGACTTAGCCATACACATGGTACGATATTGGCAGAAAACGGTGTAAACCCCAAAACAGTAATGGAACGCCTTGGGCATAAAGACATAGCCACCACCCTTGGCACATATACATTCAATACAGAATCCATACAAAATCTGCTGTTGACATTTTTGAGGATGTAGCAAATAAATAATATAAAAAAGGCTGAACATTTTAGAATGTATTCAGCCTTTTTTATATTCAAAGTGCATTTTTACACTGAACGGGTGGCAAATGGGTGGCATACCATATATCCTGATATGCCTAGCTCCTTAAAAATCCTTATTTTTCAGCTTTCTTATTTCAGTTTCCAGATATCCCTGTTGTATTCCATAATGGTCCTGTCTGAGGAAAAGAACCCTGCCTTTGCAATATTCACCAGCATCATCTTTTTCCACTTTTCCCTGTCCTCATAGTCTGCCAGCGCCTGGTCTTTGGCCTTAATATAATCCTCCAGGTCAAGCAGTGTCATGAACCAGTCTTTGCCGATGAGCTCTTTGTAAAGCCGCTCCAGGTTTTCCTTATGCCCTGCTTTGAGCGCCTGTTTGCCCACAATAAAGTCCACTGCCTCTTTGACCACAGGGCTCTTTTTGTAGTAATCCTTTGATACATAGTCCGCTTTCTCATAATGCGCAATGACTGTCTCGGACTTTTCCCCAAAGATATAAATATTGTCATCCCCCACCAGCTCGTGGATCTCCACATTGGCCCCGTCGGAGGTTCCCAGCGTAACCGCGCCGTTTAACATAAACTTCATATTTCCTGTGCCGGAAGCTTCCTTGGAGGCAAGGGAAATCTGTTCGGAAATGTCGCAGGCAGGGATCAGCTTTTCCGCATAGCTTACATTATAGTTTTCCACCATCAGCACTGTCATATAAGGGCTTACTTCCGGGTCGTTGTTGACGATCTCTTCCAGCACCAGAAGCAGGTGGATGATATCCTGGGCAATCACATAAGCAGGCGCAGCCTTAGCCCCAAAGATAAAGGTAATGGGCCTTGCAGGCTTCTTGCCTCCCTTGATCTCCAGGTATTTATGGATGATATAAAGGGCGTTCATCTGCTGGCGTTTATACTCATGGAGCCTCTTAATCTGGATGTCAAAGATGGAGCTGGGGTTTAATGCCACTCCCTCCGCCTTCTTAACATATTCCGCCAGCTCCTTCTTGCGGTTCATCTTAATTTCCTCCAGGCGGTCAAGCACTGCCTGGTCTTGCTGGAATTCCAGGAGTTTTTCCAGCTTATCCGCATCCTTTTTGAAGCCGTCCCCAATGGTCTGGGACAAAAAGCCCGCCAGCTCCCGGTTGCAGCTAAGCAGCCATCTCCTGAAGGTAATGCCATTGGTCTTGTTGTTGAATTTTTCCGGATAAATCTTATAAAAGCTGTTTAACTCCGTTTCCTTTAAGATTTCTGTATGGATAGCGGCAACGCCGTTAACGGAAAATCCGTAGTGGATATCAATATGCGCCATATGCACCCGTTGGTCCTTGTCAATGATCTGCACCTTGGGGTCCTTGTATTTTTTTGCCACCCTCTTATCCAGCTCTTTGATATAGGGGACAAGCTGGGGCACTACCTTTTCCAGGTAAG
>OFHM01002444.1_pt1 | contig 10554 bp, 13 predicted proteins | sample 1521311 | NCBI WGS metagenome assembly OFHM01 (sample SAMEA3504083, study PRJEB24116) | mouse gut metagenome | biome: mouse gut; feature: mouse-associated habitat; material: faeces | place: Denmark | collected 2011 | reverse complement strand
TTAAGCCACTTTCACACAAAGACGAAACAACACGGATTTCACTATGTACTTATCAAAGGATATTTCCCTTTGCCGCCGCTTGTCCCTGTCACGCCATGCATTGATTGCTGCATAGTGTATGACAACTCTGCAAAAGGCATTAAATGTATATTCAATATGTTCTTTGTATGCTTCTGTGATATTTATGTAAATTCCCCCTTTCTCCCACACGGAATATTGCATAGTTTACCGTTGTTTTATAGTCTAAAGGGGCGATAGCATTTGAGCCATCACCCCTTGGCTATCTATCGTCAATATCAGATGTACTGTCAACTTATAAAAACATAACACTATCAAATAGATTTTCCTAATTCTTCTGCTTCATTAAGCTGCCCTGTTTTACTTAAAATTGCTCCTGCGTCCATGTTTCCACCCGCATATACAATGCCGATATTCTTCCAGCCTAAGTGAGCGGTCAAGCCCTCATAAAAAGCCTTGACAGGGGCAAAATTGCTTTCTGTGTCACCTTCAGCAGCCATAAGTAAAATGCAATCCTTTTTGGGATTTTCATAGTTGGGGGTCATTTCTGCTACGGCAAACAGGCGGTCAAAAGCACATTTTAACTGACCACTGATTCCCCAGTAATACATAGGGGAAGCCAGTACCACAATATCGGCTTGCATATACACTGGGTAGATTTTTGACATATCATCTTTTTGAACACAAGGACATTCTTCATCTTTTCCGCCGTTACAGCAGCCTAAACAGCCGTGGATATTCATTTTTTGCAAATCAAAGCAAGTTACCTCATGCCCGGCTGCTTCCGCTCCTTTCGTAAAACTTTTAACCAGTTCTTTTGTGTTCCCGTTACTGCGGGGGCTTCCGTTCAAAATACAAATTTTTTTGCTCATATACTGTACACCTCCAAATATTATGCTATAATTATAGCAGCACATACAAATAAAATAAAGTACGCACATTTATGTTAGATACTAACCTAAAGGAGAGTGTAAAACGTATATGATTAAGGATTATATTGACAAATCTAATTTTGAGGATACTGGATTCAGTTATACCTTATCGCTGATTAGTGGAAAATATAAAATGGTAATCCTGTATTGTCTGATGGAATTTAAAGTTGTCCGATACAACGAACTGAAACGCTATATAAAATCAATCTCACATAAAACGCTTAGTAATTCGTTAAAGGAATTGGAAAAAGATAAACTTGTTATCCGCAATGAATACCCTCAAATTCCTCCAAAAGTAGAATATAGTTTATCTCCAAAAGGGCAATCTCTTATGGAAATATTAGACCAATTATGTATATGGGGTGAAAAATATAAAGACCTCTCTTAAATTTCATGTTGGAATCAGAGGGATTCCGTAGTAGTCGGCATTTGTGGGGAAATCCAAAAGTTTGGATTTTATTTTGTACATCTTCCAGATCTATTACCATAGGATGCAGGAGGTGATCAGCTAATGAAATTCAATAAAACTAATGATATTTATGCTGACTTGATTCAGAAACTAAAAACCAGTGGATACTCCAAATCTTATGTTGAAAGGCTGGAAACGGAAATCAACTGGTTGATCCGTAACCAGAACAGGGAAGATATCCAATCTTACGGGGATGCCTGCCGCATACGGATAAGCCGGACAAAATCCCGGGAGATGCAGACAACCTATCGCCGGGTATACAAAACCCTTGAAAATTTTGACCTTTATGGGAAGTATCCTTCCGGTGTATATGCCGGAACATCAGCAAGGCGGGGATCTTACTGGCAGCTTAATCCTGTATTCCGTGAAGTGGTAGATATTTATAAAGATACTGGGAAAAAGCGGGGATTGAAAGATACTACGATTTATAAAAGTTCCTTTAGCGTATCCAGTTTTCTCTTAGCCATGCAAAAGCGTGGCAGGGCAGCTTTAAATGATATAACCGAGGATGATGTCATTTCTTATTTTATTCGTGAGGGTGGCCGACGTCCTCTGAGTGGCGGGTGTCGGGATACGCTTGCTGCGGTGTTTAAATCAGACCTTGGCGTCCACACAGAAGCCGCAAGACAGATCCTTGCATATATCCCCGTAATCCGCCAGCGCAGGAAAAACATCCCATACCTTAAACCAGAGGAAGCCGATGCGATCCGCAATGCACTTAGATGTCCGGATTCCGGTCTCTGCATGAGGGACAGGGCTATCGGAACACTGCTTTTTTTCACAGGGATCAGGGGCTGTGACCTCTTATCCATGAAACGTTCAGACATTGACTGGGAAAAAGAAGAAATATATATCATACAGCAGAAAACCGGAGTCAGACTGACACTTCCAATGCCTGCAACAGTTGGCAACGCTATATACGATTATGTTACCCTGGAACGCCCTTTATCGGAGGAAGCATATATTTTTCTATGCAGGGCAAAGCCCTACGGCCCACTGTCACGGGGATCGGTCTGGAAAGCGGTTTCAAAAGTTTACAGGGCTGCGGGTGTCAGGCAGGGAGAAGGGGAACGGCAGGGAACGCACCTGTTCCGTCATCATGTGGCATCAGCCCTTGCAGGGAACGGCATTGCACGTCCTGTGATCAGCGAAACTCTCGGCCATACTGTCCCGAAATCCCTCGACTGCTACCTTTCAGCTGACATACGGCACCTCCGGGAATACGCACTCAGCATTGAGCCGTTTCCCGTCAGCGGGGAGGTGTTGCCGTTATGAGTATTTACCATTCAGGATTTTCGGGCAGTGTAGAAGCTTTTGTAAACAGCCGTAAAATATCAGGCGCATGGAATGAAACTGTTTTTGGGCTGAATATAAGGATTTTTGACCATTACTGTGCCAGACATTACCCCACAGAAACACTCCGGCAGGAAATGGTGGATATATGGTGCGCCAAACGTGAAACGGAAAATGTGAATTCCTGTTACACCCGGACACTGGTCATCCGCCTTTTTATCGAGTACCTCCACAGACACGGCCAGACGGACGTCCTTCCGCCGCCAGTATTGAAACAGAATAAAAAGCGGCGTATCCCCCATGCGTTCAGCCAGGAAGAACTGGAACGGTTCTTCCATGAATGTGACAGTATCATACCCTGCAAGGGGCGGATGGCTTATGCTTCTGAATTAAGAAGGATAACGTGCCCCGTATTCTTTCGGCTCCTTTACAGCAGCGGAATCCGTACAACAGAGGCACGGCTCTTGATGCGCCGCAGTGTTGACTTTGGGCATGGCGTGCTTGATATACAGAAATCGAAAGGCTATGACCAGCATTATGTAGCCCTCCATCAAAGCACGGCAGAACTGCTGGGACGTTATGACCGGGCGGCGGACAGGCTCTGCCCTGACAGGACATATTTTTTTGAATCTCCAGAAGGACAGCCCTATTCACGTGCGTGGGTATCTTATAACTTTTCCCTGCTGTGGGAAAAAGCGAACGGAAAAAAGGGAAATACTGTCGCCTATGATTTCCGGCATAATTACGCTACTGCAAACATCAACAGCTGGAAAGATGACACATTTGAATTTAATGAACGCCTCCATTATCTGGCAAGATCAATGGGACACCGATGCACAGAGTCTACGCTGTATTATTATTCAGTTGTCCCAAGGCTTGCAGACATGATACAGGAAAAAACAGAGGAAGGTTTCAACAGCATTGTACCGGAGGTGGCTTATGAAGAATAATAAAGAAGCCGCCCGCATGGCAGGATATATTTCCGAATTCCTCCATGATTATGCCCCACAGTTTCTAACATCCAGCGAACATACACTGAAATCTTACCGGGATGCGCTGACACTCTATATCGTATTCCTCGAAAAAAGAGGCATCACGCATGGCAGCCTTGGAAGGCACTGCTTCGAGAGAGGCTTCATCAAGGAATGGATTATCTGGCTGAAGGATGTAAGGCACAGCTCCCCGGAAACGTGCAATATACGGCTCGGTTCTCTCCGGGCATTTCTGGAATTCCTGGGAAACAAAGAGGTCGGGCTTTTGTACTTATATCAGGAGGCAAAACTTATCAAACGCCAGAAATGCCAGAAAAGGAAAGTGGAAGGGCTTACCCGTGAAGCGGTCGCAGCAATCCTGGCAGCACCAGACCCTTCCACACGGACAGGGAAAAGAGACCTGGTATTTCTGACGCTTTTGTATGCAACTGCCGCAAGACTTGATGAGATCCTATCCATCAGGCTCTCGCATCTGTACCTTGATGCAGCTAAGCCTTACGTCAACCTGTACGGCAAGGGTAACAAGATACGGACGGCGTACCTTCTTCCAAGGGCTGTTGAACATATCCGGATCTATATGAAAGCATTCCATGAACCAGAGCCAGAACCGGAAATGTATTTATTCTATTCCCGTGTAGGGGGAAAATATGTGAAACTGACAGAGCCTGCGATTGACAAGCGGATAAAAATATATGCGGCGGATGCCCACAAAAGATGCCCGGAGGTTCCGCTGGATACCCACGCCCACCAGTTCCGCCATGCCAAAGCTACCCACTGGCTGGAAGATGGCATGAATATCATACAGATCAGTTTTCTCCTTGGCCATGCAAGCTTGGACACAACCATGCGGTATCTGGACATAACAACGGATGATAAACGGCAAGCGCTGGCTACGCTGGAGGGCGAAAAAGAAAAGAATGTCACCAAAAAATGGAAAGACAGCAGTGGCTCACTGGCTGATTTCTGTGGCTTGAAACGCTGAAATCATTAAAACGAAATCCAAACTTTTTCCGGCAAGAATCCTTTATTTTCAAGTGATTTGCGGAAAAGTTTGGATTTCTCCTAAGTTTGGATTTGTGGGAATGTGTATAACTGCCTTGCTCATGGAGTTGTGGGAAACGCTGTTTGCAGGACGTGGGAAAGCTGCACTTTGCTTTTCCATGTGCTGTGAATGGCGTTTTCCATGACGGAATAGGCTGTTATGCACATTTCCATGACGCAAAGCCCTTTTCCCTGCGCCTTTTCCCCTGCCCCCATATCCTCCCGGCTGCTATGCAAAAGGGCGGCTTTCCTGCCGTCACTGTTGCGGGATAAGCCCCCGGCGTGTGACATACTCCGTTGCATACATACGGTTTTCTGCGTCCCGTTCCTCCCAGTATTCCCGCAATGCGTTTTCTGCGGTTTCCGCAACATTCATCAGAAATCTTTCAAAGTCATTTTCTTTTGTCTTTGTGTTACGTCTGCTCATGGTCTGTTTCCTCCTGCAAATCTGCCCCGTCAATCTCGTAGAGGTCAAAGGGTTCTTCCGGCTTGATAACTGCCGGGCGGCGTTTTAGATACTTCTCAATGTCAAATTCATTCTTCTTGTCAAAATCGGAAATGAATTTATATCTTGGGTGCTTGGTTATATCGAACTTGTCACTGAAAAAGGGACGTGCGCCCCTTACCTGCAAGATACATTTGCCGCCGTCCATGACGGCTATTTCATCTTGGCTCATAAGCTCCTTTCCCAATTTCTGATAGTTCAGCCCGTAGGTCTTTTCCTTTCCCCGGTTCTCGGAAGTGTTGTATAAATCTATGGTTTCCCGTCCCAAAAGCTCCGACATTTCTTTGAGCGTGGTTTTCTCCTTGCCGCCTAAGAAAAGGGTCGTGTCGCAATTCCCTGTGATTGTGTCGGCGTTGTCCTTGTAAATGGCTTTTAACTGGCTCTGCGCCTGCAAGATAAGGCAGGCGGATATTTCCCGGCTTCGTATGGTGGCAATCAGTTTTTCCAGTTTGGGTATCTGCCCGATATTCGCCACTTCATCAAGCAGGCAGCGGACGTGTACGGGAAGCCTGCCGCCGTACACATCATCTGCCTTGTCGCACAAGAGGTTGAAAAGCTGCGTATACATCATGGCGACAATGAAATTGAATGTGTCGTCCGTGTCGGAGATAATGACAAAGAGGGCGGTTTTCCTGTCCCCCAACGTGTCAAGCTCCAAATCGTCCGTTTCCATAAGCTCCCGCAGCTCCTTAATGTCAAAGGGGGAAAGCCTTGCGCCGCAGCTAATTAAAATCGACTTCGCTGTTTTGCCCGCCGCTAATTTATATTTGCGGTACTGCTTTACGGCAAAGTGTTCCGGGTCTTTTTCTTCCAGACGGTCAAACATCAAATCCACGGGGTTCTTAAAGTCCTCGTCGTCCTCCCTCGCTTCACTTGCGTTTATCATGTCAAGCAGGGTCGTAAAGTTCTTTTCTTCCTCCGGGGCTTCGTAGTAGATGTAGCCGATTAGTGCGGTGTAATAGAGCTTTTCCGCTTTCGTCCAGAAGTCCTCGGACGACTTTTCGCCCTCGCCTTTGGTGTTTACCATGATTGTGTTGACAAGTTTCAATATGTCTTTCTCGCTGTGCAGGTAGGCAAAGGGGTTGTAGTGCATGGACTTCTTGAAATTGATAGTATTTAATATTTTTATCCGATACCCGCCCTTTTCTAAGAGCTTTCCGCACTCCAAAACGATTGTGCCTTTTGGGTCAGTTACGCAATAGGAACTGTGCATTTGCATTAAGTATGAGGTAGGCACCCTGCGCCTTACTGGCTTTCGCCAGCAGGTTTCAGGGAGCCGCCTCCCAAACCGGACGTACACCTCTCAGCGTATCCGGCTTTCCATGAATCACCTTGATTCTCTGGTTTCGTGTAAGAGTTCAAAGCAGTCAGGACAGAGTGCAAGAGATTTTCTCCGCATCTCCAACATTTTCTTTTCAAATATATCCCTGCCCTTCAGCGATTTCAGCGTCCTTACATGGTGCATACATAAATACTCTGCCTGCTCCCCACATATTTCGCATTTTCCGGCTTTGATTCGGTTGATTATCGTATGCCTGCTGTCGTATTTCTTATAGTTCGGCATAACATCCGACACATTGTCATAGCCGTCGCTGTGCTTCTTAAATCCATCATGGTAAAACTCACAGTATTTCCTCCCTTTTGTTGTGTCATAGGGGATTCTTAGCACTTTGTCTACCATGAAACGCTTTTTAATGGCACTGACTTTTGTCCTGTGTTTTCCCGCCAGGGTTTTCAGCATACTATAACGCACCATGTAGTAATACTTGTGCAGTACGCCGACATTTTCCGCAATGCGGTAGAAATTATATAACCCTCGGATTTCCGAATTGAATGTTGATACAATATCAGCATCATTCCGGTTCATCAGGTCTTTCCTCGGCATTGGTCTCCACGTTTCTTTGCCTGTGCCTTTGTTGCGCTTGACTTGTATCGCCCCACGCTCCATAGCCTTTTTAATCCATTTTTCTTTAGGCACATACAGGAATACTTTTCCGTTCCACACACGTTTCATGTCGCCGTTTTTACACCGCTTCATGCTTTTAGAGCGCATCACTTTGAAGTCATATCCCAAGTACCTCACCGGCTTGCTGGCATGGGTGATTTCCGTCTTTTCTTCGGACATTTCAAGGTGCAGCCTCTCTTTCAGGAAGATTCTCACATCCTCTTTGATTTTTTCTGCATCCCTTTTTGAACCAATCACACCGATTACAAAATCATCAGCGTAACGGTTGTACTGGATTTTCTTGTACCCTTCCTCAAACGGATTGTAATAATGCTGGTTCATCTTCTCCATTCTGGAATCTTTAAATTCCCTTATCAGTTCAGGAGTTGACTTTTCAGCGTCTGCCAATGCTTTCCGTGCCTTTTTGTACCTTCTGGACGCACGTTCGTATTCCTTCGTCGTCTTTCTGCGTTCCGGCTCACGGTCATACTTTTCTTTGTATTCCCGCATAAATTCATCCAGTTCGCTAAGGTAAATATTGGCGCAGATTGGACTGATGCCGCTGCCCTGCGGCACGCCGGAGTAGGTACAGTTGTATTCCCACTGTTCCATATACCCGGCTTTCAGGAATTTCCAGATAAGGCTGATGAACGCCTCGTCCGCTATCCTTTTCCGCAATAGTTCCACTAATACATGGTGGTCAAAATTGTCAAAGCACGCATGGATGTCACCTTCCACAACCCATGTGACCCCGGTGAACATTCTTTTCACCTGCAAAAGCGCCGTATGACAGCTCCGTTTTGGTCTGAAACCATGCGAATAGTCGCTGAATGTCGGCTCATAGATTGCTTCAAGAATCATCCTCACCACTTCCTGCACCAGCTTGTCATCCGTAGAAGTGATTCCAAGCGGACGCATTTTCCCGTTTTTCTTAGGGATATATTTTCTTTTTGCAGGCTTTGGCTGGTATGTCCTGTTTCGTATTGATTCGATTATCCGGTTGATTCTGGGCAGGCTCATATTATCCAGTGTCTGCCCGTCTACCCCCTGCGTCATGCTCCCCTGCGATTTTGCAATGTTTGCATAGGCAAGGAGATAGAATTCTGGATTGTACAGGTTACGGTACAACCTTTCATATTTGTAGTTTCTTACACTTGCCTTTTCTTCAAGGCTTTTCAAGACATGAATCGGATTTCTCATAGTGTCTCGCACACCATCCTTTCTGTTTTGAAATTGATTCACTGTTCCCCTTCGCCATGTAGACGGCTTTCCCGTCCCCGGACTACTATGGGAACTCTGTTGCCGTGGTGGATATTCAGAATCCCGCATTTCAGCGTTTTCATAGCCTTATGGCATTCCACTTTAGGCAATCCCCGTTTAGTACGGCATAAATGAGCGTTCCATGTTTTCGGTAAGTGTGTGACGTTCGCCTTTTTCCACTCTCCCGTGGCTGAACCTGTTCCGAGTATCAGCATCCGCATAGCCAAACAATGCGGATGTCAGGAACACTGGCGAGTACAACCTCTCTACGCCAGGAGTACGTCTTTTTCCCGATTTCAGGCTGTCATTCAAGCAGTTTAGCTTCCACCCTCATACATGGATTTTCATTCCGTCACGCTGACGCCTCTGAGGTTTCAGCGCCCCGTGTCCTCCGTCATGCTATGGTTGCCCTCCGGTTTCCCTTTTGGGGTTAGACGGGGAATGATAGGTTTGTGGCATATGCCACATGATACTTTTACCTACTACTTGCTCAAGGTAGGATTTATGCCGCCCTTACGGGCGCACTTGGCTTGACAAAAAAGCGGGTCTTGCCGCTGCCCGAACCGCCTATGACAAGCACGTTTTTATTCCTTGCGTACTTGGGGCTTTTGGGGCGGCTGTTCATGGTAAGCCGTTCCGTCTGCGTCAGGATGATGTTGTCCTCAAATTTGGGGGCGATATAGGGCGCGATGTCCTGGGCGTTGCCCCAACGGGCCGAGCCGTACTCCATGTTGTGCCGGTACTTCTTGGCGTTCTTGCCCTTGACGTAGACCGCCAGCCGCAGGGCCGCGCCGCACAGCAGCCCCACCAGCAGATCGACGGGGTGAAAGCTGGGGGCGGCGGACTGGAACGCGGCGGCGAAACCGTCCATCAGCCCCAGCACCTTGGCGGAGAAGTCCGCGCCGGGGGCCAGCTGCCACATCTGCCCCAGCTTGGTGGCATACAGGCCGATCATCACATAGGGCAGATTGGGCAGGATGTACTTCTTGATGTTGATCTGCATTACCGCTCCCGCTCCTTCCGCTTTTCCCGGTTCACCACGGTATTCTTCACCCGCTCCTTGAAGCTGGCCAGCCGTTGCAGCACCGAGGGCCGGGAGGCTTTGCGCACCTTTTTCCCGGCATACTCATTGAACGCGGAGGTCAGGGCGTCGGCGTCCCTGCTCTTGAAGAAAATCAGGAACTTGGGCGGATTGCTGCTCCTGTCCCGCTTGATGGCGTAGTCCACGCCGTATTTCCGGGCGATGCGGTCAAACTCCCGGATGGACGGGTCGTTGATCTCAATATTGGACACGCCCTGATTCTGCCCGATAAGCTGCTTCACCGTCTGCTTGCCGTGAGGGATCACGGGGCTGTCCCGTTTCTGCTGCTTCTGGTGCTTGACCTCCCTGCGGTGGGCCATGTACTTGGAAATCGCCGCTTTGAACATCCGCCCGGTGAATCTGGTGCCGTTCACCATCAGCGTCAGCGTTTTGTTCTCCACTTCCTCCTGCATGAAAAATCACCTCTCATTATCCCGGCTTTTCTGCCGGTGCTGCAAATATTCGTTCCAGTCCTTGCCCCGCGCCGGGGTATGGATGGTCACAGAGTAGCCCTGTTGGATGTATTTGGCCTTCATCCGCTCCGCCGATTCCCGCCCCGGCCCGTCCGCGTCCAGGCACAGGTCAATGCGCCGCAGATGGGGATTTTCCTGGAGATAGGTGTCCAGCGGGCCGTCATAGAGACAACACAGCGCCACGGCGTTGCTTTTCACGCTGCGGTGCAGGGTGCAGTAGCTCATTAGGTCAATGGGGGCCTCGAATACGAACACACGGAGCTGCCTGCTGTCGCATGGGAGCCGGAACGCCACATCCTTGTCGCTGCCGGGGACGCCGCCCCGGAACGCCGCGCCGTTCAGATCGTAAGTGCCGCGCTTGGCGGCGAATACCGGCTTTCCCGCGCCATTTCTGCCGACAAAGACGCAGTTATGGTACTGCTCATCCTCATACAAAAGCCCCGCGCTGATGAAGTCCCGGATGACCTGGGGCGCGATGCACCGCTTCTGAAGATAGGCGGTCACGCGGCGGGTGTCCTCGTTGGCCGGAGGAAGAACAAAAGGGG
>OFHM01002441.1_pt1 | contig 10561 bp, 15 predicted proteins | sample 1521311 | NCBI WGS metagenome assembly OFHM01 (sample SAMEA3504083, study PRJEB24116) | mouse gut metagenome | biome: mouse gut; feature: mouse-associated habitat; material: faeces | place: Denmark | collected 2011 | reverse complement strand
TCGCCGGGAAGTACGGCGGCGGCGTGTTCTGCAATTTGCCGGATGGTACAGTCTGCATGTGCAACTACTCCTACCAGTACGAGGATTCGGATTTTCTGGTGGGAGACACCGTGATTCTGGTGGTGCAGCGGCACGACCTGGAAAAGCGGCAGATGTATGGAAAAATTCTGAGTAAATGGTAATGGATTGGCCCCGCGCTGTTCATATGGCGCGGGGCTTTTATTTTTGGATAATTTATGTTGACAAAAGTGCAACTATACAGGAAGCGGGAGGAATGATATAATGAGGCTGTATTCTAGGGCGGAGCAAATTAGGGCGGAGCAGTTAAGGGAGGAACGGCGAAAGAAAGGGGCGTACTGCGCCCCTAGCCATACCGCAACGGCCTGGAAGAATCAAATAAGGACAAGAACACCGTAATTGCCTGTACAGGCGGTTGCGGTCTTTTTTTGTCCAAAACGGAAAGGAGAACGCGCATGAATGGCAGGCAGTAAACTGATTGAGCTTACCTATTTTGACCCAAAGGCCGAAGTGCGGCTCACCGCATACGCGGACACCATTATCCTGGACAGGGACGGCAAGGACCAGATCATCAGCGCCATCCGTTTTGGCGGATACCCGGAAATGGTCCGGGCCATGTCCGACGCAATCTATGGCGGCGCAACAGTCGAGGCCGTCCAGAACGAGGGCGGTCTGTCTCTAAAAAGTAGGCCCAAGGGCTACCAGCGGCAGCTCGCCCACGACGGCCCGTATGCCGCCGCAACCCTTATGGCCAGCGATGATATGCAGTCCGCGGAGCCCCCCGGGGATTCCGATGCCTCGAAGGAGGGCAGCGCCCAGGAGAAAGCCCGGGACAAACTTGACCAGCAAAAGCAGCCCCGCAAGTGTTACATCTTCTGCCCCGCCGGAGACCGGGACCGGCTCTTTGAGGAGCTGGACCGCAAAACCGCCGCGCCGCTGATCCCGGCCTTCCGGGATTATGTGCTGGAGGCCCTGATTAGCCGGGGCAGCCTGCGGCCGCTGGAGGTTCATTCCATCAAGGAACGTCTGGACGCTTGGGTATTGGATCTCCTGCCGGAGGACCGAAACGTGGTGGAGGTCCTGGAGCAGGGCCTCGCCGACGGCAGTATCGCCATTCCCGGCGGCGACCCCAGCCAGCCGGACGGCTTTGAGGAGGTGACGAACGTCACCAGTTACCTCAACACTTTCGGCGTCACGGTGGCGGACCGCATCCGAGACCAGTTTCAGCCCCTCTTCGACCCGGCGTCGGAGCCTCTATCAGAGGAGGTGCTGGCCGTCAACGACTACATCCAGACAAAGGCCGGATATTCCCTTTACGACGCCCAGCTTGCCGTGGCGGAATCCGTCAAGCGCCAGCTGGACCGCAAGGGCGCCGCGCTTATTATTGCGGAATGTGGGTCTGGCAAAACGAAGATCGGCTCCACCGCCCTGGGTGCGCTGTACGGCTTGTGGGCCTCCCAGCGCCGAAAAGTCGCGAAAAAGACCTTCAGCGTCGTCATGTCTCCCTCCCATGTCACCCAAAAGTGGGTCCGGGAGATTGGGGAAACCCTGCCGGACACCTACGCTATGGTTGTGCGGAGTATCACGGACCTGAACCGCCTGTATTCCATGTACCAGGAAGGAGACAAGAGCGTTTACGCGGTCCTCAGCAAGGAAAAGGCCCGGGACGGCTACATGCGCTACCCTGCCGTCACCTGGAACCGGCGCAGGAACGCCTTTCTTTGCCCGGACTGCATGGAACCCCTGCAAATGGAGATCAGCGACGACGGCATCCGCTATATGGTCAACGCGGACCAATTCTTTTTCCAGACGGAACACAAGAAAAACCATAAATGTCCCCGCTGCAGCGCGGTGCTGTGGGCTCCGGTCAACCCAGAGAAGCAAATTCCATGGGTGCGGATCGGCGGCTACGGCTGGGTGTTCCGCCGAGGGGCGGACTCGCATATGCTCCGCACGAAAAACCGGGCGATTCGGGAGGAGCTCCATCAAATTAAGGAGAACCCGGACGGCTGGTATCCCGTTAAAGGCGCATACCGCCGGTATCCTCTCAGCACCTACATTAAAAAGAAGCTGCGTGGAAAAATTGACGGCTTCCTGGCGGATGAACTCCACGAATACAACAACGCCAGCGGTCAGGGGGACGCTATGGCGGAAATCTACGGCACGGCGAAACAGTTCGTGGGCATGACGGCCACTCTCATCAACGGCTACAGCTCCGGTATTTTCCATCTGCTGTACCGCATTGTTCCCGGCCTCATGCGAAAGGACGGCAAGGGCTACCGGCAACCTTCCGATTTTGACGCGGAATACGGCGTGGTGGAAAATACCTACGAGGTGACGGACGGGGACTACAACTCCAACCGTCGGACCACCAAGCGCAAATCGAAATCCAGGCAGCTTCCCGGCGTGTCTCCCCTGGTATTCTCCCGCTTCCTGCTGGAGTATACCGCGTTCCTCTCTCTCTGTCGGATATGGGGAAGGACCTGCCGGACTATGAGGAGATTCCGGTTCCGTTGAAGATGCCGGAGAAAGTTTTCAAGGCTTACAAGCGGGCGGAGGGTATCCTGCAAGATACGTTGAAGAGCGACCGGAAGGCGGCGAACAAGCTGCTGTCCACCTATTTAAATTTCCTGACGGTGTACCCGGACCAGCCCTATGACCAGCCGGATATTTTGTATCCCCTGGGCGAGCGGAAAACGGTACTGCTCCATCCTGAGAACACGGCGGATTTTGGCACCATCCTCCCCAAGGAGGAAAAGGCGCTGGAAATCGTGCGGCGGAAGATTGCCGCCGGGGAGCGGGTGCTCATTTACACCAGCTGGACCCGGACGGACTCCCAGCAAAAGCTCCTGGGTCTTCTCACCCGGGAGGGCATCCGCACGGAAATCCTCACGCCGAAAATCCCGCCGGAAAAACGGGAGGCGTGGGTGGAAAAACGAGTAAGCTCCGGCCTGCAAGTGCTGATTACGAATCCAAAATGCGTAGAAACCGGATTGGACCTCAACGCCTTTACAACGCTGATTTTCTACAGCATGGGGTACAACTTGTTCACCCTGCGGCAGGCCAGCCGCAGAAGCTGGCGTATCAATCAGACAGCGCCGTGTGTAGAGGTCTACATGCTCTACTATGCCAATACCATGCAGGCCAAGGCCATGAAGCTGATGGCCTCTAAGCTGGCGGTAGCGGGCATCATTGAAGGCACCTTTTCCGAAGAGGGCCTCGCCGCCATGAGCGATGTGCAGGATATGACGTCCCAAATGGCAAAGGAACTGGCCCAGGGCATCAAGGACAATGTGGAGGATATCGCCGCCGCGTTCAAGAAAATGGCGGTCATCAATCCCCATCGAAACCGAATCGCTCCGGCAGCAGCTCAAGTCTCAGAAGCTGCGGACATTACGGAGATCCTGCGGGCCGCCGCGTCGGATACCCCGGCGGAAACCAGCACAAGGTCCGCCGACAGCAGGGAGAAACAGACGCTCTACGAGGGTCTGCTGCAAAAGTCCATAGAAGAACAAAAGAAACGGAAGTCGAAGAAGCGGACAGAGGTGGAAAACCAGCTGTCGATCTTCGGCTTTGTCGCGTAAAGGAGGACATTTTGAAACTTACGACGAATCGCGCCGAGCTTCTATGCGCGGCTAAGCGGGGGGAGAACATCGCTCCCCATGCTTCCGCGCTGGACGTGCTCAAAGGGCTGCTTCTGGAAACGGATGCCGCTAACGGTGTCCTCACCATGACGGCCACGAACCTGGAGGTTGCACTGGAGCAGAAAATCCCGTGTGCCGTACCGGAGAATGACGCCTTTGTATTGAACGCCCGGCTGGCGGTTGCCATGCTGGAAAAACTGTCCGGCGAAACGGTGTCCATGGAGCACATTCCCGGCAAACCGCAGCTGTATCTTTCCAGCGGCGACGCGGAGTACCTGGTTCCCGTCTGGGAGCGGGCCAGCTATCCCAAGCTGGAGATTCCCTTCCCGGAGGACACGGTAAAGGTCACCGGCATCCCCGGCATGGCCAGGCGGACCGTGTTTGCCGCCGCCGAGGACAACAGTAAGCCGCTGATGAAATGCGTCAACTTGAAATTCACCAGGGACGGCCTCCGGGCCGTGGTGGGCAATGGGTCCTGCATTGTCACCGCCAGGGGCGATGAAAAAAGCACCGGCGACGTCAGCCTGCTGGTGCCCGCCCTTTCCCTGGAGAAGCTGGCCCGGCTGTGTACCGACGAGGATACATTTCAGGTGGGTACCACCGGGAAGGCCATTGTGTTCCTGAAGGAAAACTTCGCGTACAGCGCCCGCCTCCTGGAGGGGGAGTACATTGACGCGGAGGGCCTGATCGGCGGCGTTCAGAACCGGTTTGTCGTGCTGACCGGCGTGCAGGAGCTGCGAAAAGCCCTGGATACCGCCAGCTGCGTGGATAGGGATGAAAAGATCTGTCTGCGTTTCGAGGGCCAGCGGCTCACCTTCTGCTGTCAAAGCGAAAATGGAAACACCGTCCTTCCCCTGGACGTAATTCCCCTGACCGGGACGCCCCAGGGTGAATACTGGTACGTTTCCAAGCATCTTATGCCGTGCCTGAAATCCCTGACCGGCACGGTGAAGCTGGGCGTGGCCCAGAGCGGGATGCTGACGCTGGAGACGGAGGACGCCTACTATCTGCAAACCGGCGTCCGGCCGGGGTTTACGGCTGCCGCAAGGAAAAAGGAAAAGAAGAAAGCCACGAAGAAGCCCGCCAAGAAGGCGGCGTAGGAAGGAGGCGAGTGTTTGGAAATTTCGACGATCTGCCGGTATTGCGGCGGTGTAATCCGCCTGGTTCCCGCTGAGACCGTCTATGACGAACATACGGAGCGGCGCGGCAAAAAAGGCGAGATGATTTACCAGTGCCAGAACTGCGGCGCGAGGGTCGGCTGCCACAAGGGTACAAACCGGCCCCTTGGCAAGGTTGCCAACGAAATACTGCGCTGCAAGCGGGTGCAGGCCCATCGGTCTTTCGACCGCCTGTGGAAGCGGCGGGGCATGGAACGGAGGAACGCCTATCGCTGGCTGGCGAAGGAAATGGATCTGTCCATGAGCGCCGCCCACATCGGCGGCTTTGAGATGGACCAGTGCCAGAGGGTCATTGACCTTTGCAGAAATGAGAAGGAGGTGCACCATGAGCGATGGCCCGAAAAAACCGACCTGTTACATGTGTCCACATGATTTTCGATACACCGACGTGATTCCCATGCGGAGGCAGGGCGTCATGATGCGCATGGACGAACGCTATTGCCTCGGCGGCAAGAGAGCCCGCCTCTTCAAAAAGCGGGACCCCAGTATTTACACGCCCAGCTGGTGCCCAAAGTGAAAGATTCCGTGTGAGCTGCGGATCTATACATTCAAAAGCTCGGATGACTGGTGGCTGCATATATCTTTGGAGCACAGCATCGGGCAGTTTCTTCCGCCGGACGGACACCGTCATGCGCTTGCGAGTGAAGCGGTCACGGGCTTGTCCCCCCGGGAGTTCTGGCGGCGGCTGGACCAGGAGGCGTATTATGACTTCCTTGAAATCACGCTGAAGCCTCACGATGTGGTGGAAATTGACGACGGACTTAATCCGGCCTTTTTCTGCTATGCGGACGGAGGCTTTCGGATGCTGTACGGCTTTGACGCCGCAGCCGCGAGGAGGTGTGTTCTTGAGAGAAGATGAAAAGAGCTGTAATATCTGCGCCCATTCCTACATGGCTCGGGAGGGCCTCCGGCTGCGGCAGAAATGCCGCAGCCCGGAGTACAATTCGCCGGATTATACCTTCGGCATGTTCATGGAGGACCGTGAGCGGGGCCATTGCCGCTTCTGGTCCTCCGAAATACGGGGCGGGTAATTCTTATGAAAGATTACTTTGCTGTACGATTGCCGCGCTCACAAATGTGCGCCGGGTGGTCAGTGGTCCCTGCATGACAAACGTGATCCCTGGCTGGAGTGGAAGTAAATTCTTCCCCCACTCGGGCAAACAGGCCATAGGGCCGGAAAGGAATAGGATATGAAAAACCTTTACTCGTTTGACGAACGCAACCGCATTGTGGAGAAGCACCTTCCCCTCATCAGGAAAACCATTCTCCGCAACAGTACGCTGATGAAAGCCGCCCATCTGGACTATGACGACGTGTACCAGCAGCTGGCCATCCGGCTGATTCGCTGCGTGGAGGGCTTCGACCCCGCGAAGGGCAAGCTGAAGCAGCACATTGAGGCCCAGCTCCAGTATGAGCTTCTGAACTGCAAGAACAGCTATCGGCGCTACGGCCTCACCGGCGCTCCCCGTGACCTGCGGGGAGCGGTGATTTCCCTGAACGACTGCCATGAGCTTGCGGTAGCGTGATGGGAACAGGATTTACCTGGTTTCACCGGTGTGTGCAATCACGCAAGAGCCGATTTTCCCCTGACGGTGAGACCCGCGTTCTGCGGGAAAAGCTGGAGGAAAAGCAGCGTGACGTCAATTATCTGAAATTCCAGCTTACCCAGACAAGGGCGGACAAGTTTGAGCTGGAACAGAGGCCCACGGAATTGCGGGATGTTTTTGCCGCAATTTTGAATGAGCCTTTGGGTCAACTCAGAAGCGCCGCACGGTTTCATGTTCGGGAGGCGGACCCCGGTCCCGGCTGGGAGGTCGTGACGGATCACTGCTGCCTTAGCGGCTGCGATATGAATGTCCGCGCCTTTCAATCGGAGCGGGACGCACTGCTGTTCGCCCGGCTGTTGAGGGCCGTAGGCTACCAGCCGCCGCATAATATCGCCTGCCAGACGTGCTATGAGGAGCATATGAAAGATTGTATTTGAACGGAGGAAGCTGATGAAAAACTTAACTTTAACCGCATATGGGAAGACATATCCCGTTCGTGTGCGGGTTGAGACCTATGAGGACTATCGAAACCTCTGCGTATCGCGGGAGGTCTTTTCGGACGGATATTGGGAAGAGTGGGATACCATCACGGTCAATTTGTCGCCCCGTTTTAACGCCTTCTGCTCGTTTATCGACGTCAACAACTGCGGTGAAAAATGTGTGCACTGGCTGACGGAGAACGGCTTTGGCAGTCTCACTTCGCGCGCGGAGCGCAGCGGATTCTGCGTGTATCCGGAGTTCAAGTTTTCCGAGCAGAAAACAGATAAAATCGGGGACGAATATATCATCAAGATCGCGGACTTCCTGGGGGTGTCTACTGACTTCATCCTCGGTCAGACAGACTTCCCAGAGCGGCGCAACTATGATATAGAGGAATTGGGCCTGTCCTACAAAGCGGCAATGGCGCTATATACGAGGGAAGTCGATACAGATGTGGTCAACCGCATTTTAGAGAGTCCTCAATTCCCGGAAATTACGCGCATGATCGCCCGGTATTTTAAGGACAGCAATGCCGAAGGACCTGTGGGACTGAACGCCATGTGGGATACTATGCAGCAGATGATTGGTACATTGGACACCAGCCATCTGGCAAACCCGCAGGAGGGGACCGAGGCCGCTACACAGATTCTTGGTATGATGAAAACTGCTCCCCATGAAAAGGATGTTGAGGCAATTCAGTCTGCTCTAATGACTATGCTCCAGGACATCAAAACTGGTATCCAGACGCAGACGCCAACAACCGAATTGGCAACGGCACAGCTCACCGAGGCCATGATGAAAAGTATGGTAAAGGGCAGCGGCCAACAATCGTTGATGCCGCAGATTACTTTTGAACAGTTTGCCGGGGCCTACTCTACGCTACCCGGCGCGACACCCGAATTGGGGAAACAGTTTTCCGGTCTTATCGAGAATTTCATCAAGGGCTACATAGATATTGCACAAAAACAGGGCTTGACAAATGAACGACCTAACGAATGAACAGCTTTGCGCATTGGCACAGGCCGGGGACGAACAGGCTGTGTCCCTGCTTATCGAGGCCAATCTCCCATTTGTTCGGAAAATTGCAAATCAAATTGTAGGGAACCCGGTACGCCAGGAGCATCTTTCCGCCTGCGGTGTGGGTTTTGATGATCTTGTGCAGGCTGGTTCTATCGGGCTGTGGAAAGCAATCAACAGCTACGACCTCTCCAGCGGGAATAAATTTCTGACCTATGCCGCCCCTGCAATCAAGCGGGCTATGATTGATCTGATTCGCCAGTATAGTCAGGGTGAAGATGCTTCCGGCGAGGTTGTATCTCTGAATGATGTCCACAATGACGCTATCCGGAATCTACTAATGTTACCCAACAAGACCCAGCCGGAGCAGATTTATATTGAACAGGAAACAATGGAAGAGCTGCATGAGGCCATGGATGCGCTGCCGGATCGGGAAAATGTCTATGTTCAGTACCGCTTTGGCTTTGAAAACGGCGAAGATCACCCGCTCACCGAAACAGCGCAATATTTCCATTTGACAGAGAGCCGTGCGAAAAGCGTAGAACGTTCCGCGCTGAAGCTCTTGCGGCATGATCTGTTTTTTGAAATACCGGAGCGGGCCTATGCCAGAGCGGAGGACAAGCTGACAAAGGAGCTGGTTGCGGAGGGTGAGCTTCATGCGGTGAAACTCCGCCTAAAGTCGCAGAAGAAACAGGGCAAAAAAATAATCGCCGCAGTCTACGAATATCTTGCGGACTGCGACGGCGCTTGGGGTGAACTCTACTATGATTTCAAAAGCGGCACAACAGAGATCATTCTGCTGGCCGAGTGGGATACGGTAGTCAGCCACAGGTTCGCAATGCGGGCGTTTGAATATCTTCAAAAGGTTCCTATAACAAAACTGCCGGAGAAATTTATGCTGACATTTATAGGGCCTGAGCAGCTTTGGTCAAGCGACAAATTGCCGCTCGAACGGATGATAATTGATGATTGGAGCAGCCACGATGAAAATCAAACTGGAGCAGGTAATTGAGGCAATCGAAACCGCCAATGAGGCGTTTACCTATTTTTATGACACACAGACCGGCGAAACGGTTTATTTGCAGGACGAGATGATTACGGGAGAACGTGATGAGGCACTGGAAGAATTGATTGAAAACTCACCAAGGGGCCGTTTCCTGCGATTCCCAACAAAATACGATATTCACGAATATAGCATTATGGAGAGCTTTGTTGAATCGCTGCCGCCCGGCGCGGCCCGTCAGGAGCTGGCTCACGCGATTCACGGTAAAGGCGCGTTCCGTCGGTTCAAGAACGGAATTTATTACCATCATATTGAGCAGCAGTGGTATGATTATCAGGCGGCGGCGTATCGGGAGATCGCCATTCGCTGGTGCCGGGACGAGGAAATTGAATACATAGAAACAGAATAAAAAAGCAGGGAGTGGCTATGCTCCATGAGCACAGCCACTCCCCATTATAATTTTCATGCGTAGACCAATTCATGGAGTATGATTTCCTCTGCCCGGTTGCGGATATTATTCATACGGCCTACCCATTCCATTTGGTTGGATGCTTTCAAGGCTTCGGTCACGCCCTCTTGCTTCGCCATGGCTGGAATCAAAAAATCCATGCGCTCATGGCAAGCGGTGTCAATTTCAGCGAGGTGTTTCCATAATTCCCCATAAAGAAGCATTCGATTGTAAGTGCCAGGGTGGCGTTCTTTTAAGAACTTCTCGCGCATCCGGCCATATATACCGATTTCGTACTTGGTATCATCATCAAGCGCAAGGTCCGGGAGGTAGTAGTCTCCTACTTTCGTATAGGTCAGTTCCATAATCATTTCCTTTCATTTGCAGCAAAATGTGAATTGCAGTTGCGGAAAACGCTTGTCTTTTGCGTTCTCACCGCCTTTCTCATAACTGCAATGTACCATTTTGCCACAAATGAACCGCAGTCATATGTATTAGGTGGTGACTCCACCCTCTACATAGTAACTCTTGGTTCTGTATGCTCTCGCTTTCCCCGGCCTGCATATCTTCCTGGCTCAATCTGCAATATAAAGCGGTAATCTTGTCTGTCTGTAACATTTTGTCCTCCTTTCCGACGACAGACAAGCATGGTATTTGTACTGTCTATATTATACCACATACCGCTGCCTGTGTCATGTATAAAATGTGAAGAAACGCCCTATTTCCGGGCGTTTGCGGGGTTCAGCTCCATGTCTTTGCGAATGAGCTTCTTTATCTTTTTATCCAGTGTGTCCGTTGCGCGTTCACTTGCGGACGAACATACAAGGTAAGTAACTTTTCCGATTTTATGCTCCGTTGTGGTAACGGGCGTTTGGTTTTGCGTCAAAGAAAATCCCCCTTTCTTTCGCAAACATATAATACAGTCTATGAATAGCAGCAAGTCCACTATTCAAGAAAACAAAGGCTTTAATCGGACGGTTATTAGCATAACCTCATGGGAATTTCACCCCGGCATGGTTCTCATGCAGCCCTACCCATTGCCTGCGACGCTCTTAACGCTCGGACTGTGGCTGTAAGGAAGTATCATTGTATATTCTGCGTGTCGTCGCCCGCAAGCCGCTACACTTGCTTTCCGGCGCGGTGTTGGTCGCTCGGCTGTCCGGGCGGGGATAACCTCACCCGGATAGCGTCATGGCGCACCCGCCGTATGGCTCGGCGCAAAAGGG
>OFHM01002438.1_pt1 | contig 10564 bp, 13 predicted proteins | sample 1521311 | NCBI WGS metagenome assembly OFHM01 (sample SAMEA3504083, study PRJEB24116) | mouse gut metagenome | biome: mouse gut; feature: mouse-associated habitat; material: faeces | place: Denmark | collected 2011 | reverse complement strand
CCGAGCCGGCGGGCGAGACCCGCGTGGGGCCGAAATCGCGCTCCTGGCGCAACTCCCTTACCGCCTGCACTGCGGCCCCATTTAGGGGCACACGGCGCTTACTGGTGGCTGTCTTGGTCTTGCCCACCTTTACCTCTCGGCCAGGGACGTAGTCTGTCCCCTCTCGCCTGCACACTTCCTTGACGTTCTGGCGCACTTCAAGGTATCTGCCCTCCAAATTGATGTCGCTGTTGAGAAGGCCAAGCAGTTCACCGGTGCGGAGTCCGGTATTTAGCATGAGAATGTAGGCCGCTGGCTGCTGGTACTTGGGCTTGCCGTTACTGAATTTGCTGAACGCCTCAGCCTTGAATTTCTCGATTTCCTCCGGCGTCTTCTCTTCTACCTTATCAAATGCCGAAATTCCTGTATCCCGCCCGGAGTATGCATCTTTATCAATCGGGAAAGACGGAGAGGATGTGAACGCCGTCTCACAAAACTGATCGAACGCCCAATTGAACGGGATCGGGAAACCAAGATTACAACTGAATCCCGTAGACATATCCGCCACAAAGGAAGTCCTGGCTAATCCTAGTTCACTTACTCTGGAACATACATATCGCGGCGCATAGATACCGACTTTATATTTCTTATAGTTTTTGACACCATTGAAGAAGATATTAATGCATTTGAAATAAGGAATAATATAGGAATCAATCTGGTACTCATAACAGTCAAAATCTACTGCAAAATATATTGTCGAATTTGCCGGTACTCCAATCCTCTCAGCAGCCAATACCGCCGTCTGCGCATCAACCGACCCTTGCGAAGGCTTCTGGAAATACTCCGGATAGTATCCCCCGTCCTGATATATAGGGAAAACCGCAAGCCCCGCTTCTTCTATATAACCGATCTCTTCAAGCGTCATATATTTGGGTACATATGCATTACCTACTGTACCGGTAAGATAACGCCCCACATGGGTAAAACCAGCCTGTTTTAAATCAAAAGCCTGCTGCCTGTTCAGCACGGTAGCACAGTCACATGCTTTGGCGATCCTTCCCGTGTCCCCTTTACTGGTCAACAGCGATTTCATCGTTGAGACATTGACTTCCCCCGCTTTTACAAGCCCTATTCCCGTTAAGCAATAGAATTCCTGAAAAGCTTCTACCATATCGCGGGTTGCCGAATCATATATTCCATCAAACCGCCCCGGATTATAGCCGTTAAAATATAATCCATACTGTGCTAATTTATTAAACGGGACATAGGACGCCGAATTCCGTTCTGTGTTAAGGCTTATTGGGAATATATTATATACATCGGTAGTTTTCTCTCCGAAATTAACAGAATTCAAATCTGTTATTAATTCAGTAGTAACTCCTTCTGCCGCCTGCAGCGCTCCTACAAGCGACAAGATCGTCTGCCTTGATGCAACTCCGTCACAAGGTCCTACACCAATGACATCTGACCAATCCCCGTTTAACTGCTTCTGGATCTGCCGTATGATGTTATCTCCGCCGGATACCTTCTTGAACCAGTTCATGGAAAGAAGGCCTGACCAGACTTTCCAGTCGATTTTGCCGGTTGCCTCGATACCCGCATCCTTCTGCATCTCCTTCACCGCAGCTTCCCCGGCATTGTAATATATACCAGTTATTCCTCCGGCATTATAGCCTTTACAGAACAGCGCACATTGAATGAGGCATACATTAACGCTGCTTTCATCATCCGGATCCATCTTGCTGATAACCGGCAAGCTCTTCATCTTACTGAGTGTAAGCGGCCCCACACTGCCCGTAACACTTGATACATGATTCTGTATCTGAAAAGCTCTGATAATCCCCTGCATAACTTGGGAACCTGTATAACCGTCCGTATCCAAATGCACCCACTTAGGATGCCCTCCAAACATTGCGTTGAGATACTCCTGCGCTCTTGAAACATTACTATCTGCCATCTTATTTCCTCCTGCCTGATATATCATTCTCCACCAAATCTACCTGTGAAATATTCGGGCGCATAGCCCAAAACCATGCGCCGCAAAACTAAATTCTGACTCTTCCGTTTTCTACCAGCTTCCGTACATTGGAATAGAGCTGTATCCTGATGCAACTCCCAATCCCGTGTCTACAAATCCATAATTTGTTCCCGCACCTGTAACTCGAACCCAGGCTCCGCTTGAATTCTCAACATAGTTGATGCCTTTCCAGTCCGGATGGCTATCCCCGGACATTCCGCTGAGACATGCAACTTTGCGGTTTGCTGTAACTGTTCCCCATAAGGATCCGTCAGCCTTGTATACATTCCGTGAACGTCTCATGATAAAGGTCTTATATTCCGTGCCGTTAATTCTGGCTGTGCCGTACGGATAATCTATACAAGGCGTAAGCGTCCTGTCCGGCGGATTCAGCAGGAACCCATATACCAGTGAACCGCTCGAATTAAGGAAAATGATATTACAGCGGACTCCGTCTCCGCCCCAGTTCCGATCGTACCCAAATGCTTCTCTGTTCCCAATCGTTCCTATTCTCTGACTTTCATTCTGATTGGAATAAACCGGTACGGATACTCCGCTCTTGTTCACACAAAAAATATTAGACATACATATTCTCCTTTACTATTTATTCTGATAATCGATTATCTAATAAATAGTAAGAGAGCTTGAGGCGATATGTAAACTTAACCGAATCATTTTGTCTTCTTTTTGCTATCCTCATCCAAAAGGACTTCTATAATTCCTTGAATCACCGCAGGTAATGGAATTCCCATAAGCCCCGCATTTTCCATAATACTAATCAACTCATTCATAGCATAGCCGATGCAGATGGTATTCATCACATAATTGGTATCTAGTACACCGAATAATAAGTAACCAGCCATATAACTTGCCTGATTTTCCATCTGCGTCGTTGTTGTCAATCGGCGTAGCGCCCACTACGCCTCATTCCTCCGCCTTGCATATAAAAAATCATTCTGCGTTATATGGCTAGGAACTTATTTTTCGGTGTACTAGCAAGATATCTAAGCGATTCCCGATTAATACAAATCCAAGTATCATTCCTTTCTTACATAATCCCCTCCATCCCGCTTCACTTTTCAATGCTCCTTTTCTTGTCTTCCTTGATCTTCCAAAAAAGACAGCAACAGAAATCCCCGTAATATAATCAATGATCATGAATATGACCAATGTCTCCAGAGCAGTTCCCCCTCTGTCAACAAATGCCATAACACTGCTCCCGATCACACCAACAATACTACAGAACTTTACTTTCATTTTGAGATACCTTCTTTCATAAATATATTATGAAAGATAAAAAGACTTACCATCGGCTGTCGTAAACTCATTGTCGTATATGAAGTCAAAGACCACGCTACAGAGCAGCGGGGTCTTTGACCCTCGCGGCAGTCGCCAACTGCGCATGCAAGCATGCCCGCTTGGCTCGTTGCTCGCGGGAATAACACGCCAGATTGCGGCGTGCTACTTTCACTCATTCAATTCCTGTAACATCTTGTTATTCCAGTATCTTTCTGCTGATCTCCTGCGTCTCCGGTTCCGTGTAATACAGCCGGTTCCCTATCTGTATATAATCCGTATATCCGTTCGCTTCAAAGAACTCCTTCTTCTCTCCGGTTGCCAGATGAATCCCTGAATAATAGCATCCGCCAGTTATACTGTCCCAAATCCCATATGCCGTTTCCGAAGATACATACTGTATTGCAAAGGTTCCCTGAGCAAGAGGAAATGTTTGGTTCGCAGCTTGATCATCCATGTAATATACCGACAGTTCCGTCTTCTCGGCATTGCTCATATAGACAATCATATTCTCGGCAACAATTGCTTCTTCATAAAAGGACAATAATAGATTCTCAACTTCTGCATCTCTGACAAACAGCTCGTTTACACCCATTTCACCCGCTGAACGATGCCTTGCCAGGAACTGCTTACCCACAGCTTCCTGTGCATACCCTGCATCCAGGACATGATACGGCATCTGCCGGATCGTGTCTCTGTCGTCAGGATGATTCGTACGCATATCCGCCGCCAGATTCTCTTCTTCATATAACTGAAGCTCCGGCCCCGACTCAATTGCTGCTATACTGCCGTCGGCTCCTATCCTATATGCATCTACACGGTCAAGAATATCCCGGATATAGAGAACATCCTGATTAAAATCAATATTCCTTACCGGCCAGGCAACGCTTGCCCGTCCGATCTCGAGCATCTGTCCGTCCGCGTCAAACCGAAGGATCTGCAGATCACTTCCCTCGTTATAAACGGCCCAGTACATATACTCTCCATGCACTCTTCCAACGGCGTCCTGACATTCCAATATCTGTTCCGGTTCATTCTCGCCTGCTATCTTATATATTCCATTACTAAGAGATACATAGTCCGCCCCTTGATATTCGATCCCTCTCGGCTGCTGAACCGACCAATCCCAGGAAGCCTCCGTTTCCTCTGGTTCAGCAGCATCCCTGCCTCCATCTGTATCTAATTCCTGATCCTATGTTATCTCTTCCGCCGTTCTGGGTTCTGCCTATTCTGACTTCTCTTCGGAATCTCTGCTGTATGCTGAAAATATCATCATTATGATGATACAAATCGGTATAAATCTCATCCTGGAACGTAATAACATAGTTTTCCTCCCCCCGTCGCGAATACACATTAACTTTATCTCTTATAAGATACCAAATATTAAGAATATTTACCACATTTTTGGATAACTCGTCTCATTTATTGCCTAATTGGGGTGAATATCGTCAGGAAAATTAAAACAAGCATGTAATAACACAATCTCCATCCCTTAAAAATCCTAAAAACGAATAACTGAATCAACATATTTGGCAAAAGCTTCCATGAATTCACCACGCCTGCTCTTACTGATCTGAATCTCTGTTCCGTCTTTTAAATATAATGACAATCCGTCTATACTCCGCACATAACTTAGATTAACTATATAAGAAGCATGGCATCTTCGTATTTCTCCCACAAGTCTCTATATAGATCAAATCATTTACATCTATCAGAAGCTTGCCTTTATCCGTGTTGTCATAGAATACTTCCGTGCTTCGTGTATCTATTCTTGTCATCAGATCATTCATCTTATCCGCGAACTCCAAGTAATTGAATGGTTTGAGCATATATCCTTCCGCATTCACATCATATCCTTTCACAGCGAATTTCTCACAGGCGGAAACAAAGACAATTCTCAATTTATGATTCGTCTTTCTAATCTCCTTTGCTATGTCAATACCATTTTTCTGGTACAGCAAGACATCTAAGAATAAAATATCAATTTCCGGATCTTTCTTTAGATATTCTACAAGTCTATCCTCATTTATAAACTGGATGATTTTAAATTCTTTGCAATTATCTTTTTCATATTGCTTGACATATTTTGTCATTAATTCTAAAAAAAGACTATCATCATCACAAATACCTATTTTCATATTAGATTCCCTTCTTACTCTTCTAAAATGATATCTTCAACTATTACATCTGCACCATCAATATTCCATTTAAAAAAATAAAATTTATTAATAATAGTTCCTTCTGACACAGTTTCCAAATCACTTTTGCATCCAGAACAATTCAAACGGATTTCTTTCATATCAAAAAAATAATTGCTTTCATCTGTATCATCTAATTCCACTGTAAGCGTATTAAATTCCCTCTCTTTAACAACTCCACTTAAATGATACATAATATCATCCTCACCCCCCAACCTCACGAGAATTCATAATTTTAACATTTTTCTTATCAATTTTTATTTTGATTCCTATCAATACCAATGTAATTATAAAGATCAAACCCACAAAATAAAATCGTCGATTCTTTACCGCCATATATTCCTCCGTAAAATATATCTATTCCAACAATTCCACCTTTCCATACTCCCCCAAATATATTCTATTCGGAATTTGGAGATTTCCCGTTGTATTCAAATATGTAATCTTAATCTGATCACCAATTCGGAGATTCTCTTTAAATAAATTTATCCTAACTCCTTTTATTGTGAAAGTTATTTCATCATTCTTTGAATATTGTACTAATATCTCGCTTTCTCTTATTTCCAAAACTTCTCCACATATTCCCCTCAAATATTGACCATTTTTATCATAATCATCATTCAATTCTATTTTCATTATTTTTGTCTGATTGGATATATTCTCAGAAATATTTTTCATCTCTACTATTTTTTTGTTCCCCTTATATTGAACTGAATACATTCTACTATTAATATTATCAGAAAAAAGGCTATTAAGAATACGCCTATTAATCTTTTCAAACTTATTCCCCCAATCCACAATTAAAAGTGCCTTTTTCATAACATAATTTTGTCCAACGAATTATAAAATTATATTATATGCCACAATCGACAGACAAAAAGCTGTCGCATTAAGAAAAAGCAAATAAAATATCATTGTATCATATTTAACATACAATATCTTCTTTCCTTTTATCTTACTACAACAGCTTTGTTTACACAACAGTTAATTTTTTAATAAGAAACCTTAACTCCTGACCAAATAATCCCTCTGCGTCTTGCAAAACTGGAATAATTTAAATTAATATCTCTAAACTCTTCCTTCCATCCATCTGCAACTATAAGAAAGGGAACTGATGTGTTGAATCAAAAGTTTCTTATAAAATATCAATTCAATGATTTCTCCGATTGTAAAGAAGATTAGCCAATTCGCCTTGAATTAATGTAGCCTCATTATTAATCAACTCATTATTAAAACCAATATGTATACCTCTTACTTTTGTGTCCGTTGGTGTATATACCGGAGAACCACTTTGACTCTTAACAGTGTCTAAAGTATGTAAAAAAGAATGTTGCAACAATCTTTGACATACACCATAACAATGCCACATTTCAAATTGCGGTTTGTCACCAGGATACCCTATAGATTGTATTCTTGCCCCCGGACTTATTGATGTTGCCCAACCAAAATATCCAAAATTATTTCCTATATTTGATCCAACTTCAAAAACCGCATAATCATTTTGCTCATCCCCAAGCAAATAATCCACAGAGGCATACACATTTGTAGCTATATACCCATTAGCTGGACCTTTGGGTCCATTTAGTGCCGGATAAAATACTATTCTTGAAGCATATCCTCCTCTTTCCGAATTATAAACCATATGTCCTGCTGTCGCAATATCATTCGGTCCAAATAACCATCCTGTTCCCCATGATACAGCTCCATTATTCCATGTTACTTCTAATAATCCTACTCCTCTAAAAGGCATCATAGAATTTGACAACTCTGTAGCTACTCTACTTCTTTCATCAGTTCCAATAATATTTCTACCCTCAATAATACTCTCTCCATCTGGTATGAAAGCTTCTGCTTCATCTGCTTCATCTACTACGGGAATCTCTACAGTAGATATTTCGCCCGTCGAAAAATCCTTTTTTTCCACCATGAATACTTCTTCTTCCGAATTTTCACTCGCAACTCCGGAAATACAAAAAGTATTAAATAATATAGTCATGATAAGCAAAAATATTACTTTTTTCTTCATATTCACTCCTCCTCTTCAAGTTCAATATTCGTCACATCCACCAAAATTCCGGGCATGGATTCACGTATATTTCCGCTATATGTGATTTTTACTATATCGTCTTTTTGAAAATCTTCTATACATTCTAAATTTTCAGTACTTGCTTCGCATATTCCATTATTACCTGTCAATTCCACTATCAAATAATTTTCGTATACCTCTACCACTTTTCCTTTTACCTTAGGTAATACCGAAGTATGATCTTCTTTATTTTTTATTTCTAGTGAATCTTTTTTTGTGCTAAAAATAGAGCTACAAAAAATTGCCACAAAGAACAATATTATCAAAAAGCAAGGCAAGATTTTTTTTATATTAATATTCTTAATATTAGAAATCATTCCATACTTTTTCCTTCTCCTAATCGCTGAATATGCTCCTCAATTCCCTCAGGCTTCACAACCTTGTGCGAAAAAATTGGCATACTTGTTTTAACACTATTCTTCGCCAAGTATTCTGCCAAACCCTCAATTCCTTTCATTACGTTTTGTTTTACCTTCATATGCTTTTCCTCCTATTAATGATATTCCTTGTACCAACGCAACAAACATAATAATCATCCCCCATTGATTACTGATAAACAAACCTCCCAAACAAACTCCAAACATGACTAATATATCACTGGTTTTAATTTTTAATAATTCTTCTCTACTTGCCTCCAAATATTTTTCATCCTGCGGAACATAACAGAAATAAACAATTGCAATTCCAAAAAGAATTAAAACAAAATACTCATGTGGGATAGACAAATACTTCGATAAGACAATCGGTAAAAAAATCATACCACCAGTCAAAAGCAGACAACCCAGATCTGACTGTGAATGATAACCTCCAGACAATATCCGTAATCCCCCTAAAATAACTATTGCTATTATCGTCTCTGAAAATATGTTACACATAAACCCTGTAATTAAATAAATTATCAATTTTATAAAGTTATTTAAAAAAATTTCTAATCCATATGTAATTACTATTCTCTCAGATTCCGAGTATCTCCTATATTCATTCATCTTCTCAACAAAGCATACTGCTATTACGTGTGTATAGTCTCTCATACAGCCCCCTTTCTGCGTATAATTTTATCCAATCCACTGTTCAATATCAATCCCTATTCCATGAACGTCAACTTTTCAAGCATGAACGTTAGAAAACAGGAATCTCTAATCTCTGGATAAACATTCCCTGCTCTACTTTATACTCATGTGCCATATCTTCATGTTCCTGCAACAGAGACCGAACCGAATATAATCCCAATCCACGTCCTTCACCTTTGGTCGAATAATCTTTACAAAATATCTTCGATAAGTCTGGCTGGTTCTCATAATCATTCATAACCTGAAAAAGTATCCGTTTATCCATCTTCGCTATGATGATGCAAAGTACGCCTTTCCTCTCTTTCACCGCTTCAATCGCATTATCAATGAAAATACCTAAGATACGGCTCAAGTCAGAAAGTCCTTCATACACCACATTCACATTCTCTGATATCTCTACCTGTACCCGAATCCCCTTACCTAATGCTGCCAATATCTTTTCAAACAACAAACCCTTCATCTCTATTGGTTGGATATTTTTGAGATACTGCCACGCCTGCATCTCATCCAACTTACTGTAAGCCGGCCTTTTTAGCTGTCGGTCAAAATATATCTGTAATTCTTCCAAACGATTTTCGTGAATAAATCCTGCCATAGTAGACAGCATATTTTTGTAATCATGCTTAAATATTCGGGTTTCTTCCACCATATTTTCCAGACAGGCAATATAATCCTCCAATAATTGCTGTTTTTTCAGCTCAGCATTTCTTGTTTCTTCAGATTTCACATGTTTAGTACATACAACAATCAAGTAATTACTGACCAACATACATAGAACAAAAAGAAAACCATTGAATTGTATCGCATAATCGCTATATCCAGTTCTCTCTCCCCATGACATATTAACCACAAAAAGCACTGTATATGTGAAAAGATTTATCAACAAACCATATCTTACAGTGTAAGAAGCTTTCTCTATATTATAAAATGGATGCGTCTTATGGTATAAAATAAAATGGACTCCTTTAATCATAAACAGCAGGATTAAACAATAAACAGCAGAAAACAACATATGATAATCTCTTGCAATGATACTTGCAGATATCCCGGTGCAAAAGGAAACCGCTAATAATATACTATTATTGAAAAAAATGTTAAACATATACCCAAAGCATGCCAGGCAAAGGTTTTTCATTCTGTTTTTTCTCATCATTAACGCCAATAATACAGTTACTCCCAGGAACATCCATACTCCCATACTATGGCCGGTTTTTAACTCACACATTCCCATAAAGGTAATATATGCTGCCAGACATGCGTATTGCCATATCATTAATTTCTCAGTCAGTAATCCACACATAGAAATCAATACACAAAATGCCCCCAACAAGCTATACAATATCTCTATACTCACTGTCCACTCTCCCCGTTACGCTTCATAAGTTTCGCTATACCGCTTAACTCCCGGAATGCCACCTCCACCCGGAAACCTCCCGCCAGATACAGAAACCTCTCCTTTTTATCCAATTCCCTTATCTTATATCTGTTCACAATACACGACTTATTCACATAGACAAAATCTCCGCTCAACTGCTCATATATACTTTTCATCGATTGCCGCACAGTGATCATACGATTATCCAGATATACCTTTAGCCATTTCAGCCGCCGCGCCAGATTGAATCCGTTCATATCATATCCATCCAACTGTACATCTATAAAGAAGACGGCAGGCTAATAATCATCATGCAGTTCTGCCATAATATCCTCCGGTCCTGCCTTGCCGCTGCAATCCGGCCTATGATAAAGATGATAACGGATTTTCGTGTTTTCCGCAACGTATATCTAAAAATGGTATAATGAGTCAATTTCCATTCTATTCAAATCCATTCTATTCACTTTCCAGCTACAGACTATGACCAAATTTATCTATCCTTTCTGTAAAATTCCATCCTTTATCCTATACTGTCTCTCACTC
>OFHM01002435.1_pt1 | contig 10569 bp, 5 predicted proteins | sample 1521311 | NCBI WGS metagenome assembly OFHM01 (sample SAMEA3504083, study PRJEB24116) | mouse gut metagenome | biome: mouse gut; feature: mouse-associated habitat; material: faeces | place: Denmark | collected 2011 | reverse complement strand
GCCCAGGAGATTTGTTGCGACCGCACCAATGTTTACAAAATCCTGCGCAAGGGCAGCATTGACACCGAACTGCTCTGCCGCATATCCGTAGCATTGGATCACGATTTCTTTATCGAATTCCAGCAGGCATGCGGGTTCAAGCAGGCAATCCCTGCCAGGCTGGGAAACGAGGCTGTAACCGACTGATACATCGCATGGAATTATAATCGCCATGTAATTATTGTCGTCAACAACCTTATTACATTTTGCGAAGTTACCATTCGTCTATGTGGCGAGGGTATGAACCGGCCGACACCGATAAACAAACGGTGCCGGCCGGTTCCGCTTCACAACCTTCCAGCTGTTTCATACGTTGTAATAAGTAAAACATACGAATTATTGGCTCAATTATCCTATACTTTTAGGACAATATAACGGCATCAGGTTAATCATACATGCAATAATTTCTAAACCTTACTTAAAACAGGCTATATTGCCATGCGGTGTTCCTGACAGGCATCCAATACACGTAGCATAGAGCCTTATTATTAATCAGAATTACAACGATTATGAAAAAATCAATTCTATTTATCGCCACAATGTTTGCTGCCGCTACATCAACAGCATTCGCACAAAACGACACCCCGTCAATAACCAACCGTGCATCAGTGTTCTACGACCTCAACACGCTATACCCCTCAGGGGCTTCCAACACCTACTTCAACGGCTACGGCGTAGGCTACAACATCGACTTCAAAGTATCCGACACATATCCCATCTATGTGGGAACCGGGCTGGATGTCAGATTTGTTTTCAATAACCGGAACATTACCGACGATCTGGACTTTGACCTGGTTTCTATCAAAGCACAAACCACAATTATCAATTTCAACCTGCCGGTCAATGTAAGCTACCGAGTGCCTGTCACCGACAAATTCTACCTCACCCCATTCGCAGGACTGAATTTCAGAGTACAAGCCTATGGCAACACCAGCCTTAAAATCTCTTTGCCCGACAACACCCCTGAAGTGATAACCGACAGGCTGGAAAACATCGATAAGAACATCAACCTGTTCTCATCCGACGATATGGGCGACAACCATCTGCGCCGCTTCCAGATGGGCTGGCACGCAGGTGTAAACATGGAATACAACAATGTCGTGCTAGGCTTAAGCTACGGAACTGATTTCGTAAAACTGCATAAGGACCTGGGTAGTTCCAACTTCCTGGTCTCCCTCGGATACAGGTTCTGACCCTCACTCCTGCCGACAAGGCGTAATCAAAAACATATTGCCGGGTCATTTATCCCCCCGACAGCATCTCCCCTATCCGGAACCAACGGCCTGGTGTCTCCAAATTATGACACCAGGCCGTTACGTTTGCACCTTGATTCAATAATACCCATAGCCTGCCTTTACCTTTGATTAAAAGTAGAACCGTATGCTGAACACCACTTCTATGGCTATAACTTGCAAACATATGGCCACCCAGTTAACAATGCAAAGACTAATTTGACATTTTTTGTTTTCTTCACCGATAATGCATATATTTGCAGCATGACCGCAATTTATGCAGCCATTATTCGTTTTTCATCGAACTTTCTTTGTCACCTTAATATTCATGTGTATGAAAAAACAATGGCTTTATCTGCTCCTGTGTGGGAGCATCTGTTTTTCCGTATTTGACGGAACCGCCCAATCGGTCGCACTGGGACAGGATTTTGAGGGAAATATTTTTCCACCTGAAGATTGGGAAGTTACAGACATCGATAATGACGGACGGACCTGGATCGGTTATTCAGGCCCGGGCGTAAATCAGAAAGGGTCAAGCAAAAAACTTGCGGTTTCATTCACAAGGAATCCTGACACGTACTCACCATATGGCGAACAAGACAACTGGCTTATAACCCCTGCATTCACCGTCGGGAACCCGTCATATGTACTTTCGTTCGACTATGCCGCACAGGACACCGAGAACACCGAATCGATACAAATACTTGTGTCAGAAGGAGGAACCGGAACTGCTGATTTTTCCAATCTATGGTCGACTATTGCCGACAATGGCTATAACGACGATATAGTTATAAACACCAAAGAAATCCCTCTTAAGGACTATGAGGGCAAGACCATCCGCATCGCTTTCCGACATAACAATTCGGGCACATACGGACTAAGTGTCGACAACGTGTTTGTTTTCAACATGCTCGGCCCCGGCAAACCCAAATGGTATGGTATAACCCCCGGGGAAAACGGGGCGAAATCCGCCACCTTGAAATGGCTCAACCCGGAAACCACAGCCAACGGGAACACCCTTAAAGGCTTATCAATCGTAATCTATCGTGACGGCCAACCCATAAAGACCCTTGACAATCAAGAACCTGGTTCCGACGGGATATGGACTGACACTAATGTTGCAACCGGTACTCATTCATATTCCATCGCGGCAAAAAACGAGGAAGGGGAAGGGGTGAAGATTACCCCTAAACAAATCTATATAGGGGAAGACGTGCCAGCCGCAGTCCGCACGCCATTCGCATCGGCCTCCGGGAGCGATGTAGTGCTGACATGGAGCGCACCCACGTCTGGAGCAAACAAGGGATATGTCGACTTTGATAACCTGACATATGTAATCACCCGCACAATCGGCGAACAAACGCAGTCAATTCAAGAGGTTACCGGCAGCACAACCTATACTGACAAGGATGCACCCAAGGGAGTGGAACTTATTTATACTATCCAGGCTAAAAATGAGGCAGGCATATCCCCTGTCGACGATTATACCTCTGCCTTCCTGGCCACCACCGGCTATACCGACATAGAGGTAGCACGTACTTCTGTACGCGACAACACACTGGCACGATTGCCGATGGATGTCAATTCCAATTATTCGGTTACCCAAACGATATATTACCCCACAGATTTGAAATTCGCACGCGGCACCATATCATCCCTTATATACAAGTCATACAAAGGTACTTCGTCTGCACTATCGTTCCCGGCAAGAATCTACTTGACAGAAACCTCTCAGACAATGTTTGACAAGGAATGGGTCGGCATGCAAGATGCAGTCAAGGTTTTTGAAGGGCAGATAACCATGTCGCAAGGCGCCCGCGACGTTGAAGTGAAGCTTACAACACCGTTCGAGTATAACGGAGGCAACCTTTGTGTAACGGTTATTAAAGACGGCAAGAACAACGGGGCATACTCCGACCGGTTCTATTCAATCGGTGGGATGGAAAACAGCCGCTCATTCACAACCAGCACAAGCGACCCGGTCGATGTCGATGCCATGCCACACAGTTCTTATGGAGACAAAGCGATTGGCGAAATTCCCTACACGCGGTTCATAATCCACCTGGCTCATACCGGCTCCATTTCAGGCACGGTTACGGACTCTGCCACAGGACAGCCGCTGGAAGGGGCAACGGTAAACGTGGCCGGATTCGACGGGATGACTGTCAGCACCGACTCTTCAGGACAATTCACAATATCCATAGTACCCGAGGGGAATCATACAGTCAATGTCACATACACCGGGTATGAACCGGCAACCATGACGGCAGATGTGGCGGCCGACACCGATAGCCGACTTGATTTCACCCTTGCCCAAAGAGCCAATTATGAGTTGAAAGGCAAAGTGTTGGCAGGCGACACAGGCATCAGTGCCTCAGGGGCTATAGTGTCTGTGTCAGGTTACGGGGAAGCATCATGCAAAGCCGACGAAAGCGGATGCTGGAGCCTTCCGGGAATATATGCAGGGGAGGATTACACACTCAGGATAAGCTACCCGTTATATGACACATATATCACACAAATCAACAATGATTCCCAAACTTCAATCGACGCAGGTACGATTATGCTTGAACGCAGCCTTATACCGGCCTACGGGGTTGAAGCCCAAGCAAACGAGGACGGGACATGTGTGAATATATCATGGCGTAACCCGCTTAGCCGTACAGGGGAAGCCGGATGGAAAAGCATCGGCGATGTTGCCACCCAGTCATCTACAAGTGGCGATTATTACGCTACCGACTATAATGTTGCCCATGCATTTGCCCCGGAGGATATAGCCGGCCAACAGATGGAAGGCATGAGCATCACCGGCATGAAAATCTATATTGCAGCATCACAGGGTGTTTTTACAGCCACAGTATGGGAGGGGACGCGCGATGATAACGTGGTGCTCGCACAGAAAACCATACCTGCCGAAATGATTACGGCAACAGGCGGATGGGTAACGGTAACATTCGACGAACCGGTCGAGATAAAGAAAGACAGGCACTATATGGTAGGGGCAAACTGCCTGAACCCGTCTAGTTCTCCAATCGGCACCCCAGGTTACGGCTCATGCGTAACCGGCAAAAACTGTCTGAAATGGTCTTCGTCAGAAGCTGTTTATGACGGATATTACGGCTGGTGCATAATGGCATTGTGCGGGATACCCGGCTCGACATCGGGGATTGCAGATAACGATGACGCACCTGCCTGCTCATATAACGTTTACCGAGGAAACCTTAGCGGGGAGATTCCGACATGGGAAAAGGTAACAACTTCGGCGGTCAGCGATTTGTCTTTTACCGATGCCGGGTGGAACACAATAATGTCAGGGGATTACCGATATGCGGTAACAGCCGTGTACCAAAACGGGGAATCAATGAAAGCCCTATCCGACCTCCTGCCACGCAGTCACGACTATGATGCCTCTGTATCGGCATTCATAAGCCCGGTAAAGTCAATCGAACAGCAAAATGAAGCAGAAGTAAAAGTAACAGTGGCCAATTACGGGGAAAAAACAATTTCAGATTTCCCGGTAGAACTTAGTATCGACGGGCAATCTCATGAGGCAAGCATAGTTACAGGCACACTCAACAAAGGAGAAAGCACCGAGATAAGCTTCGGGAAAGTAAAACTCGGAGAAGGGATGCACACCTTTGTAGCCACTGCAAAACTGCCCGACGACGAGCAACCGGCCAACGATGCATGCACGTTCATATTACCCAACCTTATAAATGTAGAACTGACCGGCTACCGCTGGAACGCATATGGCGATGCCGGGTTCATGCGCGTGCAATCCAATAACCCGGAAGCAGCCCGCTATCTTACAGAAGTAACCCCGGATGATGCCCTTATCATAGCGGGAGAATATGTAAACGACAGAATATTCGCATATACAGCCACATGGTACGGCACTCCAAAAAGCTTCGTAGAACTCGACCCGGAAACATGGATAGTAACGCATAGTGTTGAAAACTCCGATAGTTATCTTTTGGATATGGCTTATGATTATGCAGGCAAAACTATGTACGGGCTGATGCCGGACGGCAATGATGTGAAACTTGTAACAATCGACCTTGAAAACGGCTCTGCAACACCGGTAGGCACCTTGCCGAATATCGTCCGCACACTGGCATGCAATATAGCCGGTCAGCTTTACGGCGTGGCTGACAACGGCGACTTTTGTGCCATCGACAAACTCACGGCTTCGGCACAAACAGTAGGTCCGACAGGTGTCGGCAAGGTGTCATACCTACAGTCAATGGCTTTCGACCACAATACAGGACGCCTGTTTTGGGCGGCTACTTCCGAATCGGCAAACGGGGAAATATACGAAATCAACCCGGCAAACGGCATAGCCACAAAACTCGGTAACGCCTTGTTCAAAGGCACAGACCCCTCTGAACTTGTTTGCCTGTTCACACCTTATGAACACAAAAGCAGCGGGGAAGACTACGAGATGGTTACCACGGGCCTACACATCAACGTAATATCCGACCGTTTATTTAGAATCTCATCACCCGCTACCGCACATGTGAGAATATACGACATGACAGGTTCATGCGTATGGGAATCAGATATTGCCGCAGGGACTACCGATATAGACATCACACAGCCATGTGGCATATATCTTATCCATGCAACATGTCCAGACGGAACCGGACTCAACCAAAAGATTGTGATTCGGTAAAAGTATGACAACAAATAACTAGATAAAATAAAAGCCTTTCATCATTAAGTACAGATTGCTACTGTATGGACATGATGAGAGGCTTCATTTTATGTATCCTTAAACAACCCACACAAGGACGCCAACACAGCTACAACCGCCGCCTTTATTAACACAATTTAACCATTGGGGGGGGGTAATTTGCATTCTTATATATAACTTTGCACAACACTTGTGATGGGGCAGACAAACATCTGCCAAATAACGTATTTAATCCATTCAAACATATAAAATCTCATTAAACCTAATTACATAATTGCAATGAAAAAATTGATTTTGGCAGCAGCAATGCTCGCTGCAGGCACAACGATGGTTGTTGCACAGAACACCGGCTACAACCGCGTCGGCATATCCTATGACAACACAAACTATGGATTCAACGACCTTATGAAGCTTGATCAGGAGATGGACGGTTTCAGCACCAACGGCGTGGGTATAAACTACATCCACGGATTCAGCCTAAGCTCCAGCCTTCCCATGTTTATCGAAACAGGACTTAACTTCAACATCGGTTTCGGGTCAAAAAATATCGGCAACAAGGAGGAAGAAGACGGATTCTGGATGCAGGAAAAATATAAATTCCAAAACATCAACCTACAGGTTCCCGTCAACTTCGTTTACCGCTTCAACGCGACAGAAGATTTTTCAATCTCCCCCTATGTAGGTCTGAACTTCAAGCTCAACCTGGCCAGCAAATTCAAAACCCAAATCGACCACAACCTCCCGGACGAAATCATGGGCGAACTCGATGAAGAAGACATTGAATGGATTGAAGGCAAATGGTGCAACCTCTTTAGCGACAGCAAAGAAAATATGGGCGATAAGGACCTTACATGGAACCGCTTCCAAATGGGGTGGCATGTGGGCGTAGGCTTCCAATACAAGCCTTTCTATCTAGGTGTGCAGTATGGCACCGACTTTATACCCGCCTACAAGCATAAATTCGACTTCGAAGGCTACCCCAGCGAAACCTACAAGGTCAACACAGGTAACCTCAAAATAACACTGGGTTATTGCTTCTGATAAATCACTTGTCAAAGCAGACCGAAAGCCCTTATTCAGATAACACACACAACAAAAGGAGGAGCATGACTTGCGTCGTGGCTCCTCCTTCACGTTTCAACTATTTATTTATGAGAGCCTCAGTATCCAGTATCACTACTCGATAAAAAGGACGAGGGATGTTCCGTTAAAACTCTTTATGTCATACTCATCTTATCGTTCATTCTATCTTATCAATCCCGATACCCCCCGGATCTACCGAGGCACCAACCGGGCTGCCGCCGTCATCACCGGCTATGCCAATGAGATTTTTTATTATAGGCACCCGTTCTGTTGTTCTTTATTACTATAACAAAACAAACCACTTGACGTTGAAGTGGTCTGCGCTAAAAGTGTTTAAATATTGTTTAACACGTGAGCCTCACAGGGGGTTATAGCAGGAAGAGTGCGGTCGAACCCGGATCACGGCGCAGGATTCCGCAATCCAGAAGCGAACGCACCACCGGCACAAGGTTACCGACCCCCGTTCCAAGATATGAGGCCAGCTCGTTGAGGGTCAGCCCATGGGGATGATGCGACAATGCATACCTGACCGAATCAGGCAGGGATTCGACCGACCCGGCAGCCCCACTGCCACATGATGGCACATGCAAGGCATTGCGACACACATCACACTTGCCACAAGCGCCTCCGGGTTTCTCCCCGAAATAGGAAAGCAATGTGTTGACGCGGCATTCCGTGTCGTCAAACAGGAAGCGTTTCATGGCATTTACGCGCTGCTCCATACGCACACGGCGGAACTCATACACCTCTTTGGGAAACACAAGGTCCTTTTCCGGCTCCCGCGAACGGGTGAACACCACATAGGGGGTGCTGCGCCGGGGCACATAATGAATAACATGCAACCGCCCCAGTTTGAGCAGGTTTTCATAGACGGTGCGCTCCGTCAGCTCGAGGCTGGATGATATAAACGGTTCGCTTATATATTCGTAATCGGCGAAAATACCGGTATAGTTGCGTAAAACGAACTGGAAAACACGCTCACATTCCGCATCAAGCCGAAGCCCGTAAAGTTCCATGCGGCTCATAACCATCATCAGCCGCGAACGTGTCGAGGTTTCCTCTATGTATTCTATATACCCTGCACGGGTAAGGAGCTTCAAAGCGCTGTCGGTAGGGGCAGGCTGTTGCTTAAAACGCACACAGAATTTGTTGATATCGAATTCGCAGACTTGCTGATACCCCTCGCCCATCGCGATGTTGAGAAATACACACAGGCGCCCGTAAGTTTCACGCAGGAATTCCTTGGATGGGAAAGAATCATTGAGACGCCGCGTCAGGGCACCTTTATCCACCGACGGGGAAACCAGCGAAACGGCAAACGAACGGTTCCCGTCGCGTCCGGCCCTGCCCGCCTCCTGATAATATTCTTCAAGCGACGACGGCGGGTCGAAATGCACCACTATGCGCACATCGGGTTTGTCGATTCCCATACCGAACGCCGTGGTGGCCACCATCACCCGGATTCCATCACTCTTCCAACGGTTCTGCTTGTGGTTTTTCTCTTCAGGCGACAACCCGGCATGATAAAAGTCTGCACTTATACCTGCCTTGCACAAAACATCGGCCACCACACGTGTGCGTTTGCGCGACCTGACATACACTATGCCGCAACCAGGCACACGGTTAAGAACATGTACAAGCTGCTCCTCCTTGAAGTCGCAGTTCCTTACTATATACGAAAGGTTGTCGCGGTTGAAACTCAGCCGGAACACACCGGCACCGGGACGGAAACGAAGCTTCTCACAAATATCTCCTACCACTTCGGCAGTGGCAGAGGCGGTCAGAGCCAGCAAAGGCGCATCGGGAAACATATCCCTCAATGAACCTATTTTGAGATATGAGGGCCGGAAATCATAACCCCATTGCGAAATGCAGTGAGCCTCGTCGACTACGATAAGCCTTACCGGCAGTTCGCGCAGTTCGGCCATGAAACTGCTGCTTTGCAGTTTCTCAGGCGATACATAAAGTATGCGGGCTTTGCCCAGACGGCATTTGTCAAGCACCAGACGGTTTTCCCGGCGTGTAAGCCCGCTATGAAGGAAATACCCCCTTATGCCATGCGACAGAAGATTGTCGACCTGATCCTTCATCAAGGAAATCAGAGGGGTCACAACAATCGTAAGCCCGTCGATAATCATCGCAGGCACTTGGAAAGTAATCGACTTCCCGCCCCCGGTAGCCATAAGGCCGAGGGTGTCGTTACCTGCCAGCACCGAATTGATTATCTCAGCCTGCATGGGGCGGAACGAATCATAGCCCCAATGCCGCTTCAGCACCTGTCGAATCGGCGTCATGAAAGTCAGCCCCGGATTTTGATCTCCTTTATTTGCAACTGTATGGCATTAGCCGAGCCTTGATGCTTGTTCTCTTCCACCGTATAGCATATATCGAAGCGGCTCCCGGCATGTATTTCCGGGAAAAGACCGGACTTGTTGAAGGCAATCCCGTTTATCACCTTTCCGGAAGTGTCGTCAACAAGCTCAAGCTTGATATGCTCCATCTGGCGGCCCACGAGTTTGCTCGTGCCGAAATCCATAACGTTACGGGTGCAGAACACCGGCTTCTGATTGCCGGGTCCGAACGGGTTGAAACGCCTGAGAGTGGAGATAAACTCGGATGTAAGCTCCGAGAATGTCAGGAAGGCGTCGATGTCGAACTGCGGCTTCAGCTGTGAGGGGAGGATATTGGACTATACATATTCCTCGAACCGGCGTGTGAATTCCGGGATATTCTCTTCCTTGAGCGAAAGCCCCACGGCATAGGTATGCCCCCCGAAATTCTCCAAAAGGTCGCGGGTAGAGTCAACGGCTTTGTATATGTCGAACCCCTGAACGGAGCGGGATGAGCCGGTTGCAAGCCCGTTGGCAAGTGTAAGCACCACCGACGGCTTATAATACAGCTCGGTAAGGCGGGATGCCACAATACCGATAATCCCTTTGTGCCAGTCCTTGTTGAATATTACAATCGACTTTTTGTCGGCATCCTTCTCCTGGCGGTTGGAAAGTATGGCATTGGCCTCCTCTGTGATGCGTTTGTCCAGCTCCTTACGATCCTTGTTATACTGGTCGATATTCTTTGCACGCTCATATGCATCGGCTATGTCGCGCGACACCAGCAGCTCTACAGCCTCACGCCCGCTCTGCATGCGCCCGGAGGCGTTTATGCGCGGCCCGATTTTGAAAATCACATCGGAAATGGTGATTTCCCTGTTGGCGAGGTTGCAGATGCGTATTATCGCCCGCAACCCCACATTGGGATTGCTGTTAAGGCGCCTCAACCCGTAATAGGCCATGATGCGGTTCTCATCGACCATAGGCACTATGTCGGCTGCTATCGACACCGCCACAAGGTCAAGCAATCCTTCAAGCTCGGTCTGGGGAATGCCGTTACTGATTGCAAACGCCTGCATCAGCTTGTAGCCTACCCCGCATCCCGACAGATGGGAACACGGATAGGTCGAACCCTCCATTTTCGGATTCAGGATGGCCACCGCCTGCGGCAGCTCCTCGTCCGGCACATGGT
>OFHM01002431.1_pt1 | contig 10580 bp, 9 predicted proteins | sample 1521311 | NCBI WGS metagenome assembly OFHM01 (sample SAMEA3504083, study PRJEB24116) | mouse gut metagenome | biome: mouse gut; feature: mouse-associated habitat; material: faeces | place: Denmark | collected 2011 | reverse complement strand
ATGTGCGGCGGACAGGCCCTCATTGAGGGCATCATGATGCGCGGCCCCAAAAAACAGGCGGTGGTGGTCCGCAAGCCCGACGGAGCGCTGGAGGAACAGGTGGAGGGGAGAGTTCTGATTAAGGACAAATACCCGATACTGGGCCTTCCCTTTCTGCGGGGGGTGTTCAATTTCTGTTCCTCCATGGCCAACGGGGTCAAGGCGCTGATGTATTCGGCCAGCTTTTTTCCGGAGGACGAGGAACCGGAGGAGCCCTCAAAATTCGAGGTTTGGTTGGACGAGCACCTGGGGAGCGAGAAGGCGGCCAGTGTGTTTGTGACTCTGGCGGTGGTGCTGGCGATGGGGTTCTCGGTGCTGCTGTTCTTTCTGCTGCCCACGGCGCTGGTGGGGGGCCTGGGGCGGCTGGTGATGTTGCCCATGTGGCTGCGCAACCTGCTGGAGGGCGTGGTGCGGATTGTGATTTTTGTGGTTTATTTGATGCTGTGCTCCAAGATGAAGGATATGCGGCGGGTATTTTCTTATCATGGGGCGGAGCATAAGTGTATCAATTGTATCGAACATGGGCTGCCGCTTACGGTGGAGAATGTAAGGAGCAGTTCCAGGCAGCATAAGAGATGCGGAACCAGTTTTCTGTTCCTTGTGCTTGCGATCAGCATCATTATGCTGGTCCTGGTCCGGGCGGAGACTCCGCTTATGCGGATCGTGATACGGATCGCATTACTTCCGGTGATCGCGGGGATTTCCTATGAGTTCCTGAAGCTTGCAGGGCGCAGTGAGAATGTGATCGTGAATCTGTTCAGTAAGCCGGGACTTGCCATACAGAAGCTGACAACGAAGGAGCCGGATGACGGCATGATAGAGGTGGCGATCCAGGCAGTAGAGGCGGTATTTGATTGGAGAGCATATGAAGCAGAGAATTTTCACACTGCGGCAGATCATTGAGACGGGAACCGCAAGGTTAGAGGAAGCAGGCGTCGGGGAAGCGGCGCTGGATGCATGGTATCTCCTGGAGTATTGCACCGGAATCAGCCGTGCGGCGTACTACGGAGAACCGGACAGGCCGCTTGAAGAAGCTCTGGCAGAGCAGTATATGGAATATATCAGTGAAATGCAGCGGCAGGATCTGAATGTTGTCAGTGAATTTCTGGTGATGGCTGCCACGCTTCTTGATATTAAATCCCGAATGCTGCTTCCCAGGGAGGAAACAGAGGAAGAAGAGGAGGACCCAAGGGCGGAGCTGGTGCAGAAGCTGCTGGAATATAAAATGTACAGGTGTATGGCTTACGAATTAAAGGACAGGCAGATCGACGCGGAAAAAGTGCTGTTTAAGATGCCTACCATTCCGGAGGAAGTCAGACAGTATGAGGAGCCGGTGGACTTACAGGAACTGCTGACGGATGTGACTTTAAAGAGACTCAACGGGATTTTCAGGTCCGTGATGCGCAGACAGGAGGACAGAGTTGACCCCATCCGTTCCCGATTTGGGAAGATTGAGCGGGAAGAAGTGTCTCTGGAGGAACGTATGGGGTATCTGGAACAGTATATACTGCATCACAGGCGGTTCAGCTTTCGGGGACTGCTGGAAACCCAGAGCAGTAAAATGGAAATTATCGTCACATTTTTGTCTGTTCTGGAGTTGATGAAAACAGGAAAGATACATATTTCTCAGGAACATATTTTTGATGATATTATTATTTATGCAAACAGCGAGGAGAGCCAGGTGCCGGCATAAGGAGTCAGGTCAGTATGAATTTGGAGAAACAGGAAGCAATTATTGAAGGGATTTTATTCGCCATGGGTGAATCGGTGGAACTGTCCAGACTGGCGGAAGTTCTGGAGGTCAGCCAGGAAGAAATCCAGGATATTTTACATGGAATGATGAAGCGGTATGAAATGGAAAATCGCGGAATTGAGATTATGGAAATTGAAAATGCTGTCCAGATGTGTACCAAAAAAGAGATGTACGAATATCTGATAAAAATTGCCGGACAGCCCAGACGCCATGTGCTGACGGATGTGCTTTTGGAAACGCTTTCCATTATTGCCTACAAGCAGCCCATTACCAGGCTGGAAATAGAAAAGATACGCGGAGTGAGCTGTGCCCATGCAGTCAATAAACTGGTGGAATATAATCTGGTCTGCGAACTGGGCAGGCTGGATGCGCCGGGAAGGCCTCTGCTGTTTGGCACCACAGAGGAATTTTTAAGGAGCTTCGGAGTTCAGTCTATTGAAGAACTTCCGGTGTTGGACCAGGATCAGCTGGAGGAGTTTAAACAGCAGGCGGAAGAAGAAATGAATCTGAAGCTGAATGTTTAAAATTCTCAGGAAGGAACGGTTAATCTGCCGTAAAATATTTTTTTGTGCCGGATATATTCCAACATCCGGTAAAGGGTGCGGTCTTCTCTGGCGACTGAGAGAAGACCGCATTTTTTTCTTCTATAGGAAATTCCTCTGGATTTCCTATAGAAGAAAAAAACAATGCTGCGCAGCAAAATTTAATATCCGAGAGGCTCTCCGATTAAAATGATCTTAATCCGTTTTTCCGGAGCACTTTTTCTGGTAATGACGGTATGGGAGCAGATACAGTCCGGACTTAAACAGTCGGAACAGAGTCCGGTAGCGGCGCAGGGAGTGTTCCGGCTCAGCCGGTTGGCATTGAGGGGAGAAGCCACGTTTTTCACACGGGAAACTGCCTCTTCCAGGGAGGGGCTTACTTTATTCATGCCAGCAAGAATAATCACATGTTCCGGTCCGTAAATCAGGGCGCCCACCCGGTTTCCGGTGCCGTCGATATTTACCAGTTCTCCCTCCACCGTGATGGCATTGCTGCTCATAAAATAATAGTCGGCATTCAGGGATTTGTGGTAAATTTCCTTTACTTCTTCCGGGGATCCGGCTTTGCTTCGATCCAGCAGTGTAATATCGCTGCGCTGTTTTAAAATATCAGCCATGCCGGATTCTGCCAGAGTCATGGAGCCTCCAAAGGAAACTGTGCTGTCAGAGGGCACCAGCTCAGAAGCCAGCTTTACTGCCTCTTGGGCAGTTTTGCAGTAGTGGCACTCAAAATGACGTTTTTCCAGATTTTTCATGGTGGTTTTTGCAAGATTTTCGTAATAGGTTTCAGAAGGGGTCATGAGTTTCTCCTTTCGATGATAAATTTGTTATATTTTACACAGGCGCTGTTATGTAAAGACAGATTCTGTTCTTCTTCATTATAAAATATCGGATTCCGGTCGTCAATTTTATTGTGGAAATTATCTTGAGAATACGGAGGCAAAAGAATATAATAAGGAAAAAATGGAAGGTATCAGGGCTGGCAGTACGTCTGGCCTGAGCCGGAAACAGGAGGCAGGTATGGATAAGGCAGAAAATTATTTTTTCTTTTGACGGGAAACAGAAGCGGGAACATGGGTGCTGTAAAAGGAAGGCTCTCTGAAAAGATTTGAAAAAAATACCAGTTGTGTTATAATATGCCCTGTAGGCGGAAAACTGCATGGTATAACAGGTGTTTTGTGACTGTGCAGAAAGAGCCGCAGTGAAATTTTTATGAGAAAGGGGATTTTAATGGAACGAAAATTAAAAAAGCTGGCATCTTATTACAGGCCCTACCTGTCTCTGTTTCTTGCAGATATGTTTTTTGCAATTCTGGGTGCAGGGGTGACATTAGTAATTCCTTTGATTGTACGTTATATTACAAATCATGTGATTACCATGGAGGCAGGGGCGGCGCTGCATAAAATTGCAGGTATGGCAGTTCTGATGCTGGCGCTTGTGGCAGTGGAATGTTTCTGTAATTATTTTATATCCAATTACGGACATGTAATGGGAGCAAAGATTGAGTATGACATGCGGGCGGAGATTTTCGGACACTATCAGAAGCTGTCATTCTCTTTTTTCAACAATCAGAAAGTCGGACAGCTTATGTCCAGAATTACCAGTGATCTGTTTGATATCAGCGAACTTTTGCATCATGGGCCGGAGGATCTGGTGATTTCTGTCATTAAGATTGCGGGCTCCTTTATTATTTTACTGAATATTGATGTAAAGCTCACTGTGATAGCCTTTGCCTTTGTGCCGGTGATGCTGGTATATGCCATGTATTTTAATACCAAGATGAAACGGGCCTTTAAACGCAATCGGGTAAAAATTGCAGAGATCAACAGTCAGATTGAGGACAATCTCTCAGGTATCCGGGTGGTAAAATCTTTTGCAAACGAGGACGTGGAACTGGACAAATTCGAAGAGGGAAATCAGGGATTTCTGGCTGCCAAAAAGAACAGTTATCATTATATGGCCGGTTATCATTCCGGTCTTGGGGCTCTGACCACGCTGATAACCATTGTGGTGCTGGTGGCGGGGGCAGTGCTGATTACGAAAGGGCAGGTCAGCGTGACGGATCTGATTACGTTTCTTCTGTATATTAATACCTTTACCGAGCCGGTGAAAAAGCTGATTAACTTTACCGAGCAGTTCCAGAACGGTTATACCGGGTATGAGCGTTTTATGGAAATGATGGCTGTTGCACCCGATATTGCGGACAGGCCGGATGCTGTAGAACTGAAAAATGTCAGAGGAGATATTTCTTTTGACAATGTATCTTTCCATTATGAAGAAAATACGGAAACGGTGTTGAATCACATTAACCTGGACGTGGAGGCAGGAGCCTATATGGCTCTGGTGGGTTCTTCCGGTGCGGGAAAAAGTACCCTGTGCAGCCTGATTCCGCGGTTTTATGATGTAACGGGAGGCGCGGTGAAAATTGACGGGCAGGACATCCGGGATGTGACGTTAAAGAGCCTGCGCAGTCAGATCGGCATTGTGCAGCAGGATGTGTACCTGTTTGTGGGAACAGTAATGGACAATATCCGTTACGGCAGGCCCGGCGCCACCAGAGAAGAGGTGGTGGAAGCAGCCAAAAGCGCCAATGCCCATGAATTTATTATGGCTCTGCCGGACGGATATGATACGGATATCGGACAGCGGGGCGTGAAACTTTCCGGTGGACAGAAGCAGAGATTGTCCATTGCAAGGGTATTTTTGAAAAATCCGCCCATACTGATATTTGACGAGGCAACATCGGCGCTGGATAACGAAAGTGAAAAAGTGGTGCAGGAATCTCTGGAAAAACTGGCGAAAAACCGCACTACCTTTGTGATTGCCCACCGTCTGTCCACCATACGGAATGCTCAGAAAATACTGGTGCTGACGGACAGCGGAATTGAGGAAGAAGGAAGTCACAGGGAATTACTGGAAAAAGACGGCATTTATGCAAAACTCTACAGTATGCAGTTTGCCGGATAAGAGAGAAGAAGGCGGCATACAGCCGCCGGACAGGAGATTTATGGATATCGAATTTAAGAAAATCGGACTGGAAGACCGGGAATTAATTGAAAGCTACCTGAATCGGAAAACGTATCGGAGCTGTGAACTGATTTTTCCGAATATTTACCTCTGGAGCCGGAAATATCCCACAGATTTTGCGGTAGTGGAAGATACGCTGGTATTCCGGGGGACTATGGATGATGGAGAACCCAGCATTACATTTCCGGCGGGAGAGCCGGAACAGATTCATAAGGCAATGGATGTGATGATGAACTGGTTTTTGAAGCAGCAGAAAGAATTCCATATGCATCTGGTACAGGAACAGGAATTTGAATTGCTGGAACAGTGGTATCCGGGAAAATTTCAGATTGAATATGACAGGGATTCCGCCGATTATGTGTATGAAACGGAGAAACTTACCACCCTGGCAGGCAAAAAGCTGCATGGAAAGCGAAACCATATCAACAAGTTTAAGGAAAACTATCCGGACTGGGTGTACGAACCCATAACCGGGGAAAATGTGGAAGAGTGTTTCCAGATGGCCCTGAAATGGCGTGAGGAAGCAGAATGCGATCAGGACGAGGAAAAACGGGCGGAAATGTGCGTGACTCTGAATGCGCTGCGCCTGCTGGAGGAGCTTCATCTGAAGGGCGGTCTGCTGCGGACAGAGCAGGAAGGGGAGATTATTGCATTTACCATCGGGGAACCTTTGAATCCCGACACCTTTGTTGTGCACATTGAGAAAGCATTTGCAGAGATTCAGGGGGCATATCCCATGATAAATCAGCAGTTTGTGGCTCATGAAGCTCAGGATTACCAGTATGTGAACCGGGAAGAAGATACAGGGGCAGAAGGGCTGCGGAAAGCGAAGCTGTCCTACCGTCCGGTATTTCTGGTGGAAAAAGGCATGGTAACGTATTGTGAGTAAATGGAGGGAAAATAATGACAAAAATTGATATTATCTCAGGATTTCTGGGGGCAGGAAAGACAACTTTTATCAAAAAAATGCTGGAAGATGTATTTCAGGGAGAAAAAATTGTTCTGATTGAAAATGAATTCGGAGAAATCGGCATTGACGGTGGATTTCTTAAGGATTCCGGTATTGAAATCAGTGAGCTGAATTCCGGCTGTATCTGCTGTTCCCTGGTGGGGGATTTTGGAAAAAATTTGCGGGAGGTTATGGAGCGGTTCCATCCGGACCGGATTCTCATTGAGCCTTCCGGCGTGGGAAAACTTTCCGATGTAATGAAATCTGTGCGGGAAGTGGAAGAAGAAAACGAAGTAAAACTGAACGGGCGCATTACTGTGGTAAATACAGCCAAAGCCACAAAACAGATGAAAGCCTTTGGTGAATTTTTCAACAATCAGATTGAATATGCCACGGTAATTGTGTTAAGCCGTACTCAGAATGTGAAACCGGAGCAGACGGAACTGGTGGTAAAAGCCATACGGGAAAAAAATCCGGATGGGGCTGTGATTACAACGCCCTGGAGTGAAATTGACGGAAAACAGATTTATAAAGTCATTGAACAGCAGAAGTCTCTGGAAGAAGAACTGATGGAAGAACATGAGCATCATCATGAGCATGGAGCGGACTGTACCTGCGGCTGTCATGACCACGAGCATGAACACCATCATGAGCATGAACACCATCACCAGCATGGACATGACCACGGGCACGAGCACCATCATGAGCATGACCACGGGCATGAACATCATCACGAGCGTGAACACCACCATGAGCATAACCACGAGTATGGAGCAGACTGTACCTGCGGCTGTCATGACCACGAGCATGGGCATCATCATGGACATCACCATGCAGACGAAGTGTTCACAAGCTGGGGCAGAGAGACGCCCCATGTATTTACCAGAGATACCATTGAACATGCCATGAAAGCGTTTTGCGATACAGAAGATTACGGTACCATTCTCCGGGCAAAGGGCATGGTTCCTGCAGAAGACGGAACCTGGATTTATTTTGACATGGTGGACGGTGAATATGAGCTGCGTACCGGAGAACCGGATTACACCGGAAGACTCTGTGTTATAGGAACAGATATGGAAGAAGAGAAGCTGGCGGAACTGTTTGGAATATAGGAAGGGTGTGAAAAGATGGAAATTCCGGTATATTTGTTTTCCGGCTTTATGGACAGCGGAAAAAGTTCTCTGATACGGGAAACGCTGATTGACGGGGACTTCAGTGAAAATGGAAAAACGCTGCTGATTCTCTGCGAAGACGGAGAAGTGGAATTTGAAGAAGAGGAATTACAGAAAGTCAACACCAGGCTGGTAATGATAGAAGAAGAAACGGAATTTACCGGAGAAAAACTGACGGAGCTTGGCACAGCGTATCATCCGGATCAGGTGTTCATCGAATACAACGGAACCTGGCAGATGTCCACATTTCTGGAAATGGACCTTCCCAAAAACTGGGTGCTGGTACAGTCCCTGGCTACAGTGGACGCTTCCACTTTTGAAATGTATCTGGCCAATATGCGGGCCATGATTATGGAGCAGCTTTTTGCAGCAGACGTGGTGATTATCAACCGCTGTACAGAGGATACTCCAAAAGGAAAATTCCGCCGGGCCATTAAGGTGCTGAACCGGAAAGCTCAGATTGCCTATGAGCGGGAGGACGGAACCATAGATGAAAATGATATGGAAGAGCTGCCCTACGACCTGAATCAGGAAGTGATTGAGATTACTGACATGGATTACGGTATCTGGTATATGGACGCACTGGACAATCCGAAGAAATATGAAGGAAAAAAGGTACGGTTTCTGGCGCTGGTGTATCGTCCGGAGAAACTGAAAAAGGGCGTGTTTATTCCGGGCAGGTTTGCCATGACCTGCTGCGCGGATGATATTACCTTTGTGGGATTCAAATGCAAATATGACAAAGCCTCAGAGATTTCCCACAAATCATGGATTACCATTACCGCGGAAATGAAGAATGAATTTGCACTGGAATACAGGGGAAAGGGCCCTGTTCTGTATGCACTGGAGATACAGCCGGCAGAAAAGCCGGAAGATGAGCTGATTTATTTCAGCTGATAAAGTGATTGGGAATCAGGAGAAGAAAAATGAATTTTGAAGAGAGCAGATATGGACAGAGAGCAGAAGATAATTTCAAAAAAGGATATAACTGCAGTCAGGCAGTTTTTCTGGCCTTCTCAGATTTGCACGGTATGGATGAGAAGACCGCAGCCAGACTCAGTTCTTCTTTTGGCGGCGGGATGGGCAGGCTGAGAGAGGTCTGCGGCTCCGTTAGCGGCATGTTTCTGGTGGCCGGAGTTTTGTACGGGTACGATACGCCCGGAGATGCTCGGGGGAAAAAAGAACATTATGAGAGGATTCAGCAGCTTGCTGCAGCATTCGAGAAAGAAAATGGTTCCATTGTCTGCCGGGACCTGCTGGGGCTGAACCGTAAAAAAGATGTGCCGGCGCCGGCTGAAAGAACGGAAGAATACTATAAAAAACGCCCCTGCGGGAAATTAGTGCGTATGGCGGCAGCCATTATGGAGCAATATATAGAGGAACATCCGCTGGAAGGATATTCTGCCGTACTATCTTCTGGCACTGCCGGGAATCATTTACATGATTTGCAATAACTATCTGCCGATGTTTGGCATTGTAATCGCATTTAAGAACCTGAATTTCCGAAAAGGCATCTGGGGAAGCGACTGGTGCGGTTTTGATAACTTTAAATTCCTGTTTGCATCAAGCGATGCGTGGACGATTACCAGAAACACGATTTTATATAACGTGGCGTTTATCATACTGACAACGGCACTGGCCATTGCGGTGGCTATTCTGGTTGACGAGATAAGGAGCCGCACGGCAAGCAAGGTATACCAGAGCCTGATTCTGCTCCCCTACCTTATGAGCTGGGTTATCGTAAGTTATCTGGCCTATGCAATGCTTTCAGGCGAGACGGGAATGATAAACAACGCAATCTTAAAGCCTCTTGGAATTGAGCCCGTTTCATGGTACAACGCGCCGAAGTACTGGCCCTTTATCCTTGTTTTTGTACACCTGTGGAAAGCCATCGGATACGCTATGATTATCTACTACAGCAGCATTGTGGGCATCAGCCAGGATTACTATGAAGCCGCCACCTTAGACGGCGCCACAAAGTGGCAGCAGATTAAGCGGATTACACTGCCTCTTTTAAAACCCACGGTAATCACCATGCTGGTCTTACAGGTGGGTCGTATCTTCTATTCCGATTTCGGCCTGTTCTACCAGATTCCGATGAACAGCGGAACCCTTTACGGAGTGACCAGAACCATTGACGTTTATGTATATAACGCACTGATGAAGAGCAGCGATTACGGAATGTCCAGCGCGGCCAGCGTTTACCAGTCAATCGTAGGATTTGTGATGATTATTGCCGTAAATGCTCTGATTCGTAAAACCAGCAAGGAAAATGCACTGTTTTAAGTGGGAAAACGAGGTGGATGATGAAAGAAAAGAGAATGAAAGAAAGTACCGTGTGGCAGATAGCAGCGCACGCTGTAATGATAACAGGCTCTGTGCTGGCCGTATTCCCGTTTGTCCTTCTGGTGATTGCGTCTTTTACGGATAATCAGACGGCGCTTATGAACGGCTACTCCTTTTTCCCGGAAAAATGGAGTCTGGAGGCGTACTCCTACATTGCAAGAGAATGGATGACGGTGGGCCGGGCGTACCTTATGACCATTGCGGTGACGGTAATCGGAACGGTTTTAAGCCTTGTAATTACCAGCACATTTGCCTTTGCAGTGAGCAACGACAAGCTTCCGGGGCACAAGATTTTAATGTTTATGAGTATCTTTACCATGCTTTTTAACGGCGGTATTGTGGCAAGTTATTATATTTACTCCAATATTTTCCATATTAAAAATACAATTTGGGCGTTAATTGTACCCTCCCTTTTAATGAGCCCTTTCAATGTGGTTCTGGTAAAGAATTATTATCAGAACAGCATCAGCTCCAGTATTCTGGAAGCGGCCCAGATTGACGGGGCAAGCGTATTTCAGGTTTTCCGCAAAATCGTTCTGCCCCTGTCGGTTCCGATTCTGGCAACCATAGGACTTATGACGGCGATTGCCTACTGGAACGACTGGACCAACGGTCTGTACTTTCTGACAGAAAAAGATGGCGCAAACCTCTATACAATTCAGCTTGTTTTGAATAAAATTAATGAAAACGTAAACTTTCTGGCAAATAATTCTGAATTATCGGTGCGGGCAGCGTCCATGCCGTCCACCACG
>OFHM01002430.1_pt1 | contig 10582 bp, 5 predicted proteins | sample 1521311 | NCBI WGS metagenome assembly OFHM01 (sample SAMEA3504083, study PRJEB24116) | mouse gut metagenome | biome: mouse gut; feature: mouse-associated habitat; material: faeces | place: Denmark | collected 2011 | reverse complement strand
TGGTGCTGGCACAACTGGTTGTTATCATGTAGAAGAATGCGAATCGATCCATACTTATCTCCTTGTACTAAGGTCAAATCTAAGTGGATCAAGGAACTCCACATAAAACCAGAGACACTGAAACTTATAGAGGAGAAAGTGGGGAAAAGCCTCGAAGATATGGGCACAGGGGAAAAATTCCTGAATAGAACAGCAATGGCTTGTGCTGTAAGATCGAGAATCGACAAATGGGACCTCACAAAATTGCAAAGCAAAAGACACTGCCTCTGGTGCATTCTGGGGGTCCAGTTTCCTGAGGTTGCCTGTTTACATTCTTTCTGCCAGACATCAGGACTTCAGTCATTTTCCCTCTACCAATACCAGATCAGGTTTCCCTCTCCCCACACCAACTGCCCCCTACCATGTTAGGGAGGGAGGGAAGGACCTGGGAGGGAAAGTGATCCTGTTTGTTTAAAAATGACTTTCATTATGATGTGTTAGACTTAGGACTAGCTCTGGATGCTGTATGCTGGCTCTTATGGGACTCTGTTACAGAACACTCCTCTGAAGTGCTCTAGGCATCCCTGCAGCAGAGGCTCTGCCTGGGTTCATCCAGCTACCTCCTAAATCTTCTCTATCCAGAGAACACTATTCACTAGAAATAGGCAGAAACTGCAGAGACCCGGGTTCAAGGGTGGCAATCTCAGGTCTACAGGCAGTATTTCTCAATAAAAGTGTAGTTTCTTCCAACCATGGTTATGCACTCCTTTAAATCCCATCACTTAAAAGTTATAAACAGGAGGATCTCTGTGTGTTCAAAAACAGCAAGCTCATAACATATCAGAGAGTTTGGAATGGAGGAAGACACTCACTGAGTACCAAACATATTGTTTCCTGGACAGAAGGTCCTGAAGACTAGATCCATGTAAACTCTGATGTGTTCTCTTTCTGGCTGTGACCATCAGGTTGTCCATGAGCAGAAAGAAGCCCACAAAAGTCACTCCACAGGATCCTCCCAGGCTTTGTTCCTACTTCATCTGAGAGACAACCAAGCAAGACCAGATTTTTTTTTTATTGCTTGTTCTTCTTCTGCATGACCAGGTCCTTCTGCTCAGCAGTACTATAGCCTTTGCTCCAGACTATCCTGTTCCTGATAATTAGAGTATGTGTTCTTAGTGGAGGGGTATCAAAAAGCATGCACACACTGGAATAAAAATGCAAGTGTTTACAAAGGATACCAGTGGTTGATGATCAGCCAGGCAAGCAAAGCAGCCAGCTTCTGGGGGAAAGAGCAAACAGTATTTCAAGACAGAGGCTGAAAATGAAACCCAATGAGATCTTCTAGAAAATGAAGAAAATGCATGAAAAAGTGCATGAAAAAAAATACCACATGCCTATACTATACAAAAAAGAAAATATACACACACACAAAAACACACATATCCGCAGCCTATCCACCACACACAGAGTATGTAAATGAGAGCAAAATACCAAAAAAAAAGCACCTCGTGCTGCAAGAACACATTCGTTTAGTTATAGCATACCAGCAATTTGAGCGGTATCTTACACTATGCTAAACAAAAGGTGGAAGATACAATTGCTATGGTGAGCATGCTTTGCTTGGCCAGACTATGCTGAAGTGGTTGCATAAAATTTCCTCTTGCAATCTTAAATCTCTGACACCATGTCCCTAGCTTGTCAGAATCCCTACCCACATCCATAGTCATCCAGTCAACAGGAGAATGCAATCTACAGAAAAGGAGAATACTCCAGCCTCATTGACAAAAAACATGGCTAACACTCTGCTAGTCAGAGTTCAGTCAGTGTGAGTCTGTCCTGGGCAGATTAAAAAGATTGTCTTGAAATGTAGACAGCAAAGATGAGAAATGCCACATGTCACCCCAAAAAAGATGACATCAAGAACTGCTCATTTGGCATTTGCAAAGGGATTCCCCCCACCCTTGCAAGCTGCTTCTCACATGTGAATTATATGACTGATGCCAAGCAAATAAGCCACAAGCCCTGACTTCACTCACTTAAAGCTCTGTGCACTGAACCCTGTAGGCATGTGGTGTATTATTGAACTGTACTCATCTTTGGGCTGAAGTATTAAGCAGAGGTGGATTTGCTTGCTGATAATCCACTTTCTCACAAGAAGCTCATTCCCCAGAAATATTTGTGCTTGGACATAGACCTGAACAATTGGCTGTCATGAGGTATGTACTTAGATTGCTGTGTGGATGAGTAAGATGATGGATGAAAGCACAGGTAGGTGGATGAGCTCGTCTAGAAGTTACAAGGGCAGATGGAGCTAACCATTAGCCTGACAAAGCTGCCTGTCTCTACCTGTTGTTCCTGACTCTGGAAGTCACTGGCCTCTTCCTATTGGTCCTTATGGAGCCCCTTTAAGTCCCACAAGTACTGCAGCACCAGTGCCTCATCTTCCAGCACTTTCTTATTCCTGTGCCTCCTCAGCATGTCTACCTTCTTCTTCAGCTGATTCAGTTCCATCAGAAGGTGGCTCTGCAGGTTTCTGCAAACACCCAATGCATACAAAGCCCCTGCTATCCTTTTCCTATTAACTTATAAGAAACACCATCAACCCCACCAGACCCTGGTTCTCAGGAAGACCTAGATAAGAACTCAGGACATCTAGGTGAGCTGCACTCAGAAAGCAAAAATTAGAGAACAGCAAATTCCAGAAACACTCATGCTACTTCCAAAAGTCCCAACACTAAGAGGGATCCATGTTTCCTAAAAAGAAGAAGTGGACTACAGTTGTCCCTACCTGTCCATCCTAATGGAGAAACATCACGAAGGAATGGGCAAAGGCACTATGAATTGGAAAGGAGAAACAAGGGGAATACTTGCTATATATGGGTCTGCTGGTAACTAGCTCTCTACAGATCCTGACTCAGCCCCGGGGGTCAAGAAGACCTCACATGATACAAATAGTTCTTCTGTCAAGACCAGGGTTTCTCAATTTACCAAATGCTGTGGATGCTTTAATGCAGTGACCTCCCAAACTTAAGATTATTTTCATTGCTACTTGGGTACTATAATTTTTGTACTGTTATAAGCCATAATAGAAGTGTCTGAGATAAAGGATTGTCTGATACACAACCTCTGTGAAAGGGTCCTTTGACCTTTTTTTTTACCCCAAAAAGTGTTTCAACCCACAGGTTTACAACAGAAAAATCTAAAGGCTCCTGTGTGAAGTGGCAGAAAGCAAGAACCAGAGCTCGAGAGTCTCCTGTGCAGGATCAAAAGCAGAGATGGCAATTCTACAGCTCATGTGCTCCCAAGCAAGACAGACAGTTACCTATAGCAGCCTTTCTCTTTGCCAGGAATTCAAATGTCTCTGAGGCCTCAGTGTACACATTCTGTAAGCTCTGCAGGTCCAACATTACCTGCTTAGTCTCCACTTTCAATTTTTCATAGTAAGGATTTGATCTGTGGTTGGGCCTGGCCCCAAGAGCAAAGAGTCCCAAGAACACAGGCTTCAAGGGTCACCTGAATCCAGGATGGATTCTGAACTATCCAAGCTCACAGTATGTTACCTTCTACCTCCTATGTACTAGGATCATCTAAGCTTATTAATCTTGCTATCTTGTCCAAAGGTCTCCAGAGGCTGGGTGTCCAGGTGGTTAGAGTTCTGGTTGTTTGAGCTCCCGCATAGGCCTGGAGGGACAGACGAGGTCTCTAAACTCTCAGTAGTTTATGGCACAGGTGTGGGTATACAGAAACTATGAGGACATTTCTCCTTTTTTTTTTTCTTTCAGAACAAGGACTCTTGATCTTTGGCCTAGTCCTATGAATTTGGCCAAACTATATAATCCACATTTCAGGGAGAATTACCCAGAATGAGGAGGTCATGGTGAATTCACCACAGAACTCAAATATTTCATCAAGTTGAACACATAATGCAAGTGCATTGTTGCTTGAAGTATGGTTTCCAGTCCTAAGCATTGGCATTGTCAGCAGACTGTAAGGCAGGCAATTCCTCAGGTCCTACCACATACCCTTATGACCAGAATATAGAGAGAGTCACACACACACACACATGCATGCACACAGAATCAGGGTGTGTTTGCAGGGAGAATGAGAAAGTACAATTGAAATAGAATCCAGAGGAAATGCAGAGGACATTCTGTTTATAAGACCCAAAATCTGAGAAGAGTATTAATGAGCCCAAGACCTTCCATCATGTATCAGGATGGACCAAATGGGACCAAGCTTTCCTGGTGATATAGCAAGCTTCAGCAAGCAACACCTGCCAGACAATTACAAAGCTTTGCAAACAAACAAACAACGAACTCAAGCAAGCAAACAATCAATCAAAACCTCACAGCAACTAATATCTCACTCAAACGGTCACATGTCAGTGCCTCTATCAATACATGCTGAGACATCACATCCTCTTCAATCCCTCAGTTGTAGGCTTTCATTTTCATATAAAAAAAATAGAATACCCTATGTCCGCAGCTCACTCCTGCTCTGACTTCAAGTTCAGCCTGTGAGAATGTTTAGGGAGAAAAGGTTGGGCACAGTGACACCCTGGAGTTACAGTCTCCCAGTACCATAAAATTTAATAAGAATAAATTGTAGGCCATACCATAGACCCAAGAAATTGACCATGATGTTTGACAGAATGAAAAATACCTCTTGTGCAAAGCTTTCTCACTGATGAAGATCAGGTGATCTTGTAGCTCATTTTTCCCACTGGTCATCGGCTGACTGATTAGACTTTCCACTTTCCTCACCCATCTTCTGAACAGGAGTGTTGGGGATGATGGTGGTACACCAGCAGCCCCTATGGGTAGATGAACACAAGTGAATATGCATACTGTCAAGGAACAGAGCATTGACAGAACACTGAGTCCTATACAGACATCTGACAAAACAGGAATGCATGTGACCCAGTCATTCCTCTTTCGCTTCACTTTGCACATGCATCATGTGACCAAGGACAGGATCCTCAGGCTTATTCATAGCTGCGTATGATTTAATTAGGCAGTACTGTCCATAAGCTTGTGGTATAGAAACCATCAGAAAATTATCATAGCCCACAAGCACCAAGATGGTGTGGAGATGCCCATATCTCCTGTCAGGTCACTCTAGAAACAAGACTATGGATGGAAAAACAGTGCAAGAGCACAACGCGTTCCCAGACTCACCAAGTCAGCTGCGTGAGAGCCCAGTGTGCCCAGAGTTGGCAAGAAAGCACCAGTCTCTACTCTGGCTCACTATTTTGACAGTCCAGTGGCTAGACTAGAGAACAAACTGATACCCACACCTGCTACCTATGTGGGCAACTTTTAGGGAACACTGTTCAGAGACGTTCTTCTGTGACATCTGAGAAATGAAAGGTCTTCCCTGGGAAGCCAATTTCTTTCCTTCTTAGGAGAGCTGGACAGACAGTTCACCTAATGGAGTCCCTGGGGTAAAGGACAGTGATGCCCAGCCCTGAGGTGCTGACATCTCACTCACAGTCCTCTGCCTGCTGCTGCTTTCACTTTTGTCCCGTTCAAACCCATTTCCCCTGTAAGAGCAGAAGCCTGAAACTCCCAGGACAACAGCTTTGGCCTTAAAACTTCATTGATCTGGGACAAACTAATGTCCTGTAATCATTGACAAATTCAGGATCCATGACAAGCAGGGAAGGCCAGAAGCTTCCCAGAGAGACTAACTACTGAGTCCCAATTCCTGAAGACCCAGAAACAGACTGTGGTCTCCTTCAGGAATTTTCCCATCTTCTGACCAATACTTATGGTGGCGCATTTTCAAGGACCATTTATTTCTTGATGCTTTGGTCTGAGGGTCAAGGGTCATCTTTCTTCCTCTCACTTGTGTCCATTCTTTCTCCTAAGTAGCATCCTTCCTCTAGCCAACATATCTATGGATGATTAGGAAAGGCAGTGCATAAAGTGGTCCAAGTGCAGTTGGTGTTGCCACAACACAGGTGACATCTCAAACCATGCCAGGCCTCTCCAGGATACAAAAGAATGTCTAGGGAAGGAACTGCTGATGTCATGGGGAGCTGACACTGCAACCATGCTAACTAGCTCTCCTCACAATTCATGCTGCACTTTCCAGGAGCCACTCCTAACACTGAAGGGAATCCTTTCAGTACCTCCTCCTTCCAAAGACCTCCATTAGATTGGTTGGAAACTCATTACTAATTCCCCCATGGGGAACTGATTGTTTATTTTCAAAAATTTCCCCAGGAATGTTTCATTTCTTTCTCAAAATTCCCCTATTCATCTAAATGTGAAATAAAATACTCCTGAAAATTCAGATTAGGATGAATATGGATGCAGAAGGAACACCTGCCTCAAGTACTGATGCTTGGAAGCACACCCAGGAAGAGCCTGCAGGGCCTTGAACTCACAGATATCTACTTGTCTCTGAGTACTCCCAAGTGCTGAAATTAAAGGCAGGCAGAACCAGGCCAGGCATTCCCATCACCTCCTTTCTCTCCCCTACTTCAACTTGTGTCCCAACATTTTCTTTGGTCCCTACCTCTAATAGAAAGCAGGGCAGAAGGTACTTGGATTCTAGCTAATGGCTCTTTTACTGTCATTCTCTTATGAAGCCTGGACCACATGTGTGCTGTTAGTCAATATGATCACATATAGCTTCAAACATTAAAATATACCCTTTGTTACAAGATCCAATCTTCTTGAAACTCAAACTGTGTTCACTGAAAAATACATCATAGATGGGAGAGAGGGGAAGAGAGAGAGAGAGAGAGAGAGAGAGAGAGAGAGCAAATTCTTGCATACATGTTGCCACATGCCATGATAACACAGTAATCCCATTTAGTCAAGTTTGTATGGTAAAATATTAAATTCCCTATATTTAAATTTTAAGAAAGTTTTTTGAAAAACCAACTCAGAACTGGAATCCCAGTGAAAACAGGTTTGCTTTCTTTGTTGTTCTTTCATTTTGTTTTAAGAGAGTATGGATTTATTTTGGCTCAGAGGATAAATATATCTTGGTGGGAAAGGCATGGAGCTGGGTCTCTAGTTGTGGTTGCCAGAGCATGTACCAGCTGCTTGTTCTGTGCCACCTACTAGGAAGCAATGGGGGGAGGGGACACACACAAAGCTTGAAAATGAGAGTCTCTGAGCACACAGAGTTGGGGCTTCAAAAAGCTGTGATTCTACTGCTTAGATCTGATATCTCTCTCTCTCTCTGTCTCTCTCTCTTACTCTCTCGCTCTCGCTCCCCCCTCTCTCTCTGTGTGTCGGTGTGTCTGTGTGTGTCTGTGTGTGTGTGTGTTAGACAGACAGACAGACAGTGTGGCTTCTTAAAATTATATATAGGCCCCTCACCGAGGAGGAGAATGGCACTCAAAGAGATTTCCAGGAACAGGTGCTTTGGCGGGCTCCAGAAAGTTTTCGAACATAGCAGTGTTGAGCTGAAATGTAAAATGAAATTTGCTGTCTACCTACCACCCCAGGCAGAGAGTGGAAAGTGTCCAGCGCTTTACTGGCTGTCTGGTTTAACTTGCACAGAACAAAATTTCATATCAAAGTCTGGCTATCAGCAAGCTGCCTCAGAGCCCGGCCTTGTGGTCATTGCCCCTGATACCAGCCCTCGTGGCTGCAATATTAAAGGAGAAGATGACAGCTGGGACTTTGGCACTGGTGGTGGGTTTTATGTGAATGCCACAGAAGATCCTTGGAAAGCTAACTACAGAATATACTCTTACGTCACAGAGGAGCTTCCACAACTCATAAATGCCAATTTCCCAGTGGACCCACAGAGGATGGTCTATTTTTGATCACTCCATGAGAGGCCACGGAGCTCTGATTTGTGCTTTGAAAAATCCTGGAAAATACAGATCTCTGTCAGCATTTGCTCCAATTTGCAACCCTGTGCTCTGTCCTTGGGGCAAAAAAACTTTTCGTGGATATTTGGGACCAGATGAAAGCAAATGGAAGGCATAGGATGCGACCTGTCTCGTGAAGTCATATTCGGGTTCCCAGATTGACATCCTAATTGATCAAGGAAAAGATGACAAGATTCTTTCAAATGGGCAGTTACTCCCTGATAACTTCATAGCTGCCTGCACAGAGAAGAAAATCCCTGTTGTTTTTAGGCTACAAGAGGGTTATGATCATAGCTACTGCTTCATCGCAACCTTCATCGCTGACCACATCAGACACCATGCTAAGTACCTGAATGCATGAGAACCCTCAGCCAAGAGAATCTCATCAGGAGGCTGGAAGGGAATCAACAGGAGTGCTGACTTCCTCACAGAAGATCATGCCCCTGCAGCTGAATCGCTTTTGTGAATAAATATATCAAACTTTCAAAAAAATTATATATAGACTAGCAATTAATGTTCTAAGTATAGCATGCCGCATGACGGTCATATCGATTCATTCTGAAGGAAACCAGAACTCACTTCATTCAGATTCTTGAGATCCCTGAATCAAAGTTAAAGACTCTGATTTTGGGGAATTTGATGATGCCTTGTACTCTGCTGAAGCAAGAGCAGGGCATGCAGTTTCAGGCCTGCCTGGCCTACCGGGTAAATCCCACAGCAGCCTGTCCTACAGTGTGATGCTCTGTCCCAAACATAAACAACACAGATTCGGATGGACCCAGTGTTCCTTCAAAACATATTTAGATTAAATCGTCAACCCCATTGCACCCCATGCCAGAAAATTTAACATTTAAAGCTGTTTCCTCTACTACATTCTTGCTTTCTCTTGAATACACTCCTCTTTTAGTCGTTCAGGTAACACAACTTTCTTATGTAGTTATATAAAGCATTTGAAAAATCCTTAAATATTGTAGTCATTACACAAAGTTCTGAATAAAATCCCTCGTGAGAACTTTTTATGACACATACTTGGATAGATGTCAACCTTCAGCTATAAAGTAAGGTTCTTGGGGACAACGCTTGTCTGAGAGTTAACAGCTTGCCCAACAATCTCAGAACACGACAGGTGTTGGATAAGAATATTTGCTGAACTAATAAAATGCCTTAGCCACTTACATACGCCAAGTTTTGAAGAGTTCAACATTTAGCCACTGCTCCTGCTCCATCTCACATCTCTGTGAAGGTTTTAGCTTTAAACGTTCATGTTGCGAGACGAGTACTGAAGATTTTCTAGGAGAATAAGAAAGCACTCTGTTTCTTAGCACTTTGGAGAAGAAAGCCTGAGGTTCTCTAATTTTCTAACTGCGGTGAAGTCCTAGCATTCAGCACCCAAAAAGCACTACACATAACTTGGAGCTTCCCGCTGTACGTGGTGGAAGCTGATAAGATTTTATATAGTAAAGTTCAAAACAGGTCGCTGGATTTCATTCCCAATGATCTAAAATGTCAAGACTGAATTGTATGTTTAACCAAGAACACCTTACTCCCTAATAATGATCGCAATAGAACACGAGCAGATGGGCTACCTAACGTGCAAACTCACAAAAACAAACGCAGTGGCAGATGGATCAAAGTCGAAGGACACTCGTGAAAGGTCAGGAAGCAGGAGGCAGTAAATTGTACCCTGGCAAAAGGGCTGGAAGTCTAAGGGTAAGAAAAGAAGCAAGCCTGGCCCCTGACCTACAAGCTCTCAACAGGCAGAGGGCGCACCTGAGCAGACTCAGGAAGTCCCTGGGAAAACTTCACTGGAACAGCACCTCAGCAGGGATGAAGCCAGAAATTTTGGACCAGGCTTTTGAGACGGTTCACAACGTCAATCAAAAAGGAGTAAGAAATACATAGATAGGGTATGCAGAGCCAAAATTCATTGCCCACTCAAGATTACAAGGGTCTACGCAGGGCGGGGATTCCTGCGAGGAATCCCTGAAGGGATGGATGGATAACAGAAGGTTCAGTTTGAGGTGCAAGAAATAAGTTAATGGATTTTAGGGAATAAATCCAAAGACCCCGACTCTCATCTTCTCACACGCAACACTCTGAGCCCCAAAAGTGACTCCATCTGCGCGTGGCGTGTGCTGTGAGATCCAGGCGAAAGCGAAGTTATCTGGGGCTGGATCCCTGGCCAGGTCCTTGACCCTCGGAACAGTTCAGGGCAGCCTAGGCCACCCGAGTCGGAGGCGTGGCTCTGGGCTTCTGGCAGCCGCGGGCCTTCCCAGGCGGCGGTCCTCGGGAACCTGCGTGCCCAGGTGACTGCCAGCGCGTGGTCAAGAGGTGAACCCCCATCTCCTCCTGGCCGCACCCGCTGACCGCGCAACCCAGCCCCCTCCACTTCCCTGGCCTCCATGCCACTCTAGGAAATAAAGTGCAAAGCTGAGAAAAGGATGAAGCGCGGAAATGGTCCTCTCCGGATCCAGAGGCCGACCAGACAAAGGCGCTTCCGGCGGGGAGCAAGGAGGAGCCAGGGCGCGGGAGGAAGCGCTGTCCCGGCTGGGAAGCAGCTGGGGACCTCATCCCGGACCGCTTCCTGCACGGAACCTGGGCCGGGAGAGGGAGGCGGGGAGCAAGGACAAGCGGGAGGGGTGGGCGCGGGCGCGGGCGCGGTACTCACCGGTTCCTCCCAGGCTGGGCTCTGGGCTCCAAGCACACGGTGCACATGCTGCGGCTCCATCGTGCCGGCCCGCGCCTGGTGACCGACGGAGCGCAGGG